>Ga0123354_10016127_pt1 | contig 11705 bp, 5 predicted proteins | sample TergutLab28metaG_2_FD_97872 | JGI IMG/M metagenome (GOLD analysis project Ga0123354, IMG submission 97872) | Labiotermes labralis P4 segment gut microbial communities from Petit-Saut dam, French Guiana - Lab288 P4 | ecosystem: Host-associated > Arthropoda: Insects > Digestive system > Gut ... | reverse complement strand
ATATATATATATATATATATATCCTAACGCCGACTCTTAACAAGAGTTGCAAGAAACTACGTGTAACTGGCCCATGTTCATTACTTGAGTATTCTGAACACAATCAAAAGTTACAGGGTAAACTTATGACTTTTCTTGAGTGTAACAAACGTGGAAAATATTTGGATCCCACAAAGGGAACAAGAAAACGGCACAATTAAAAACTTCATAATTTGTAATGTTCAACAAACTGACAGTATTGAACTGTCAAGCACAACAGCGTGTGATTTTATTAATCAGTTTGGTCGGAAATATTCCTATCCAAGAACCACTCTCAAGGGCACAACATATCAGCTTGCCAATGAATTTTCCACTGTAAATCAGGATCAATTAGTTTTCGCTTAATTATTTAGAGTTATTATGTTCCTCCATCAGAAAGCATGGTGCCGGATTTTAAGTCGATTGATAAAAAAAATGTTGCTTAAAAAACGGAATCGCTAGATAGAAAAACAACGGATTGTGAAGGTTTCGACGAATATCTTAATTATCCCTTTACAAACAGCTGACATACGTACATCAATCAAATGTAATTACTGTGTATTGTTACTTTAAAAATTAGTCGGTGGATTACAGCAAAATTTAGTTCTGTTATTACAAACTGAAAACTGAAAACTTTATTGTGCCCTTGACATGGCGTTTCTTAAACGCAAGTTAATTTTAATTTGTTTTAAGGATAACAGCACATCGAAGAGGTGCTTTTATTGTACAGACTATTGGATTTTTTTTTCCTGTCACGCTGCGGCCCAACGCGGCCCATGGCCTCCTCATTCTTGAGGTTTCTAGATCACACACAACGACGCACCACAGTCGGTAGGACTCCTCTGGACGAGTGATCAGCCCGTCACAGAGACCTCAACCTGACAACACACAACACTCACAACAGACAAACATCCATGCCCCCGGTGGGATTCGAACCCACAATTTCAGCAGGCGAGCGGCCGTAGACCTACGCCTTAGACCGCGCGGCCACTGGGACCGGCACTATTGGATGTTAAGATACGTTTGATGAATTTTAAGTGGAGGTTTAGGTCTAAACAGATAAACAACCGGTATGAAATAAGTATGGCAGTAACTGTCCATTGTGGCGACACTACATAAACCTGCTACACGTAAAGTTTCGTAAAATTTTAACGCCATCTAAAATGAAAAATAAAATATATAATGTTCTATTTTTTACCTTGGCGCAACAGCCCTAGTGTGCCAAGGCCTCCTCATTATCGAGGATTCACGATCACACTCCGTTCGATACACCACACTCGGTAGAACTCCTATGGACGAGTGATCAGACACGCAGACCTCTACCTGACAACACACAACACTCACAAGACACATACATCCATGGCCCCGGCGGGATTCGAACCCACAATCCTAGCAAGCGAACGGCAGCAGTCCTACGCCTTAGACCGCGCGGCCACTGGGATCGGCAAAATGTTCTGTGCAATATAAATAATAAAAGAGGGAAAAATTAGCATCTTTAAACACAGAAGGCACTATCAGGAAATGTGCTGTCTCCCAACAGTACGGATTAGCAGCAATTAGTAACACAGTTGTGGGATGCATCCTCAAAAATGGTTTTCGGCATCAAAGAATTGTATAGAACTTACTGTGTTCGAAATGTCAAATAGCATACTATAAATGAAGCGTGAACTATTTTCGAAATGGCGAATACGGACATAATTCTTTCCAACAGATCTATTAAAGCCCCATTACACAAACGTTTTTATACAGTCAAGTAATATGTATATTAACTACGCTAAGACTCCGGAATGTATACATATATCTTACCCTTCTGGCTCCTAAAAGCTTCGTGTTTGTTAACGTGTGTATGATGCATACCGCTGTGTTGTATCACAATGAAACAGATCTATGAAAACCCAATTGCGAATCTGCTTTAACAGTCACGTAATACGAGTATTTATAACGATACTGTATACTTGACTCCAATAGCACAGTCCCATTACTAATATTACTTGACTGCAGTCAAACAGCTAAGTGAATGGATTTGCACATACCTGCTTGATTGTAGCAAAGCACAACGGTATGCAGCATACAAAATATTGTCATTGTTAGACATGTATTTACTTTGAACCTAAACACAATTTGGAAAGGTAATGGTATTATTTTGATCTTGTTTTCTGACTAAATGCTCAGCCCAACAATTCAAGAAGCCCGACGGATTCTTGCAAAAAAAAAATGACAAGGCAATCAACATTGGTCAGTTGCAACAGGCCAGAATTTTTTACGCAGATTTTGTAGCATGCCGCGACGCACCCGCAAACTCTGCCCGGCGAGTTGAGAAAAAACCGCGATAAAGTACAAATCAGAAAAGCCTTTCTCTATAGCAGTACAATCCACACAAAATGTAGTGGAGTCCACAGTCTGATCTGATCACAGCTTGTGTAGAAACTGCCTATTACAACACATTACTGAAGGAAAGAGAGAAGATTAAGGGACGAGAAGATGAGAAAGAAGACGTCAGCAGTTACTCGATGACCTTAGAGAAAACAGAAGATACTGCAATTCGAAAGACAAAGCACTAGATAGTACTCTTTGGAGAACTCGCTTTGGAAGAAGCTAGGGAGCTGTCGCAACATGGACTACGCCATGAATGACGGTTGGTCACCCAGAATTAATCCGCTATTTGCATTTCTTGTCTTTCGTAAACAATACTTTTTACCTGTCCCCAGATTTAAAAAATATTATTGGTTAGGTGACCTAGGATATTATCGCCACCACCGCCACGGTTAATTTCGTAATTAAAGCAACATATCTAATTACAGTTAACATCCAAGCCACAGCTCACCCTCAGTTTCCCAAGATCCAGCACATCATTCTGTTACCTCAATTTCGGTCTTCCAAATATTTATCTAAGAATTTTCCAAACCCAGATTCTGAATGCACTCACTGTCCGTTAACCGTACAAAGCAGCCCATATCACGTCTTATCTAAACAGGTGAGCACTACAATCAAGAAGTGGCGTCCGAAACTGCGCGCGTACGGGAATACTTAGGTGGCGAGTAGGCTTGTTGGGTTCCAAAAGTCAAACTAAATTCCATCACTGGCCGCGTTCCGAAGTGCGGCTCCACCGCCTGGCCAACACTTGTACGAGGAAAGAGGCAGCACTACCTGCAAGCATTGGTCGCCAAGATTATGCCATAAATCAAAGTACGAAGAAAGACACGATACTTGAGGCTTTCACATCGTTAAGACATTACGATCCTGGGATACGACGCCTTGTAGTTTAGTACGTGGTTACCACAGTGGGTTCATCCGAAACACTTAAAGTTAGTCTAATCTACAAAATCACGCGATGTGATAACCCAAAACGCTGTAATCTTAACGCAAAGAAATAATGCATTAATTTCGAAGATATAATGTTATCCTTCATCTGTCATACTTATCAAGCATAACACACTAACAGGCGATGACGGGTCAAAAAGGCAACCGTGCGATAACGTTCTATACATTTTAAAATCACATGCGTTACAGTCAAGTTGCATCAGATACCGTATAACCAAATTCGTATTTCTTTGCGAGAGATTAGTTCTCACGACAGATACAATGACGGAAACTGTCTTCCAAGACATGGAACGTATAGTCGGGTATGGTGTACCGACGTTTCAGAAAAACCTGCTACCTCTGTCATCATCCGGATAGACAAAGTGAGTTCCTCTGAAGTGTCGGTACATGTCTACCACAGAGCACGGCGTCACGTCCGAGAAAACGGTTACCTTCGTATTTCTTTGTTACTTCTATCTGATGGCAGGTGTAGCAGTCACGCTAAAATGCTTCGGTCTGTTAACTAGTGGACTTAAGAGATCATGTACAGCAGTCATTTCCTAAATCGCGATCACATGCTCAGAATACGAGGCATATTTTGGGGGACCCACTGCTGAGTTATGATAATCCGCCGCTCTACACGGAACAAAATTTCGTAGCTCTAGACTGACTACAGAATGGAACAAAATTACGTAACTCCAGGAGCACAGGAAGATGCGTAAGATTACAGAGTATGTGAATGACATATAAAGGTGAGTGTGTACGTGAATATTCACAAACACGCATCGGCAACATTTAGGACTGCATTCTGTTACAATGAAAATCAAAGAATTTCAAAGCACCCGTTCCGGTGATAAGAGGCTTACACAACTAAAAGAATCTGAAAGACAAAACGTATTATGTTGTGCACGGTACTATCATATATTCACGGGCGGATCCAATAGGGTTTCGTGGGCCTGAAGCTTATACAACTTTTGGGGCCCTTTTGGAGAAAAAGAAGACAAAGCTACGAATACGAAATTACGTACGAAAATGAATATATTTAGAATGAGAAAAGAAATCACAGCAAACCACAATTTAAGAAAGCTGAAAAATACCACAAGCATCACAAAATACAGAAAAATAACATAATATTTTTATCAAGTAACTGCCTGACACACACATATATAACACTTTTTTCCTACATATTTTGGTTGCATATTCTTTGATCGCCTCTTCAAAGGACAACGATTTTGTAATACCGTTTTCTACAGACAGAACAGGAAGATAGTTCAGTCTTTCGTCTTGCATGATCGATCGAAATTTGTTTTCTTTGTTACTCATAGTTTAGAAGAGTTTCTTTCAGGTTCATAAATCGTTACTGCTAATGTTATGTAAATTTTTAGGACTGCTGTCAAATTTAGGAAAACCTCTATCAAGCTTCTTCTACACAGGAGCTAATACGATTTCAGGAAATTTCTATGGTATTACTGGGGCCCCTCCCAGAGCCTTGGAAGGGGCCCCTGCAAGTGAGGGGTCCTGAAGCTTAAGTTTCATTAACTTCACGGTAAATCCGCCGCTGCATTTATTACTCCAGGTTTTAGTACTAAAAGAAGCTGGACATTAATTAAACACTGAAAAATCACAAACAACAACAACTCATGTAAGAGTCTGATCAACGAAACCAAAGACAAGAATACGTCATTAAGGTACATTCTGCAGAACGCGGCAGTCTCAGTCGCATGGTGGGTCCGGTCGGAGCTGCGTACTGTGTCAAACTCGTAAAGTGGTGGCTTGTATATCGACGAATACATTAAAAAAAATTAATTGCAACACACAAAAAACCGCCAAAAATCACACATTCACATGCCATATGGTGAACATGCTACAAAGATGCATCTAATGTCTCGTCTGAAAACGGAACTAGAGACCTAATATACCAATAGGTACTTACTGGCTCTGGCAGAGGGAGTAGCGGCTAATGGAAGACTTGGTTTTGGCGTTACCGTACATGGCCTGCTGATTTTGGAGGGGGGTTTCAACCCTGAAGGTTTCGGTAGTCCAGATGAGCTCATGTTATTGGTGTTATCGTTTCTTTCGGAGGTATTTCCGCACTAGGATCGTTACATATAAAATCCATATATAACTGCGTTAACTTATAACTACAAAGACCACCAAAAAATAAAATATTCCGTCACATAAAGAATTCCGTCACGAAAAGCGAAACTTGGCCATGCGTCGAACGCCGAAGTGAAACCTGAAACAAAAGAAAGAACAACATTAATTGTGTACACCGGCGCATAGAGTGCAGGTCGTTACATCTTCGGAGTGACAACTAATTTCTATGTCAATTACATGCTACAAGACCGAGTACACTGGAATGTGATTCGACACGGTCAAATATAAATAAACCTTCTTGGACTAACTAACTGAATGACTGGACAAACTCTAACAGATCCAATTAAGCACGAACTTTCCACCTTAAGCACAGTGGCAGAAATAAATCCAGTTTCCTAAACGATGTTTGAAAGAAAAATATGATGGACAATGTATAGGATAAAGCAAGAGAACGTGACGATTTTCAGATCGTTGTTTTGATGAAGTGACTGAGTATAAGAAACACCAAAAATTACTGAGTATCAGCAATAAAATACCATTTGCTATTCGTCTTGTACTTCTTAAAAATTACATCTCTTATAGTTTCCCTGGTATGCCGTACATACCTGTAATCGTGATCGGACACTGAACGCAACTGCAGGAAGGCCCACATAATGACCCAGACTTCTCAGTACGTCAGTTACATCTGAGTTCTAAATATCACATTCTTTGTGGCACATTATGAGACTTAGGAGCACGTCAGAGTCGAAATTAGAGCAACTCGTGAACGTAGGCTGTGAAGTTATGGTTAATTTCCAATCAAAATTACAGGAATATACATGACAGGTGGACGACTTAGGAGATGTAATTTAAAAAAATAAAACCGTACATTAAATGGCATTTACTACTGATAATCTACAACTTCTTTGTTCCTTGCATTCAACACGTTTCATCAAAACAGCTACCTAAAAATCGTCACATGCTATTAAAACACCCTGTAAAAAAACAGCAATGCTTATTGTTTGTTATCCTATGTCGTGGGTCTGTGGTACCTAATGAGGACTGAGCGGACATCACAGTCGAATTTTGACATAAGACTTCATATGTTTCTACAGTAAGCGAAATAAAAACAAAATGACAAAATGTATTTAGACTTTTTTTATCTCAGTATTTAACCAACTTGATGCACAAAATTTGTTTCACTTATTGTGAAACAAATTTTGTGCACCAAGTTGTTTAAATACTGAGATAAACATACTGAGATGCACGGTCAGAAAAAGTCAGTACTTAATCTTGTCACCGAACCCCTGGTGGAAAACGGCTTTTCGGACAACCCATATATTTAGTTGGGACAAAGCGAGGTGGATGAGATGGCTGTGACAAGTACTATAAATGAGAGAGCGAAGAAATGAATAGAAGTGTCAAGCTAAAAACATGAGGGACAGAACCACTTGAAAGAGCAGTTCTAGGTGGGAAGGTATTATTACAATGTATCTTGAAAACAATTGGCAAGGGTTTGGAATTGATTCATCTGGCTCAGGACAGGGACCAGAAGCGAATTCTTACGAAAGCGGTAACAAATCATCATGTTCCAGTTCCACTGCCAGTTCCTCAAGAACAAGTTACGCAAAGGGTTGATCTTCATGTATCTGCATTTTCAAGTAAGCGTGAGCGTGTATTTGTCATGAGCGGTGTAACGTGTTAAATGGGCGAGCGGGATACAATTTGACAGTCTTCAAGGTTTTATCATGGGTGACACCGGAACTAGGGAGAAACCGTCGAACTTTAGTTGGAACATCCGGTCGCCTGGTTAAAACATTTCGTAACTGTTTCTAATCAGTCTCTTTCATACTCAGTCATATTTAAATTACTCTCATGTTCTTGCCGAGAAAATAAAGGATTACCTCGTTTCTACTACCAGCACTTCAGTAGAAGAACACATCTTCATCGTAACTGAGTGCACTAATACGCTTAACAATTGTCTCCAAAGCAATGGTTGAAGTTACGTGCCAACGAGACCTTAAACTGGCAGACAAAGTCTACTGTCAAAGTCGCTTGCTTCGAACAATGAGTTCGCAACGTGTCACTGTGAACATTCTAACATTTACGTGTCACACATCAATCACTGTACCTGATTAGACAATACTTCAGTTAGACACAGAATTTTTGGAACTTACTATGCGAGAAAAGTGGGATGGAATAGCATAGACGGTACAGCACCTCATTACGGGCTGAACGGTCCAGGGATCGAATCCCGGTGGGGTCGAGATTTTCCGACCTTGTCCAGACAGGCCTTCGGGCCCACCCAGGCTCCTGGAAAATGCGTACCGGGTCTCTTTCAGGGTGTAAGGCGGCCGAGGCGTGGCGTTGAACATCCACCCCATCTGGTGCCGACGAAAAAGAGAGAACCTATACCTCTATTCCCCCTCTGAGCCTTCCAGGTCTGTTCTAAAGTGACCTTTACCTTTTACCGTAAAAGAAAAACTGAAAATAAAATTAATTCCTCCTCCAACCAGAAGGAATTGTAATATGGATCCTACGAAGTACTTAATTTAACAGCAATTAATTTCAACACATGCGCCATTATTCGCCTTATCTTACACATATGATGCCATCAATGTCAAAGCTCTCAGATAGGTGAGAGTGAGACACGATAAATCGTGACGTCTCTAGACAATGGGACGCACAGCCGATAAGATTAGCGCACAATAATTCCGCCGCACTTCCTATGTACCGGCGTCGTTGGCAGTTGGTTTTTCTAAAGCACAGAATGCCATTAAAGTATCGGGTAGTCTCAGTTTGAATTTCAGGATTCAGGCCATCTAGCCAGATGCAGGTTAAATTTCCTGAAAAATAAAATGTCTTTCTCATGGTTTTACTCAGCCCCTGAAGGTAACTGCCACAAGAATATTTCAATTTACGGTAGAAGAACGGCTCTAATGCTTGAATTTAGGTTCTCTTCAATCATCAGAGTATCACTGTATCATCTCACTCTATTCCATACATTCCTTCACCAACAACGATAGGTTAAACTGTTTACAAATTATTCAGTCGTCGTACTAATCGACCTAGCAGCTGCGATGGGAAGGGACGCGATATGACTTCGCGTGCGAGGGTGATGAACGGAAGGACTAACAAGTCGCATCAATAGCTAATGGGTCAATTACAGTCCCAAAACACACATCGAAGGTAGCTGACAGAAGTCGACGCGCGGAAACGGATTGAGATTACGACAAAAATACATGAATTGTGTGTTTTCTGTGTACGGCTGCCCATTCCTACAGTTGACTGTATGCCTACTGTACCTATACACAGCATGTTCAGAAAGCACAGACAGTGCAGTACAACAACTGTGAAGAGCACTCACGGTATATTTAAATTTTAGGAGCTCTTTTATCCAACAACACATTCATAATCTTCAATCTGTAGCCCGTCCTAAAGCTAAGCAATATAACTTTTGGTTAGTAAGATTTTTTTAAGACGCTCAATCAACTGCGATAATTATTTAACGCGAAATTAGATGGAAGGATGACTACATATCGTGAAATGGAAAGAAATGGGAACTCTTATTACCTGTTTCAAGATTCCTTCGTAAAATTCATCTGGCGAACATAAGACAAACAGGCTACGAGAAACTCCTTTTCGCTTCTCGGTGTCATTATGTCTTAATAGTTATTTCACTGCATACTAATGTGGAACTGTAAGCACTGCACATCTAAGGACACAACTATTTACAATATAAGCCTACATGTAAATCCTCTCGGTTATGGCTGGGTATAATTATGGGCCTCTAAGACCCACGTCACTGTAAACTGGCGCTTAACTGTTAAGTAATGTGTACGCAGTGACACGTCTTGACGACTGCAGCCACAACACTGACATCTCAGTAAACAGTACTTATCGTGTACTCTAAACTGGGAGACTGCTACCAGAACAAACATGCAAACACCTGACAAGAGTTCGCTGCAGGCAGTTATATGCCTTGCATGAGGACATTTACATAACTACTTGTTCAACTCGGGGACCGCGGTACCACAGCAGTTAAGGTGCTGTGCTACAAATCGGAAGGTTGCTGGTTCGATCCCACCTGGTGTCAGTGACTTTTTCACTGACATAAAATCCTTCCGATCGCACCATGGCCCTGGGTTCGACTCAGCCTCTAACAGAAATGAGTACCAGGAGTATTTCCTGGGGGGTAAAGGCGGCCGGTGCGTAAGGCTGACAACCTACCATCATCCTGTGCCGTTGTCACGAAATCTGGGAACCTTAACTTCCTGTAACCGTCTGGGCCACTCCAGGCCTGTAATGGGACTGCTTTACCTTTTACTTGTTCAACTCAACCGATGCTACTACCTATTAAGAAGCAAGGGTTGCCATCCCACACTTGAAAAACATGAATTAAGAACCACCGTGCGGTATAAAGTAAAAACAGGAATTACACCCAGGTTCTTAGCAATAGCAAATTCAACCACAGTAACAGAGATAGAAATAATTCACAAGCGAAATTAACGCCTTATACTCGAAAGGCACGTAGCACAAACAAAATTTGCATAATAAAAACAATAAAATATTATCCCATTCAATGAATATTTAATGACTATATTATGTTTAGAATTAATTGAGCTTTTCACCGTGCCCTTCTTGTGTTACTGTAGACAAACGCAGAGTTTCAGAAAGTAGATTTCCGTCCTCTGGCGAGGTAACGAGGTAGCTCTCTCGCCTTTTCACCTGAAGACGGTAATAGATCCATTTTTCGAAACGTTGTGTTTTGTAAAGAATGCTATGCAAATATTAAGTCCAAAAACCATGCAATCCTAACTTTTAAAAGGGTCTCCTTAAAGAATGCAACTCGCGGGAAAAAAAATCAGGAAACATCTACACCGCAGGTGGCACAAAAAATTGTAAAAATCGCACAGAAGATCGGAGATTCGTATTCAGACGAACACAATCCACGCAAATTGTGCCCAAACTTCACAAAATAAAACAGCTATAAAAATGGTCTTCCTATACATTTACAGTAGCTGAAGAACTGAATATTGCACTACTAAACAAAATTAATATCCTGACAATTAAAACCGTTGTGCCTGTTCTGCAATGACGCGAAAGCAAAAATGCTGCAATTAAATGACAAATTCAACTTTAGCGCATAATACTAAAATTGATGCTGATAGAGGGTACAAAAACAAGATAATATTCCTATCTTCTGATGATGGCTACTGCCGCCTTCGTCTTCAGACGACGAAATGACGAGCACGAAGTAAAAATCTCTTTAAGGCCTGAAACAATGGGCGCCGCCTAGTTTAAAACTTATGTCTATCAGACAGCCTGCGGCGTTCTGTACAAGATATTCAACCACCACTACAAAACATAGCGTCCTTAATCGTGTAAAGAAAAACCAACTTGATGCCAATCCAACCAGGACAACAGACAGTCATCTAAAAAGAAGAGTAAGTGCCAACTGTTGTATACATACGGTTGTACCTCCTGATGATGGGTCTAGATACGCCCGAAACATGTAGAGGTTGACGAAACATACTAAGAATAAGTTGTGCATCAAGTTGGTTTTTCACTTACAAGACCACTTGGTCCTCCTTCAAGAATGGCTCCACAAATGGAGGATAAAAAATCAATGCTGCAAAATCCGTGCAGATTACCTTCACTCTTCGGAAGGGGCAATGTCCCCCAGTTTATATGAATGACATTAAACTACCGGTTGGTACTTCCACCAAATATCTAGGTATGCACCTGGATCATAAACTAAACTGGAAGGAACATATAGTCAAGAAACGAAAACAAGTGGCTCTAAAAGTAAAAGAACTCTAGTGGCTGATTGGCAAGAAGTCTCCTCTATCGTTAGAAAATAAGCTCTTGCTGTATAAATCCATCATAAAACCTATATGGACGTACGGGATTGAAATATGGGGGTGCGCCAGCAAGGCAAGTCAAGCCATCCTTCAGAAAGCCCCATCATCCATACTTCGAATGATGACTGACGCCCCATGGTACGTCACAAACCTCACCCTACAGGATGACCTGAAGATCCCGTTCGTTCGTGACGTTATAACAGACAGATACGCCAGACATAACTGGAAACTAGTCACTCATCCAAACCCCACATTACAACAGCTCCTTGATGCCAACCAACCCAGAAGACTAAAGAGAACTCGGCCCTCCGATATACTTTAGACAGCCGAGGTCAAGCCGCTGGGCGCGACCTCTCACCACCACCCTGAGGATTGCAAAGCTTTCCTTCAGTCCGCACATTAGCTCATAGGATAAGATTGTATCCTGATCGCTGATTTAAATAAATT
>Ga0123354_10016126_pt1 | contig 11706 bp, 7 predicted proteins | sample TergutLab28metaG_2_FD_97872 | JGI IMG/M metagenome (GOLD analysis project Ga0123354, IMG submission 97872) | Labiotermes labralis P4 segment gut microbial communities from Petit-Saut dam, French Guiana - Lab288 P4 | ecosystem: Host-associated > Arthropoda: Insects > Digestive system > Gut ... | reverse complement strand
TGACTTTTTGAACGTTGATTGACGGTGTGGACAACAGGACTACAGTTGTTCTTATGGATGACTTTTTGAACGATGATTGACGGTGTGGACAAGTGGACTGCATTTGTTCTTATGGATGACTTTTGAACGTTGATTGACGGTGTGGACAACTGGACTACAGTTGTTCTTATGGATGACTTTTGAACGTTGATTGACGGTGTGGACAACTGGACTACAGTTGTTCTTATAGATGACTTTTGAACGTTGATTGACGGTGTGGACAACTGGACTACAGTTGTTCTTATAGATGACTTTTGAACGTTGATTTTAATCCTCTCCAAACATGAAATATTTCAGAAAAATTAATTTTTTTTATTTCTCGCACACTAGTTATGTCATTATTAATTATTTTACATGTAACAGAATACCTGAAGTTTGTTTAAACAACTTGATTTATCCTTATTCCCCGTAATGTTAATGTGCCACTTTTATCTAGTTTTGAAAGCACGTTGCAAGTAAGGCGAAAACCGCTGTTGATGCCAAATTCCAACGCTCTTGCATTATTCTCTCTTTATTTACTTTTCTGTACTTTTTATAAATATTAGTAATTATTGACTTGTTTATACTGAACACACATTTATCTTTGTGTACTGTGTTCCTACCTCATCGTTCTAATTATGTTACAAAGTGCGTAATTAATTCTGGACTTCTCCTGGCTGCTTATGCATACCTGTGAAAGTGAACTGTGTCTCTTGAAGTTTAAACTTCCCAAATCTCAGTTCAGACAGAAAAATTCACCCAGCGTAAAATTCGTGGATGTCGTAATTTGATGCCAGGTCAGCGCCATCTCACATCATAAGGCAGCGGTCATGTAAGCTTGTAAATATCACTATGGAGTAATAGTAGGGAACTTGGTTTTCTCCAATTTCGCTTCCTCGGCCACAAATCTTACATTCATGCATTTGGAACTCAATCCAAAGTTTCAATTACAGAACTCTCAGTCATGCAACTTCCGAATTTGTTTCCATCTATAATTTTTTCTATACATATCTTCCACTTATGTCCGAGATTTTTACACATTATTGGCATCAATACCAAGAAGATTTTTCTAGTTTTTAATGGAAAAATATTCATTACCGCATTCTTACAGAGAACGCCTTTTCGTAGATGTTATTTGTAATACGGGAGGAATATATGCGTTTAGGAAGGTACTAGTATAAGGCAAGGTGAATATCTTCAGAAAGAATAGATATGGAAACACAATTTCTTTATTAGATACATTTAAAGAATGTGTACTCTCGCGATGATTTATATCATCGTGAAAGAATCGGTATTAACGCACATAGTCTTGGAGAGTACTATTAGGATATATACAGTGCACTGTTTACAGTCCGAAGCTAATCCAGTAGTCAGGACTAGAGAAACACCATGAATTTATACACGTTGTATTCTCGTGTAATTTAAATGATACCACGCGCAATTCATAAGACACGGTGGAGTTTGTAAGAAAAATATTAAACATGGAATAATTTGTGTGTGTAGTTCAAACGCCACTTCCGGGGGGGGGGGTCTTCTTGTCTTTAATTTACAGTTCTTATTGTAGGGCCACATTACCCTCCAAGTCTGTATCAAAGGCAAAATTTAAAATGTTCATGTATTCCGTAAACAATAATATGGCTTTAGAATAAGTCATCAGTATTCATTCTCTTCTGCATATAATTTTGACTTTAATGCTCCTGAGTGTGGGATTCAGAACTTGGAAATGATCCACACGTGATGTAAATAAGAACACACTGACAAAATGGGAAACAAATATAAACAGTTTATGTGCAGTCATAGCAGTACACACGTATGTAGTCGACTCGCATGGCTCTGTCCTCTTCATCCCACGTCGGCAGCCACCAGTCCCTGCGTTCCCAGAAGTCTTGCATTGGATGCGACGAAGTTCTGCTCCACGGTTTAGGGTGAGGAGAATTATACAGCCCGTCTGGGAAGAAATTGCCTCCGACAGCCACGTTCAGAATTATGAAGAACTGTGCAGGAAATACAAACACATTATACATTACTGTTCAGGCCCTAAGTAAGGAAGCTCATGTTCATTTCAACAGTTTCTCTGATACAATGGTTTAGCACTACTGTAAAATCCTATTATTAGCCTCGGTGAGTAATAGCATTATGATGTAAATAAGAGGCACGCAGATAGACCATCATCAAAACAAAACTTAATGAAATATTTCATCAGCTGAGTAAATCGCTATTTCATAAATTTGGCTTTTATGATGGTCTATTTTTTTATGTTTGTGTGACTGTGCATCTCTGATACAATAGTATAAACAACCAACTAGATGCAACAATAACATTTTATTAGTAATTTCAATCAGCTCAACTTGTTTCGGGCGATAATTTCGTCCATCCTCAGGAGCACTAGACTGTGTTTACAGCTTGTGGTGTTATGCACCGAAGAAGTTGCCAGGAGGCAATTTCTTCAGTGCTTTATATCACAAGCTGTAAACACAGTCTAGTGCTCCTGAGGATGGACGAAATTATCGCCCGAAACATGTTGAGCTGATTGAAATTACTAATAAAATGTTATTGTTGCATCTAGTTGGTTGTTTATACTATTGATTGTCTGTCTGTTTGCTTCTTATTTATATTCAAATACAATGGAATGCATAAGTTAAAAAACATTATTATGCTTTTATCGTTCTTTCAGCCAGCAAAGAAAATCTAATTTGTTGGAGAGTTTAAATGCATCAGATAATGCAACAATCCTTGGCGTCTTGCTTGCCGAACTGGCATTGGGTCAATTTTCTTTCCGAGTACTTCGGTCTTGCCCTTGCAGTCTCATTGCTCCAGTGCTCCATACTCATTCATTCAATGTATTACCGATAGCCTAAGGAGTTAGCTTTTGAGAACTTTGGAAAAGAACACACTTAAAAATCCTTAGTTTCTCACTTCACAGCGAAATATCTTAATGTCAGTATTTAAATGAAACGCTGACTCATATCTCTTGTCATTCTGCCTAATCTGAGAGTCTTAGAGACACGATTACCGTAGACGGAGCACAAGTTACGAAACCTGAGCAGTGCGAAATATTCTTTGATTAGTAGCGAATATGCTCTTGGACGCCCAATATATACGGGTATAGAGATAAACGGAAGAAACGTCCCAGCTATATTCTTATGGAAAACAGGGCTGTTAACACGTTAAAGTAGAATGGAAGAAACTGAAATATCGTGTATTACTTAGATTAATTTCACGCTGGAACTAGTTCATTAAAGAGCAAATGTTTGACTTTCTAGTACCCTACGGCGTTAACATTTCCGGAGAACTGTATTAATGAGCTGTTTTGGTGAAATGGCACTAAAACTAAACAATACTGAAAATAATAAACAGGTTGGGCTGCTAATTGTAAGGACTGCAGTTTATCTCTGTTTTCCTCAGTATAATTCTTGCACGATAAACATTTGAGTTTTCCTACAATTAGTCTTATGTTATGTAAAACTGAATAATTAGTAAACCGAAACGTGCGTTTTCCGTTCATTTGAACTCTTCACATCGCACAAGACTTAAAGGAACTGAATGAAAAGTGTGACGGCATAATGCAATGAACGTAGTAAAGCTAATTTTGTGCATTATTGTGTTGTGGGAGGTGACTATATTCTGTTTAGTACACAACATGCAAATGCAAATAGCAGATTTTTCCGAAATGTCGGTAGTATCTCTCAGAATACAAGGCATCACATCGCTGAAGACTCTAACTTGAAGAAATCAAGACTTAACAAGAATCTAATTTAATATTTATCTTTCAGAAACAAATATATAAATATTTAGATCAATTTTTTACATCTACTTAAGCATGAAAGAACACCAAACAACTGGAATAAAAGTTAACCATTTGAAGGTTAAAATAAATCTATATTATTTAAAAAGGTTCAATTCGTGCCTTAAGGAAAGCGGAAGAAAGCCAACCAGCGACCATTATTCGGGGGAAATAAACGTAGCTTGATGGAAGAATCGCATGAAACATCTACTGCAGAATTTCTGGTGATAAATATGCCTTTACTTATGTTAAAAGCGAGGCTTGTGACTGTAGCATATAGGGGCTCTTCGTTCTAAGAAGCGTTCTGTTTTGGGTCGCTGAAATATTCTGATGATGCCTTGAATGATGTTTCGGAAAATGTTGCTTGCTTTCGCTTGCACTGCTGCACTTCCCCGTGTAGGTAGAAGCCACACGATTTGAAGATCCACATTCCAATTATCCCTCTTTATATTTCCATAAAAATATATTGTTTCAGAAATAACTAAATAGGAACAGGTCATATGGCTTGATCCACGCAACCTGAACAAGTAGACTCATTATATTGAAGTAAAAAAATTGCTTGAAATTAATTCCTTATTTATTATGCGAAAATTTGGAGAAATGTCGTAGATTGACATATGAGTATATAGAAATTTAATGAGAGTATATATTATTGCTCGCATAGCTTGGCTTAAAAGTTTCAACACGATAATTCGAGGAAGACAGGGTGAGAGCCTAGTTGTCAATGTCTCTCTTTTCTGCGTGAAGAAATGTGTACTGAAGTCTTACATTGTGAAATAAAAACGTACAGGCACGCGGTACTTTAAAACTCCTGTTTCTGACATTCGCTTCAGCTGGAGTGTATCTCCGTCATCACACAACCACGTGGTCAACCGTCGGAAGAATCCCAGCGTGATATTACACTCCTTCAAGGTCGTGTAGCATTTCTATACACATACATATTTATGCTTCGTACACCAGCTTCATAAAATGCCTGTACAATGACTACCATCATCTCCCCTCGTTCAACCTCCAAACCAACACATACTTTCATTATGTGGCATTACATCCCAACAAACGACGACCTTCTCAATATCAAACGCATTCCGTCAGATCGCTTTGTGCAATTTCCTGCTGTCTTGGTACACATCACTAATATTACGGAGGGATGCAAACGACCCATGTTCTCAAAGTCAGTGTTGTGGTATCGAGAGAGAAGTCAGAGTCAAGGTGAGGTACTGCCCAGTGAGAAACAGAAGAACATGATTGCCAAGTTGTGGGGCTACTCTGATGAGTACAGTCATGGAAGATCGCAGTCACGTAGCAAGCAGCCAGCAACGTTCTAATTTCATGCTAAGCCGCACGCAGTGCACACACGCACGCATGCACATATATCTGATGATCGTATAGCAATCGATCACCGTACGGTGGTTGCATTTGATTCACAGTCGTATGCATGTATAAAATATTAAGTTTTCTCTCCACACGCAGTGAAATTATATGTAGGAGGTTGTAGGCGCGCTCAAAAAATTGAGAAATGCGACCATTAGTTTCGTCACGTCTGTATGCCCGTCTGTCCGTCCGCATGGAACTCGGCACCAAATGGACACATTTTTATTAAATTTGGTATTTGGGTGTTTTTCGAAAATCTGTAAAAATTTAAAATTTCATTAAAATATGGCAAGAATGAAGGATATTTTACATAAAGACTTAAGTACGTTTATAATAATATCTAGCTTAATTGAATAAAGAGAGAGACCAACTTGACGTCACTTGCTTTATTATTTAATTATTTAATGCTCAACATGTTTCGGATGTTAATACTTCCATCCTCAGGAGCTTGCGACTTATTTGTTGAGTTATTTCACGGGTTGTATTGCTCTGGTTTGATGTGTGTTGGTGTTACGTTGTGGTTTGGCTGGGGTAGTGTTATATCCGTATGCAGGCTTCAGCCTGCATACGGATATCACACCAAGCTCCTGAGGATGGATGTATTAACATCCGAAACACGTTGAGCATTAAATAATGAAATAATAAAGCAAGTGACATCAAGTTGGGCTCTCTTTATACAACTATCAAGATGAAGCACTGTCCAATAAACATAAAATATCTAGCTTAATTCTTGTTAGAATGAGAGATGTGACAGGCAAAATGGTTATAAAAATCAAAACACATGTATCATGTTCAATAAATTTTTTTTCTCGAAAATCGTACCCATAATGAGATAACGTGGAAAAATAATGTAGAGCCAGACAGGCCACAGATGGTGATACGGCACATGAACTTTGCATGCCAGATGTTTAACGTTAGAGACACACAATCAAAATATGACTTTTTTTTTGCTTTTCCATAACAACGATGGTTACGCGAATGCGCCTCAATGTAACGTTTATCCCTACATTGCACCTTTTGCTAACTTCGACACCAGATGCAGGTGAGTGTTAGCTTCAAGCCTCGGTCAGTTAACCCTCGGTGAAAGAACCCTCGATAACCATTTAGTAGTAAGCTGGACGAGACTGAGATGTGTCTGGATGTTTAAAGCACACAAATTATCCAATCTGTGCCGAGAACCGAACCACGATTTCTATGCTGTCTAGCCGATGGCATACTGGATCACGTTTGGTATAAGAAACTACGTCAGCAAAGAAATTAAATTCGTAATGACATATGTAAATGAATACAAGGTGCTTCCACAGATGACAATGGAATTCCCAGGCCAGGGATGTGCCTGCATGTGCCAAGATTGGTACAGACGTACCAACATTCTTTGGAAACCTGCTCCGCCATCTCCTGCCTTAAAAACATGAGCAAAAACCTCAAAATATTTAAACCTTCATACCAAAACCTACACAGAGTAAATGCCACAATGAATTTTTATTTAAAACTGTGTGTGTTTACACTGGACTTCTGTCACTATGACAAATTCGACGTTATTTTGAGAGTAATTTTTGAACTGAGAATATATCAGGTACAGATCCATGTTAGGGGTCCATATCGCCTTACGACTTCTAAAACAAGAAGAAAATTGCAGAAGAGATTTTAATGTTCACAGCTGAATTCTAACTTGTAACTTTCGAGGAAAGGCAAGGTACACACCATATATGTAATCACAATTCCCTTCGCATAAGAAAATAAGAAAAGTGACAGGCTAAATTAATACTCTTTAATAAGTTAAAACCCTATGATTACGCAAGTAGTCTTTCTAGAGGTTTTTTCCTGGAAGAGCTTGAGATAAGTGTGAACATAGCCTATATAATTTATAATGGTTTTTTTCATGATATCCTTGGAGATAAGGAAGAGAAGTTCCGGAAATGGCATATCTCCTCTAGGTTTACTTGTCAGTTATGTATCACACCATTCTCACAACCCACAAGACATGCGATAGAATTATATTAATTTCTTTATCTGAAGTGAAATATAGCACATTGTGCTACGTAAGATAAAGGAAGTCGTAATTACCTTTTTGTCGAAAGGAGCCATGGGTTTACCGTCTTTCCAAATATTTCTCACTCCTGGGATCTTATCGAAACCTCCGAGTTTCCAGAACCCGCCAGGAGGAATCCCTCTCGATCCTATTAACTTGCCATCAACAGAAAAGTTCAGATATTCTTCGGTCCAGTCTAGTCCAAACACGTGGAAGTCGTCGGAAAAATCACGGCCTGTCTCTGCTATGCTTCTGCAAACATCACCAATGGCATTTTCTTGAATCCCGGGATTGTTTAAACATTGACACCTTTACTAATTTCGCCACTGACTGGTGTTTCAGCTGCCACTGATTAATAAAATTTTACCAATATTAACATGTAGAATCACTTCATAATTCAACAATATACGAATTCATAAAACTTTCATAACATAGCTGTTCCTTTGTGTGATCACCCCGAATACCTTAACCATGCTGAGCCAGTGTGACGTTCAAAATAAGGAAACACCACTCACTCACTCACAACTCCACTATTATTCTGAATGCGAAATGCAAAACAATCTGTAGATGCTTTCTTACAACCGACATGGGTGCCCTTCATGTCGCTGTGCAAATCACACACTCATACATACACAAATTAACGTAATAAAGAGCTATCTAAAAATATCCCAGTAGACACAACTTACGAAAGGTAAAGGCGTTATTGGAGCACTGGAATCGGGTGGCAAAGAAGTATCTGGCACCTTGGAACAACGATTTCGGCACCACTTGTTTATGATGTAAATGTGTCCCGAAAGTCAACGTAATTTTGTCTGCAATTTTATTATTTACAACTGCATGGAACACAATCATCATGCGGAAGGTAATATTTGCTTCGTTCTTCGTGATAGTCCTCACATTTTATGTACCTTCGAGGCTCCAAAGAACCCGATAATTAACATCTGGCTTACCACGTAATTCCATCCCATATCTTCACATCCTCTTTCTGTAATATTCTTTTTAACCTTCTCCACCCACCTGGCTTATTATCTCAGCTCTTCTCCTCACATAAAGTATTCCAATTAAAATTCTGTGTGTATCGTATTATCTCCTTTATGTGCAGCAAGTTCGTAAGCTTCAGCTACTTTCATTTAAACGCCCTAATATTATTTAGCGAAAGTTCGATTTATGAATTTCTATAATATGCAATTTTATCCCGTCTCTTATCTCCCTCTTCCCTGTATCTCCAAATATTCACTTCAACTTCTCATTCTCTAATATTTTCACTCCACGTTCTTCTCCTTACGACGAGAAAAAAAAATTCACACCAACACATAAAACGCTTAAAATGTACCGTAACTTAGGTAATTATGAAACATCGGTACATTAAATTTTGTCATTTTAAAATGTATATGTCAAATATAGTCAAGCAAGTGCTGGATCTGTTTTCCACGTCATACCCATGGCCAAACGTAAATGATGCAAAATATACTTAACATACAAAAATTATTAATGCTTCCTAAATGTTAAAAATGCCCTTTTGGTGCGTTCGTATCTGTTACTTTCATTTTGTTGTCTGTTTTGTACAAGACACACTGAGCGTGATGACTGTAATGCAATTTTCTGCTTCCCGTCAAAAACTTGTCCCTTCAACTTTTACTCTGATATATTTATCCTGTATCCTCTTACTAAACCCTTGCACTCGGGAACTCACAACACAGTTAGTATTCTTACAAACATATTTAAATCTAGATTCAACCTGTAATTTCACCGAAAACTTTTCTCTGTATTTTTCAAAGAATACTTGAAAGTCCGCTTCGTGTCGTATTAACTTCGGCGTCTTTGCTGCCACCTACAGTTTACTTGGTAAATTAAATTTAAATGAGCTTGAACTATACGCGGGTTTACATTTTTAGCCCATATCTTTTATTTTACTATAAAAAGGTAATATTACATTATCATTTGTTTTTATTTCAACAAACTAATGCAAAATTATAGCCGGTCCCAGTGGCCGGGCGGTCGAAGGCGTAGGTCTACGGCCGCTCGCCTGCTGAGTTCGTGGGTTCGAATTCCACCGGGGGCATGGATGTCTGTCTGTGGTGAGTGTTGTGTGTTGTCAGGTAGAGGTCTCTGCGACGAACTGATCACTAGTCCAGAGGAGTCCTACCGACTGTGATGCGTCGTTGTGTGTGATCTAGAAACCTCAAGAATGAGGAGGCCATGGCCCGCGTTGGGTCGCAGCACCACAAGGATGCAAAATTGTATACCACAACACTATCTCTTTGTATGATGTTCACTCCTGCATGTTTCGACATCTCTGTGTCATCCTTAGGGTGTTTCAAAAGTTGTGCCTCGCTGAGTTACCATACATAATTTCCTAGAATTAAAGCTGTTAAAATTACAATTCCATAAAATTATTAGATTAAAATTATGTTAGAATTTCATTTGGTCGTCGCTGAGCGATACAATAAGTTCTGTGCGACGTTATAATATCCTGTGTAAGCAATGTGTTAATGTGGCTGTATGTACAGTCCCTTGTTGCTGTTGTTAGCATGCTGGTACGGCGTGTAATGAGTCTGGGTGGGTATCGGGTTATTAAAATGTTATGTTATCATGTTTGAAAATACTGCAATTCATAGAAATTTTTTCAAGTAACATGCAATATGATCTATCGTACTCAAACAGGTTTCACAGAAATGTAACAGATGTTCCCTGCAAATTTTAATGTTTCACTTCTTAAAATTCAGTATTTCAAGTCAGTGCACTTAGACACAAAACGCTGTAGCATTAAAGAAATCTGCATTTCACCACTGCTTGTGTCGGTATGTTTTTCATGACTGTTAGAATGAAGAGAGGTTATTTCACTAAGTATCTTTAACCAACTGACATTCATGACAAATATGGCAATGTTGTCTCTAAGGCAGGACCAGGAATTTATAAATGCCAGTAGTTTAGCTTAAAGTCGTTATTCAAAGTGTGAAACTAGATGGCGCACTTATTTCGTGCCCTTATAATGTATATATATATATATATATATATATATATATATATATATATGTATACAATTATTCGAGAAGACATAACTTTGGAGGAAGAGGAAATTTAGTGGTGAAATAACTCTTTCTTTAATTCGCTGCAAAGTATAAAACACAATTTATTCATGTTCCTGTAAATACAGGCTGTGAAGCACGTAGTATTCAGGCACATATAAATCTGAGAAATCTGGCCTTAGTTTATGATCTATATAAGCCTGTAAGTAAGTTACATGAGCGGAACCTGACTGGTTCACAAGTTATCACGAACTCTGTATTATCTGCAGCGGGATTTTAGAGCCAAATGAAATGTGATGACAGTTATTCGCTTGCTGTCACCGCTGATTTCCCTTCATTTATCTACGTCGGTGCTGACATTTACTACTTTAAAAATATGGCCTATCTCCAAAATATCTTATCTTTAGCAGGCAGGGCGCCCTTCCTGGGGCCCGCATAATCAGGTCTATATGATTTATTATTAAATTTTAATCACAAAGGTACACAAGAAACATTTTTTAAGTTACAATTCTGTCGGGTATTCTAGGTGCATTTCCGAAACACACTGGTTGTTTTAGGCGCACTGGCAAAATTGCTAAGCGGCTATTAGCTTCGTCATGTCTTTCTGTCTTTTTCTTCGACCACACGGAACAACCAGGCTAGGACTAGATGGATTTCGAAGAAAATTTATATTTCAGTAGATTTCAAAAATTTGTAGAGAAAATTCAAAGTTAATCGAAATGTAATAATAAATATTAGTTTAAATTACAACACATGAACATTTATAATAACGGCGAAATAAATTCTTCTTAGAAAGAGAAAAGTTTAAGGTAAAATCTGTAGAGAAAATCAAAACACATTTTATGTTCAACAAAATTTTTCCAAAAATTGTGTATTTTGCGACAATGTTGAAAAATACGGTGGATTCAGACAGACTACAGACGAAGTTATAATACGGAGCGGAAAAGGTGCGATTTACGTGCAGGATAAATAAAATAAATATTAAAATATTTCATACTTATTGATCTTTTATCGCAATAATCTTTAGGCGAGCGCGCCTGCGTATTGGGCTACACGCACACTGCCTCTGTTGCATATCTGAAACTTTCACCAGTCACACCAATTTCATGTGATTTTGACAGTAGTTATGATCCGATTAGGAAAAAACGTCTTCGAATTTGTACTTTAGCAGATAGCCTACGTAATAACACAGGGATATTATCAAGGGAAATAAATCTTATTTCAAAATGTACAGACACTTCATCATAATTTATTCAGCTAGACGTTAAGCAATTGACGTCGAGTTAATGGAACTCGTTTTGTGAAGGCCATAGTAACTGTTCGTTACAATTAGAAACCGCGTGAAGGGAATACATACATACATACATACATACATACATACATACATACATACATACATACATACATACATACATACATACATACATACATACATACATACATACATACATACATACATACATACATACATA
>Ga0123354_10016125_pt1 | contig 11706 bp, 14 predicted proteins | sample TergutLab28metaG_2_FD_97872 | JGI IMG/M metagenome (GOLD analysis project Ga0123354, IMG submission 97872) | Labiotermes labralis P4 segment gut microbial communities from Petit-Saut dam, French Guiana - Lab288 P4 | ecosystem: Host-associated > Arthropoda: Insects > Digestive system > Gut ... | reverse complement strand
ATTTTCTTCAATGCAGGTGAGGTCATACAACCCAGACACATCATTTGGTGAGCACCAGTTCTTCATTTACATCAAAGCACAGGATGCGCAGATAGTTCATGTTCCTATAGTTCCGACACGGCTTGGAGATATACGAGTTACTATCCACGCATCTACCCTCATTGGCAAGGACACAGTTACCAGGACACTGCACGTGGAGGTGGGTGGCTTGAATGCTTTTAATAAAATGAATTAATTATGACAGTAATTTCCAACGGTATGTAGCAGTCAAGAGGTACCTGTTCGTTCATTCCATTGGCATGTGCAGAATGCAACGATTCCTTGCCGTTCTCAGGAGCTTCTTCCATTCCTCTCTGTTGTGTACTTTTTCCTGCCACCCTTCTCCGCCAACTATTCTTCCATCCTCTCTCACCTCATCTTGCCGTCTATTTCTTGGTCTACCTCTCCATCTTGTTGTTCCAAAATTCATATACAATACCCTTTGGGGAATTCTATTTTCTTCCATTCTCTGTACATGTCCAAACCAGTGTAACCTATTTAATCTTATTGTCTCTATTATAGTAGGTTTTTAACACTTGCATGAATATCTTGATTGGTTAATATCCTCCATTTTTCTTTTTCATTGTCATATACTGGGACTAAAATTCTTCTATACGCTCTCCTTTCAAAAATGTTCAGTTGCTCTCTGTCTTAAGTGGTACCCGTGCATTCAAAATATCACAGCCTTGATTTTGGGCAATGTTAAGTTATTGCTAGGTACTTTCATTCTGTCAAGTTGTCTTTCTGGAATGTTTCTGCCACTCATGGCATCCATATTCAGTGAAGCTGTGACTTTGCAGTACCCATCAATAGCTGTAATGGATAAGTGTGGATACTTGGAAGGGTAATTTGTGGATATCATGGCTAGAGATGGGGAAGTTTCAGGTATTTCCACCAAAAATTCAACATGTTTTATTATAAAGGGTAAAGGTAAAGTTATCCTGTTACAGGCCCGGTGTGGCCCAGAGGGTGGGTAGAGGTATAGCTCTACTCTTCCATGACTGCGGCACTAGAAGGGGGTGAGTGGTCAGGAGCATGCCCCGTCTGCACTTTACCCCTGGGAAAGACCTGGTACCCATTTTACAGGAGGCTGGGTGGGACCCAGGGCTGGTCTGGAGGGGTGGAAAATCTCGTCCCCACTGGGATTCGATCCCAGACCGTCCAGCCCCGTAGTGAATTGCTGTACTGACTGAGCTACCTGGCCCACACATACTATATTATACCATTTAATAATAATGAACTAATTTGGTTGTGTTTTTAGGCAAGGAGGTGAATCTAGTCTTAAAACAACACCACATCAAAAGTCGTACACAAATGTATGTGCTTAGGAAAATGCCACATGTTTCAGTTGAAATAATCCATCATCAGGCAAAATATAGACTTTACTCACTAGTCTTAGAAGTTGAGAGTGGGCCAGGGTAGCGTAGTTGGTATAGCGACTTGATACGGGCTGGACAGCCTGAGGATTGAGTCCGCGGTGGGAGCAAGATTTTCCGGACCTGTCCAGACTGGCCCAGGAGCCCACCCAGCCTCATTGGGAGAGTGGTTCTCATTGTTTCAAATGATTGTAGTGCTTTTCCCTTTGGCGTTATGTACTCAAAGCTATTTGCACGCTAACCCGGAAACACATACTAGAAGAGTCAAGTGCTCAAATACTTTTTTGTCTTCAATTTTTTTCTTAGAATTGTTGAAAAAATGACAGTGCACTAGTACAGTTGCTTTTGTCAGAGAGGTACAGAAGTGTGGTAAAAGACTTGATTTCTACCTCTGTAATTTTAATAATTGGCATGTAAATGGTGTTTTTTAATGTAGGCTGATGGATTACCGCAATACAGGCACCAGTCAATTCTGCTGGATCTCAGCAATCGTGCGTACGTGTTCCAGTACTTACACGTGAACGTGACGGAGACGCCAATTATTCCATACGATGAAAATCGTTACTATATCTATGGCTCAAATAAGGCATTTGTGTCTATTGTTGGTGATGTTGTTGGACCAATTTTTCCTACCATGCCTGTCAATGTTACTTCTCTTCTTAACTTGCCTATGGTAAGTATAGAGAATGGTTAGAACTGTCATTTATTATTAACTGACTCTGTGAACTCTTTAACCCTTAGCCACTAAACGACATATATATATATATATATATATATATGTCACGTAGTGAGCCCTTTAAATAGCCTAATGGCCACTAAAGTGGCCGGGGGGGGGGGATTTAATTCCGCCATCAAAGATTTAATTCTGGCATCAAAGGGTTAGAGAGGTATATGATATGTTATATGATGTGATATGATATGATGTGTGATATATGATATACATGTGATGTGATATGATATATATGTGATGTGATATGATATATGATACGATATATTTGTTAATTGCAATTGGGTTGACATGTGGTGGTAGTAGAAAGTACACATTTACACACAAACAATACACAGAACAACACAATTAACAAGAACAACACAATTAACAACAGAACAACACAATTAACAACAAGAACAACATAATTAACAACCTAACTGGGAACAGTGCGGGCTGTGCCCCCATCTGCGCGAATTATACCCTGGCATTTGCCTTACAACTGAGGAAAAAGCACGGAAAAACCTGTCAGGATGGCCGAAGAGTGCCAGTTGGCACGTGCAAACAGAATATACAAATCTGGTGCTGAAAAATTGTAAGAAAGGCTATTGTTATATATAAAGGCAGATTGAAGATTGACTTTTGTCAGTTTAGTCTTATTCTTGACAGCCATTACCTTCGTATTTATAAGCATTCAGTTTTGTTTCTTTATATCTGTTCAGTGCGTCACACTGTTACTGTAAATGTTGTTTTTTTCCCTGGTCTTAGTCCTGATGTCTCGGAAAGATTTATTTCTTGTGTAAAGAAAAACCAACTTGATGCACAACTTATAACTTAGTATATTTCATCAACCTGTACATGTTTCGGACGTATCTAGGCCCATCATCAGGAAGTACACCATATGGATACAACAATTGGTACTTATTCTTCTTTTTAGATGACACTCTGTTGTCCTGGTTCCAATCCAACCAGGACAACAGACAGTCATCTAAAAAGAATAATAAGTACCAATTGTTGTATACACATGGTAGTCCCCCCTGATGATCGGCCTAGATACGCCCGAAACATGTACAGGTTGACGAAATATACTAAGAATTAGTTGTGCATGAAGTTGGTTTTTCTTTACGTGATTATATTGATATGCACGGTCAACAAAACGTAAAATTTATTTCTTGATTATAGTACACAGCATACTTCAGCAAAGGGATATCAGTGAAATGGGGTTTTAAATTCATCAGTTTTAACATACTGTGACTTTGTTGTTGAAAGGATGAGGTACTTTTAGTGACGTGTTGAATTTTAATTAAAATTTTTTACTGTTTTTTATTGCTTATGATGTTGTGCCACCTGAAATTTATTAATTATCTGTTTGGCCCGTGTACTATTTTAGAGTTTAAGGCCCATGATATATGGTATTTGTATCTGTTAGATACCATATTCACAGACAATTAAAAATATTTTGGCAAGGTGCTATTTTCTGCATTTTTTAAATAAATAGTTATTGTGCTTTTGGATTAACTTGTTTTAGGACTAGATTGCTTTAGTCGTAGCTTATGAAATGATGAATGTTTTGCTTGCTGTCTTGTGGCTCTCGGTCGAACTGCTTTGTAGTTACGTCTGATAAATAGGGTTCTGTGAGCCCATCTGAGAGATGGTTGGGCAGGTTGAGCGTCAGTTACAGAATTCTGTTATTGAAGAAGGAATTGATGGGTTAAATGGTGAAGCAACAAACGAGTTCAATCTAAAAAGCATGAGAGATCGAAGTTTTATTTATTCACCAACTGATGCGCTAGTGAGTTGTCTTAAAACAATATTAAAATTTACATTAAAACAGCTCTGACATGTTTCGGTGTTAACAGTTACACTGTCATCAGGGAGTGTATTAATTTGTGCTTACTGATTTTACAGTTGTTAAGCACAAATTAATGCGCTCCCTGATGATGGTGTAACTGTAACACCGAAACATGTCGGAGCTGTTTTAATGTAAATTTTAATATTGTTTTTTAAGACAACTCACTAGTGCAACAGTTGATGAATAAATACAATTTTGATAATATCAAGATGCATTGTACATATGTGAAAAAAAGCATGAGAAATGTTAGATGTGGGTTCATTAAGAGATAGCAGGATCACAGCTGTGTGTCTTGTGATAAGCGCAGATTGCTGAAGGTGTGCACATGTGCCCTGCTTACAGTGATTGTTGTACAGATTTCTGTATCATCTTATCTTAATACACAGGACAGTGCTGAGCAGACGGTCTTCAGCTTTGCTGCAAACATGATGACCACGATGTACATGCGTCTCATCAACCAGCGCAACAGGACGCAAGAGAAACATTCCTTTTACCACATGAACATAGGCTACCAGCGCACACTGTCGTACTTGAAGGAGGATGGTTCTTTTAGCTTTTTCAGGAGTGATTGGTATGGTGCCCTTGCTTATGTATTTTCACTGATTACGTGCTCATTACTCCCTATCTAACTTGGTGGTTATGTTCGCGAAAACCGCCGTGACAGCAGAGCCAGCATTTGATGAAAATTGGAGTCTGTTTGAAATAGGGTGTTAGATTTTCCACTGTTAGGTTTGTGCTCGTCAAAGATTGTCTTAAGTTAAACATTCACCAAAGCTAATTTCTGTGCGAGGTTGCTAGTACTGGTTTTCAATCAGTTACTGAAGTTAAGTAGCCTTGAGTGTCATGAGTACTTGGATGGGTGGCAGCAGGGGAATACCACGTGCCATTGGCACCACTGGGTTAGCGACTCATTACTCGTGTCTGAGCACCTCAGCCAGCCTTCCTGAAACCAGATGACTTTGTAACTGCTTAAGCAGAAAGATTTGCACAAAAGATAGGACACAGATGTCTGAGGTGCCACTGTTACTGTGTTACTTTGCCTGTGAAGTTTAAGCATTTTATTACACCTTCACTAAGCATGAGGAATTCAGTAACATAAAAATTACGCAAGTACAGTAACATTCTGAACTCTGTAACATGCAAACAACTTTAAAATGATAACAGAGTAAAATGTATTATTTTATCTTGAAAGGTGAAAGTTGCTGCTGTGATGGAATGTAGATCAGCTTACCACAGGGTGCAGAAGAAATGCTAATCAGGCCAGTTTGAAAGTTTGTTTCCCTGCATAATTGTATACAGATTTTTTTTTGCTACTGTAGGGGCAAGGGTATACAGAAGGAAAGCTGTGTGTTCGTCATTTCCAAAGCAGGAAGGTCATAGTTTGTTAGGGATTGCTGTACATGTTATGATCTGTGCACTTTGGATTGCTAAGGAGGAGGAGTAACTGCTTGGGCCAGACAATACAGGGGTGCTGATAAGTCCTTGGCCTGACCAGGAAGGAAAAAGCTCGGAAGCTTGTCAGGGACGCGTGCAATTTCAACAAAATCAAGATGCAAGCTGTCATCAAGTTTCTTTTCCTGCAAGGCAAGGTGCTGAAGGGAATTCTTGCCATTCTGACAGAAACATTAACTTGTTTCCTTCCTGGTCGGGCTAAGGACTTACCAGCAACCCTGTAACTGGGGTCTGATGTGAAATGTGGACATGGATTTTTTGGTCGTTCCACATTCAAACCTGCTCTGTGGTCCACCCTTACAACGTCATAACTGGGTGCCAGCGGTGCTCTACCAGAAGAAGCCTCTTAGTGTGGGGACGCTGATCTGTTGACCAGTAGCACCCCTACAATTTTTTCCGTCATGTGATCTATCGGCCACCATGTTAAGTTCATTAAGCTTCGTTCTTGTCTACAAGCTTGCAGCAGCAATCACATCATTAACTGGCAAGGATCTTTTACTTGCCACGTATCTCGATATTTCTCCATTTCAACAGGTTGTTGATTTTTAGTGTAACCTACCCAACCAGCCTGGCACTAACAGGGTTAAAGTGGTTAGACCAAAAGCTTTCACTACCTTGTAGTAAACAGTGAACTCCAGAATGTATACAAGTTTATCGCATTGTCTCCCTATTGTTTCTATGGCGTGCTTAAATAGAGATGCAGATCATAATGATCCTTATTTTTTAACATTGTTGAAGGTACTGTTCTTGTTAGGGTAAAATGGCTGCCCTTGTTTACAGGAACCAGTCAGCCTCCAGTGTGTGGCTGACATCGTTTGTTGCTCAGATGCTACAGGAAGCCAGTTTCTATGAGTGGGAAAACTTCATTTACATTGATCCTGAGGTAATATGAATATTATTATCATGTTAACATGGGCTGGGTAGCTCGGTTGTCATAGCGACTGACTACGGGCTAGACGGTCCGGGATCAAATCCTGGTGGACGAGATTTTCCGCCTGTCCAGACTGGCCCAGGGGCCCACCCAGCCTCCTGTAAAATGGGTACTGGTTCTTTGCCAGGGGTAAAAGTGTGGCCGGGGCGTGTTGCTGACCACTCATCGTCTTCTAGTGCCGCGGTCGTGGAAGAGTAGAGCTATACCTCTAACCACCTTCTGGGCCACACCAGGCCCTAACAGGATCACTTTACCTTTATTTTTAGTATCATGTTAACAACATATTTGCTGTGTGTTGACATTCAGGTTCAGTGCTAAGCAAAATATTTCTGATTCTATATTTCTATGGTAAAACCAACTAGATGCACCAATGTCTCAAATTTATTTTATTTGGAGTAACGTTCTACATGTTTCAGACGGTCTTTCCATCCATCATCAGGAGTTCAAGACTGTACATACAGCAACAGGCATGTCAAACAGATACTGCCTACTGCTTGCTAGTGGGAACGAGATGGAACATGATCGTGTTCCTGGTAGCAAGCAGTCGGCAGTATGTGTTCGTCATATGCCTGTTGCAGTACGTACAGTCTTGAACTCCTGATGATGGACGGAAAGTCCGTCCAAAACATGTAGAATGTTACTCCAAATAAAATAAATTTGAGACATTGGTGCATCTAGTTGGTTTTACTATAGAAATACATTACGATGCACAGGCCTATGAACGTCAAATTTGGGCAAAATATTGTCCTTGGTGATGTTAAAACGTTAACTTTTAAATGACCAGATGGGTGTTTAAATTTTATTGCGTAGGTTATGAAAAACATGAGTATCACTTGAGCAGGAGTAAAGTTGTGAAATAAACAGTACTTCACGTAAAATGGAATAGAGGTTATGCGGCATGTCTAAAAAGTCGGTAAATTTTATTTTTGCCTGTGCGTGTAAAATGAATTCCTAGGGGCTTGTTTTTGTGTATATGCAAACATGGGTCATTTAAAGGTTAATGTTGAGCCAATATATTGTCCCTTTGTGGTGGACCAGGTCTCTGAAATGTTTGGTTTTCTTGCAGGTTATTTCAAAAGCTGTGTCATGGGTGTTGCGACATCAGACATTGGATGGAGCTTTCTATGAGGTGACGTGGTTGCCAGATCGTAAGATGAATGACTCTCTAGTTTGGCCCAATGATCATATCAGGTTCCGCAATATCTCCCTGACGGCTCATGTTCTCATCATGCTGGATACAGTCAAAGACTTAACAGGGGTGAGTTGCTGGGCAACAGCAGGGATAAGTTAAAGGATTTGAAGTGTATTTCTGTGCTGAAAGAAGGTGCCTGCATGTCTGGCTATAGATGTAATTCACTGGAAAATAAAGATCGGAGCTTAAAATTTTGGTAGTACTTGGATGATGGCTGCAATGTTCCATGCAGTTATAATCAAAGTTAATTCACAAGATCATGGTCGGCCCACTGGTCTAAAATTTCAGTTGAAAGTAGGTCAAGGTCAACCTTGTTTAACCCTTTGATGCTGGAATTAAATCCCCCCCCCCCGGCCACTTTAGTGCCTGTTCGGCTATTTAAAGGGCTCACTGCTCGACATATATATATATATGTCGTTCAGTGGGTAAGGGTTAAGAAGCCTGGTTCCACCAAACACATTAGTCTTTAAATGACTGGGTTGGTATTTAAATTTTCATGTATGATTTATGAAAAACGTATATTGTTGTAGCATAAAAAAATAAAATTATGTGACTTTTATGGGAAATAAAACAGATTACATGGCATATCTTAAAAATGCAGTGAGTGTCCTTGTTGCCTAAATACAGTATATAACATGTGCATCTAGGAGTGTTTTTTCCATTTATTTGAAGGTGAAAGCTTACCAAGACAGGCTAATGTTTACTGTCAAGGGCTGGGAGGACGAAACAAAGAATTCATGCAAGATTACTTAGAGTTGAATGTTGTGTCAGTTGGCTGGCTCCAACAGATCTTTTAAAATATGTTAAAATAGACCAAAGTATAAAACAAAAGGACTGAAAGGGTATAGACAATAATTAAAAAAGTAATTGTGTTATTTGTGCCTTTTTTGTAACACTTCAATTCCAGCAAATATGGAGGTACCTTGTCATGTCTGTATATCATGATCATGATTTTCACACAGGTGATATATGACAGCCCTGTGTTCAATATTGTGCTGTCTGAAGGATAAAGATGTAACTGAATTGTTTTAAAGTGTGAAGGAGGAAATGGGATGAAAGGGATAAAGGAGAGAAGACAAGGAGATTAAAGTTGAAGATATGAAAGAAATTATTACCCATTGAATTTCAGTGGGCATGTCCAGTAGTTGGGGTACGCGGTGGCGCAGTTGGTTGAGGCACTGCGCTACAAGCCGGAAGGTCGCGGGTTCGATTCCTGGTGGTGTCACTGAAATTTTTCGTTGACATAATCCTTCCAGCCCCTCTATGATCCTGGGGTTGACTCAGCCTGTAACAGAAATGAGTACCAGGAATATTTGCTGGGGGTAAAGGCAGCCAGTGCGTAGGGCTTACAACCTTACCACTTTCATGTACCAATTGTCTTGAAATCTGGGAGCCTCTACCTCCTGGAACCCTCAGGGCCTCTCCAGGTCTGCAATGGGATTGCTTTACCTTTATATCCAGCAGTTGTTAAATATGGGTGTGAAACTTGGACAGCCACTGAAAGGGAAGTTCATTTAGGATGTGTGGGACCAAGGTACTGAGCAGGAAATTTCAGACGGGGGAGAGGTGAAATAATTATTGAGGAGCTAATTTGTTGTTTTGATGAAATGAAGACCAAGACAGGTAGTGTATGTAGCACACATGAGGACGTGAGAAACATGTACACATTTTGGTCAGCAAATATCAAGGGAGTAACTTGCTTAAGGTGTTCCAATGTGTGGAAGGATTATAGTAACCTTTTAAAGGCCCGTAGGTGCGCACACACAAATTCACCTATATATTGAAGGTGGGATGAGTAGGACATGTAGCATGTGTAGACAAAATGAAAAATATGTACTAAATTTAATCAGGAAGTCCAAAGTTCAGGCACCAGTTGGGAAACCTTGACTTAGATTGGAATTAATGTTAAAATAGTTTGTAGAGAAATTAATTAAGTTCTTAGAAATTAATTTTATGCTTGTTGGCAACAAGGAAATTTACTGCGTTGTTAAAGACATGCTGGATCATCCCCGTTTTATTTTCCACAACATGACATTTACTTCATAATTTTATCTTTTTCTGATCACATAATATGTTTTTTCACAAACCATGCGTTAAACTTGAAATATCTGCCTCAGAAGGATAAAGATTGCAGTTATGCTAGGGAAATTGGATATGAGGGATTGGCTATGTATTGCTGGGTCGGGGTACAGTCCAGTGGTTGGAACTTCTGAATTTGTTAGTGGAAGGAAGTTCTATATCACTTGAGTATGTACATGTTTTCAAAGCAGGTTGTGTATTGTTGTGGGGAAATGTCAACATCATAAATTGTTAGTGTATTCAGTACTTATTTAACATTGCTGGTTTTGCATCACATATTGCAGTGATGCATTTGTGTGAGGTGCATCTGACCCAGCCACTACCAGTGCTCTACAAGATAAAATGTGACCACCAGCACTTTAAAACCAGGCAATTTAAAATCGCTTGTTCCAAGACAGTAATCTTTAACTGCAGAGTTAAAAATGTGGCTGCTGTGTAGTTTCAGAGATTAAAATCCTTATTCCCAGATTAAGAATTACAGACATTTCTGTTCTGTAACATAGAAGAATTTTTCTATTGTGGAAGAAATTAAGAGCAAATTGAGGTCAGGAAATGCTTGCTATCATTCGGTGCAGAACCTTTTGTCTTCCAGGTTGCTATCCAGAAATTTAAAGGTCAAGATATATAGAACTATAATTTTGCCTGTTGTTTTGTATGGGTGTGAAGCTTGGTCGCTGACATTGCGGGAGGAAAGGAAGCCTAGGGTGTTTGAGAACATTGTGTTGAGGAGAATATTTGGACCTAGGAGGGACGAGCTAACGGGGGAATGGAGGAGATTGCATAACGAGGAGCTAAATGATTTGTACTCGTCACCCAATATTGTGTGGGTGATAAAATAGAGAAATTAGATGGGCTGGGCATGTGGTACGTATGGGCGAGGAGAGGGGGGGTGTATAGGGTCTTGGTGGGGAAACCGGAGGGAAAGAGACCGCTGGGGATACCTAGGCGTAGATTGGTGGATAATATTAGGATGGATCTCCAGGAGGTGGGATATGGGTATATGGCCTGGATTGGGCGGGCCCAGGATAGAGACAGGTGGCGGACGCTTGTGAGTGCGGTAATGAACCTTCGGGTTCAGTGAAATGCGGGGAATTCATTGACTAGCTGCAAACCAGTTAGCTGATGAAGAAGGACTCTGCATCATGGAGTAAGTAAGTAAGTAATATAGAAGAATTTTAGGCCCAGTATATGACAATAAAAAGGAAAATTAGAGGGTATTAACCAATAAAGAAATTTATGCAATGGCTAAAAACCCACCATAATAAAGACAATAATGTTAAGTAGATTACGTTGGTTTGGGCATGTACAGAGAGTGGAAGAAAATAGAATTCCCCAAAGGGTATTATATATGAATTTGGGAACAACAAGATTGAGAGGTAGACCAAGAAACAGATGGCAAGATGAGCTGAGAGAGGATGGAAGAGTAGTTGGTGGAGAAGGGTGGCAGGAAGAAATACATAACACAGACGAATGGAAGAAGCTCCTGAGAACAGCAAGGAAATGTTACATTCTGCACATGCCAAAGGAATGAATGAATGAATGAATGAGCATTCCTATTATGAACAGGCACTAAAACGTTCAGTTAAAGTTTTTGTAAGTGCTTCACAAATTGGAAGTTGGGCCATACAGAGTTATTACTGGACTTTTTGTTCTTGTATTCTGTTCACAGGGCTTGGGCGCACAGGTAGCAACAGCTCAGAGTGGGGCGGTTAAGTGGTTGGAGCGAAACATGAAGCTTCTGGATGATCATGGTGATCCATTTGAAGTAGCCATTGTTGCTTATGCTCTACTGCTAAGTAAAGCATCAACAGCTGAGGCTGCATTTGGGATTCTTGCTAAGCATGCACGACGAGAAGGTAACTGGCCATTTCTAAGAGTATGTACAGTGATACCTCGGCTAACGAGTGACCCTGCTAATGAATTTTTCAGCTAACATGGATTTTTTCGCTGTTTTTCGGACTCGGCTAACGAATATGGATTCGGCTTACGAATGTTTTGGTGGATACGCGCGCTAACATAAAGCAGCAAACATGAACGGTCGGGCCATTCCAGGAGCTTATCTTTTCTGTCTGTATGTGT
>Ga0123354_10016124_pt1 | contig 11706 bp, 4 predicted proteins | sample TergutLab28metaG_2_FD_97872 | JGI IMG/M metagenome (GOLD analysis project Ga0123354, IMG submission 97872) | Labiotermes labralis P4 segment gut microbial communities from Petit-Saut dam, French Guiana - Lab288 P4 | ecosystem: Host-associated > Arthropoda: Insects > Digestive system > Gut ... | reverse complement strand
TTCGTCCCAGTATATTAACATCATCGACATAAGCCAGAAGCTGATGTGTACCATTTAGTTTCAAGCCATCCTGGTTTACCTGAACCCTCCTAATGGCGTACTCTAAAGCAAAGTTAAAAAGCATAGTACCTTTTCTCATATTTGCGGTAATTACAGTGACTCGAGTAGCATCTCAGAAGACTTGAGTCTTCATCACCGTCTTCCCAAGAGCCCATTACGTTTCCCAGTTACAGAGCAAAACATCGTAGATCTCGTTAAAATATAAAAAATTACCAAACCTCGGGCAGGTTAGACCTATACGGGTTGTATGTCATGGAATACTGGAAAAACGATATAATCTTATGTCTCTACACAGTCCGGAACTTGCTCTGTTGATTGATCTTCAAAGCATAGAAGTTACAGCTATACGGTGTACCTGAATTATTGGTTGGTTATGTCAAATACAGCTATGCATCTACAGTAAATGAATATCAGAACAAACGAGAGTTTACAGGTAAAATTCGCAATTGAAGTCGGCAAACCTGTTTACTCGTAACTGGAATAGATGTTTGCAATTCTCTGAACTTTACACCCCCAATTCTAGCGACAAATTGAACAAGGAATGTTAACCATTCAAACCGTAGTGTTTAGTGTGTGTAAGTCAAAGATGATAAAAAAAACACTACGTTTTACCCGCATATTTTACGTGTATGTTTCGTATGATACACACAATAAATAGCCATTATTTTCTTATACAGCTTTAGCCAGATATTCTTTCCAAATGATTCTTCGTATTATGTAGATTAAGTCTGGTTTTCTTCAGGTCAATAAATTACCTTGATTTTAGCTGTAATGTAATCTTTTTTACCTAACATTTTATGCCTATAATTTATTAAAAGTATATTTATCTGAGTAATTAACCAACTTGATGCAAACAATTTTGTTTTACAATAAGTTTATTTCATGTCTCTACATGTTTCGAGCACATGTGCCCATCATCAGGAGGTCAAAATTGCATTATATAGCCTCTGGTATCATCACACCTATAAGTGTGACAATAAGTTTATTTCATGCCTCTACATATTTCGAGCACAGGTGCTCATCATCAGGAGGTCAAAATTGCATTAAACAGCCGCTGGTATCATCACACCTATAGGTGTGATGATACCAGCGGCTGTGTAATACAATTTTGACCTCCTGATGATGAGCATATATGCTCGAATCATGTAGTGGCATGAAATAAACTTATTGTAAAACAAAATTTTGTACATAAAGTTGGTTAATTACTGAGATAAATATACTGAGATGCACGGTCAGCAAAAGTCAACATTTATTAAAAGTAGTTTTCAAATTTTATTGCAGCAGTTTGAAATAGTAAAATAACTTTATATAATAGCCAAGATTCAAACAGATTCGGCGTAAGGTTTCAGAAAATTGATTTATTTTTCAGTTTGAAATCAATGGCTCTACACATGTAAACATGGAATTAAACAGAAAGAGGTGTTAGCGGAGATGAAATCCCGCAAACATACACGAACTTCTCTTTATGTACCTTGGGCGAGAGTGGCAGAAATGGAAATTCATGCGACAACAAAAAAATGCAGACTCATAATTCACTGTACGCTGTCTGGCTGTCTTTTCGGAAGAATTGATGTCATTTTTGACAGATGCGTGTTCCAGGACAACTGAATGTGTCCCAGACTACTATAGAAATTAACTTTTCGTAATTTGTTCATAATCACTTCTATATTTACACACTTGAAAACTTTAGTTTATTGTTAATATTACGTCTTCATTTTTGTATAAATATTTATTTACTCTACGAAATATAATTATTTTTTACAATAACTTATTGCCTTTTTTTGTATAGGTATTGTTTTACTTCTTCTGTTAAATAAATTTCTTTTTTCACTTTCATCCAGCCACTCGAGGCTGTAGTATGACTAACTAATCACCGTCCTTAGATATTTCATGTACGACCTCAGATAATTAAAATTTAAGGGATAACGTAATGGACTTTTATGCAAGCGACAGTGTATTATGGACTTGGTTGTTCCACTAAGTGGTGTGATATACATGTGTCTTACCAGTCTCCGCAAAACACATGCGTATCTTTAATGCTGGAATCTCGTTGTGCCTGGTGGTAAGCTGTACCAAGATTATTCTCAGTCATCACAAAAATAACCTTTACTGGATCACACCGAATTGGGTTTTCTTACAACAGGTTCTGTCCTGTGCTGGCCATCATCACGTACCGTGTGTTCCACGTGTGTTCTTGATAACTCTTGCCTGATGGTGACCTAAAAAGGTAGAAATATTTTGTAAGAAAATGTAAAAGGTTACGATAACATAAAGATCGTTGTTGTGTAGACTTAAAGAAGCCTTATGCTAGTACTGAGTACCAAATGAGGATCGCCTAGAAACAAAAAAGAATGCCTCATTCTTAGTCTTTTGTTAGTAAATGAACATAACGTTGGCCGATAAATAGCGAGGTATCTGTTGCTGCTACTGTGAGCACATCAGTAAGCCACAGAGTTTCAAACGGATATATGGGCTGCAATTTTCTTTCGCAGCGAGGAACTATTCGCTTTCACCCAGTTGCACCGGATCTGGGTCGGGATCAATATTTGTAGAGATCACCTGTTGCTTGACTACTGCTCAAATATGTCTCCTTTGTTTTATTAGTCTTCGAACTGCACAGTCAGACATAATTTGTTTACATGACACGTTGTCCCGTAACTGTGTAAAACGAAGAAGTGATATTCAGGTTTTACGTTTAAAAAAAAGAGTCCGTTTACAGAGTTGTTCTTATCTATATGTCTGCCCATTTCAAATATAACAATGTTACTTTCAGGTGCAATTCCAGAACGTTGCTCTGTATATAATGTGTAACATGAGTGTATGCAATTATGCAAACGAATTCTACAGTTCTCTCTTGAAAGGCATAGTGTTTTGGTCTGGTTTGGTGTGTCTCCGGCCTTATGTCGTCAGGACTTCTTTATCAAAGCATATGTAGGGTTAAGTTGGCATGACGCTGGATTCCAACCTGCGCTGGAAGGCACATGTCAAGAAAAATATGTAAAGATCTTGGACTAAAATACAAGAAAATATATTTGCTCAAGGGGAGAAGATCGACCCTGACGCTACACAATAAGCTGATGCTGTAGGAACAAATAATGAAGCCTGTGTGGACCTACGACATACAGCTGTGGGGAGACAAGAAGTAGAGCAACACTGAGGTTATTCAACGATTTCAAAACAAGGTACTTAGGAACATCGTTGATGCACCTTGATATACCAGAAACGCCGACCTCCATATGAACCTTCAAATGGAGATGGTTACGAATGAAATTGGAAAGTTCGCTAGAAAGCATGAAGAAAGGCTTCTGCACCACGTCAACGTCGAAGCGAACCAGCTGCTGGACAACAGTGGACTGGTGGGAAGGCTTAAAAGAAATCCTTTAGAGCTGGTGTAGCGATCACTAAAAGCAGAGCAGAGAGGAGTGCACCATAAATATTATTAGTTTGTGATAAAAACAGGGCACATTGTTAGTGCAGTAATCACCGCCAACAACGGAAAAGACAGTGCATTAGCAAACAAAACTAAACAGGCAGAACCGCTGGGCGACAGCATTTTATGTCAGAGAAAAATTGTTTGTTGGGCTTAAGGCTACGTGTTACTGTAATTAAGCGTCGATATGTCGTTTAATAATTACAAAACGTAGGGCTATAGCTATTGCACTGCCGCTTCACACTCGCAAGGTCTTAGGTTTGTACCTAGGCGCAGGTACCGGCTAGCTTAAAATCTTTCATTTTTAGTTTTCTTTATTTCCTTCTAGAAAGTGGTGGGAAAATAGCATACAATATACGCTTACTGTTTTCTTCCACATCCTGTGTGTAACATCATTTACAGTTGTCTTGCCACTCGACCCTATATAAAATTAATTTGAGAAAGTGTCCATAACGACGTAAGAAATCACCTAACCGGAATCAACAGATTTCAGTTTGTGTTTTATTTTATCAAGCTGCACCTGTTTCAGTCTATACAGCATCGAGTGATAAGGTGTTTTGTGTATTATAACTGGAAAGGATTGAATGCAGTTTCCGGGTTATATAATACGCGGCTTACATAATCTCGGACTGAAGTAAAAATATTCTGAGCTACGGAAATTTTGTTTATTGAGTACAGTATTCATAATATTTATAGTACTGTATTATTAATACCTTAATTATTAAAGGTATTTTAATTTGCGTGTCTCATATAACAAATACTGATAGATGTAAAGTTAAACACGTGTACGATATTGTAATAACGTAAACACAACCGTTGAGGTGTGATACATGAGAAGGGGTTGGGTCAATTCCGACTTACGTAAATTTCTGTTTACATAGAAGTTTCAGGCACGGAACCCTTACATAACTGTGAAACCGCCTTTAGGGTGGAATTGATCGTGGCCTACTATACCGGCATGTGCCTGGAAGAACTAAGAAAAACTGAAGTAATCCTTTACGAGAAAACGATGTCATGGCCAAAGTACACACTGGCACCTCATGAATGCAAGTTTAGGTTTAGATTTTATACCATAACAAATTTGGATCTTCCTGAACATGTAAAAGGGAATGAAACGCGTTTCTGTATTTCACTTGGCAGTGCGAGTCTTCCAGTAAGAGTAAGGAGCACGTGACCTGACGTGCGGGACAAGAAACAAATCTCAACACTATGCCACGAGAGTATGAAATAATGAGATGCCACGGACCTATCTAATTTCAGAGAAAGACGAAGCGGCGTTGAAGTGACAGCAGCTGCACTGGAAAACTGTTTTGCCTCTTGCATCATCAAGCTAAGCAGGAGGCGCGGGTAGTTAGGAGAGTTTAGCAGAAGCTCAATAATCTTAAACTTATCTTGCAGTAAAGTGCCAGGCAAGATATCAGATGGTGTTTGATTAGCATTTGGCAGGCTTTCTGTCTTCGTCATACCTACAAGTTCAGATCTGTACTGAACTATGTCGGTTATACCGGTCGATGAAAATGTTTAGGAAGTAAAAATATTTTGAACTTCGAATTGTCTTCCGAGTCGGAGACGGTTGTTATGTTGGCCCCAAGAACCTGAATAAAACCACGGGAAACGACCACCAGAATTATCTGCCACCCAGTTTATATTCAATTTCGGCACGTCCGTAATTTAATTCCAGACTTTTACTGTAATTACAATTTTGTGGGTGACTTCTGTAATACTAGACACTAATAAATACTAACTTCAAAGAATTGTGTAATAATTGGTACTTAAACAACGTATTTTATATGAAAATTTATTTAGGAACTTTAGTTTATTTATAGTCTCTTTGAAGGGGAGTCAAATGTATTTCTTCGCAGATCTTTTCACTGCCGTGATTTAGTAATGCGCCTTATTTTTTTAATAAAGCCATTAATGAAACTTGTCTCAATGTCTGCAGTATTAACGAAACAGAACTGGCAACTTCCATACGTAAATTAATTAATTAATGCAGTGTGACAACACAAATCAAAATTAAATTCTTTCGGCACAATTGCATGTAGACTTCTCATAGCATATTTAATTAAATCCATTAAGTCGCTTTGGAAAAATAACATCGCATAAAAGCTACTCCGCATATCTCATTCTGTTTACGCATACACTTCAGAGTAGAACCACCTTGATGCTGGAGGTAACAGGTTACTCTGGAAAGCAGTCTCATCACACTACACGTTGTAACATACCGGAAGAAAACAATCTTCATAACAACCACAGTGAGAAAGCTCGCGTTTACTTACAGAATATTTAAGAATGAAGGATGCGAAGAACACGGTGAGACGGTTGTAGTTGTAAGGAGACGGTTTGAAGGCACCCTCCGCTTGTTTTTACAAAATCGGTCACTCGTGTCAAACATGGGCCGAATATTTCAACCTTGAAAAAAAGAGACAGTATATTTCTCCGTAAAGATCGCATCTATGCACAAGAATACACGGTGTCAAAATCCAGAAGATCGTGTTGTGAACATGCAATTCCTTTTCTTCTTCTTCTTCTTCTTCGTTCGCACATTAGTTAGTTAAGAATGAAAAATATAATTAATAAGATACAGGTTAAATTTCCTTAGAATACGTCATTATAATTTATATTTACTATAGTTGTTCTAATTGTTTGTCTGTGGCTGTGGATACAGTTAGCACCCTTATATATACATATCTATGAAATTATTACACGAGTGGTTTGCGAGTTTGTATACAAATACATAATTGACAGTGCAAATTATCCTAAAGTTTATGTTTGTCCACGTGGGACTTCTTGCCATCATGTTTGATGATTTTGAACTCTAGAGACCAGGAGCTAATGGCTGAAAGTAATTTCCTTAGACTACAATAAAACTCCATACCCTTCATCCCACTCTAACGTCGATACAGTTGCAAGGCACATGATGTACAGTACGTTATTTTGCGAAGTGATGGATTACGTACATTTTGAATTCTACATGGCTATATTGATTAACTGTTAATTTTATTGCAGTCCTGCATGACCTCGAAAGCTTTCGACTTTTCTGAAGATCTTAATACGTTCAGCTAAATGTGTCGTGTTCGCTGCTTTTTAAATGTCAACTCCGTGTTTTATAAAACCAACATTCTTGTTACAAAAAAATTTATACTTTATTCTTTCACTTTGCATTTTTGTATTACAGTTTCCTTGCTGCTTAAGCTGGAAATAATACATTTAGGGATTTTTTGCGCAAGCATAATCCTTGTTACTGAAACAAGCTGTCATATCATCACGAAATGTCGTTACTACTTTTTTTTATTTTCTTATTTGCTGGGCCATATTACATAGTTTGGAAATGTCTGCTATCCTCAGTTTTATACAGTAAACATGCCGTGCATTAATCCTAGGTTTACAGTATTCTTGGTAGATACTATGTTATTTACCATGCATTTATTAAGTTGTGAGATCTTGCGGCAAGCAAAACTTTTTTACGGCAGTATTTTGCAATACATTTTATTTACAAGCGTGAAAGTAACCGCTCAGTTACGTAAGTAAATAAATATAATTTTAAAAAGTTTTATTGAAACGATGAAGGAATTTGCTGTTCTTATGTAACTCGAAGTATCATAACCTTCATTATAGTACTCCAACATTATTTCGTACAGAGAGTGAATTTGAGTCCATATATTTCCAAACAAATACTTTTATTCCTCTGTTATTCTATTGCTGAAGCCTAGTTCTACTGTACGTTCTCCGAAGACACCGTGCACAATATGTTTTCCTCTTTATATGTAACGCATCTGAACAAAAACTTTATACCCCTCTGGGGTAGAGCTAGTAATTCAAACATTGAAATATTACAGAGATATCAAAATAAAGTCCTCCGAGCTATAGCAAATGCTCCGTAGTGTAACCTAACAAAGCCTTATATGCACACTTAAAGGTACCAACAATTAGAGAAGAAATTACAAAATTCGTCGTCAAGTACAGAGATAAAATAACAATATACCCGAACGAACTTGCACCCCCACTACTTGAAGAAGAGAAGCCTAGAAGACTGTAAAGATTCAAACCAACAGATTTAACAACCAGAGTTTCATAAATATCATTTCACAGATATGTGAACATATGATTGGAGAATATTCATTGGGATATTACTTTGCAAGACATGTACTAAATATTGTAGGATTTTACGTTCGACTACATAAATTGTACTTATAGTCTTGTAATGGAGTAGTTGTATAATAAAAGGAGGCAAAAATATGTAACACATCAATAAATAAAGAAAATAAGGTTAAGTGTATAGAAGATAAACAGACAAATAATTTCTTAAAATAAAAGCCAACGAAATGCACCATTTCTCAACTTTATTTTGGTAAAGAACTCTACATAGGTATTTGTCATGCTAGTCATGTTGACTGTCTGCTAGCGTGGTCAGGACATGGTCACGCTAGCAGACAGTCAACATAACTAGCATGACAAATAACTATTGCTGTGTATACAGTGTTGAGTCTCCTGATTGTGTACCGTAGATCTGTCCGAAACATGTAGAGTTCCTTACCAAAATAAATTTGAGAAATAGTGCATCTCTTTGGCTTTTATTATAAAACTATATCACGATGCACGGTCCTCTGAATGTCAAAATCAGAGACACGTAAATTTGTAGCAGAGAAGGAGAGAGGGTAGGAAATCGAGTGTTGCCTAGATGGGCAACCCTCGTTTAAGAGGACCCTTACCTCGTTTGACGGTTATGAACTTGTGCTTACAGTTACGCAGTTGTTCGTGAATTCATAATGCGGTTCGGGCCTGAGAGTTCGCAGAGCGCACCCGCTGTGCGTGTTTACACAAAATGACGAATCCGGTACAGTCTCATTCCAAGAAAATATTGTTACGTTCACTAGAACAAGGCGAATTTATAGATCATTTGTCTTGCACCGAGGATCTAAGCTGACGCTAATTCTGTTTTGTCATGTAGATAGGAACGGGTTAATATCATCCCGTAGATAGGGGTGGGTGACTGGTGTGCTAGTAGACTGTGATTCTCTCCACTTTCAAGAAGTGACTGCCTAATCCACTCTTACCCATACCCCTTGTAAAACAGTGGACTTGTACCGATATAGTCTATTTCACTGAGGCAAATATATTGTATTTCCTTAAACATTCACTGTACACAGAAATGTTTAAAGTAATCTACTTGTAAATTTTTAGGTGTGATAAAATATTGCAGACGTTTCGGAAGTAATTCTTGACTAGCCGACATGACTTAACGTCCCGTTAGACTTGAACCTTTATTAAGACCCCTGTAAGAGACCCAAATCTTGCAGATTAAATTCAGTTTTATCTGTACATAAAGTAGACCTTACACAGAACTTAAGCGGACTAAATAAAATTTTACACATTCCTTTTAGCGCGCAACTCTATACGAAGTGCACATAATCAAATTTCGTTGAATAACTTCCAAGAATGGACATATGGACTGGCGTATAATCAGTTTATTTTACGAACGCCCTTTACAGGACTTAAAAACAAAATACTCATTTACTAATATCCTTTTCACTTTATAATATTTTCAATTAATGTAAACAAATTTTGAAGTTAATGGTTATAGTAATGCTAATGACGGGCGGGCTCTCGTGGGGTCATTTAGTCTGTTACTGGGAAACTGACCAACTACAAAGGTCGAAGGGCGAAGAAAAACGTAACAGTGAAAATTTGTTAATCTCCACGAAGTTCTTATAAGAAACAAGACAAACCTATTAAACTTCAGTAGAAAAAGGTAAAGCAGTCCCGTTACATGTCTGGAGTGGCCCAGCGGGTTCCAGGAAGTTAAGGTTCCCAGATTACATGACAACGGGACAGGGTGGTGGTAAGGTTGTCAGCTTTACGCACCGGCTGCCTTTACCCCCAGGAAATGCTCCTGGTACTCATTTCTGTTACAGGCTGATTCGACCCCAGAAGGATTTTATATCAATAAAAAATTCCAATGGCACCAGCTGGGTTCGAAAGAGCGACCTTCCGATTTGTAGCACAGTACCTTGCCACCGCGGTCCCCAGTAAACTTCAGTAAAAGACAAAAATTTTGTGCTTATTAAAAGCTGAGCTTCAAAAGTATTTTTCGACATGCTGCGCCTATATGTAAATGTCTCTGCATTTCATTTGTAATCTCAACATGGCCTAATGTATAGTCTAATCCCGGAGTATTATTTCATAACATCAATGCAGGATGTTACTATCAAAACTAATCATTCAGTATGAGTACCACACGACAGACGTATCAAAGCTGCAGACAAGACAGCGAAAGGCTGGAAGCCAGGCGTCCGACGTAGACAAAATACGATTTTTATTAATAACGAATATTCTGAAAAATAACTATTCATACTTTAGATGCAGAACCGACTTCAATAAAATCGTCCTTAACTAGCCACCTGACGTGTACTGCCTACAGACCTCCAGTCTGTAGTCCTAAGTAACCCAACAGTTGTTAAGCACTCTCGATGTTCGTAATGGACGCATATCTTTATGGAAAGTGCCAAACAGGAGTCTCAAACACAAGTTGTATTTTTGCGTTAAGAATATTCAGTTCACTTTCGATCCAATTTTAGAGGGAAAGTCACATGTGTGATAGTACCAACATTGCTGCTTCGTGGAATGTGACATTTTACTGGAAAATTCTGTACGTTACGCCAAATATAAAGTTCCTCGACATTCTCTAGCTTGGATGTGGAGTGGCGTAATTAATACGGAATATCGGAATTTATATTCAGTAATTACGCCAATGGATTGAATGTACAAATTGGCACCTCCTCTTAGACTTTCGTGTTTCAGCCACCCTACCAGATGTATGTGAAAGTCTTGTTATTCCCGTATTTACACTAATTGTACATAACTGCCCGTACCAATATGAGGCAACAGAGGAACGCGAGTGTGCCGTTCTGCAAATCCGACTATGTCATTTAAAAATATCACTTGTTACATAACCTTGGCTTATACTTTAGAACTAGCGTGTGTTAATAATTATCTCGTAATGGGATATCATACTAACACTTCATTGCTATGAGACGAGTAAACTTGACCATACATACTGGTACATTTGGGAAGGAAGAATAACTGAGACACTAGATAAATTACCTATTATCTGTCGTGCACCTGACTTTATAAAAGAAGAAAATAAGTGTGTGAGATTGGCTCGACCTCTGGAAACATATGTGTGAGGACTACGTAATGTTGCTCCGTGGCGCAGGATCCTTCGTATGAATCTGTGTTCACGGTAAGACAAAAAATTACACACAGCTACCCGAAGTGTCCTTGCCCTTTCACAAGAACCCGCCACTGGTTTCTGTCCTGATGCAGGTGACTTCAGTGCACACCAGCCCACTCTATGTACCTGAGCTCCATTAGATATCATCCTACCTTTTACACCCTGGATTTTTCAAGTCTCGAAACCTGAAAAATGGATTCGTTCAAGGTAGTCAAACAAATGAAATGGTTGCCAAAATCTTTATATTTAAATCATAAAAAATATGTCATGTACAGACGCTGTCAACACCTTAGATTATGTAGTCTAGGTGGCAGATGAGGAATGGGTATGGAGAACTGCTGGAATGTCTCTGACTGTGGAAGTCCGAAGTACTCGGAGAGAAACCTCTCCAAATGCCACGTTGTCCACCACAAATCCCAAAATGGCTGGGATCAATTCCGGGAATCGTGATGAAAAGCTGGCGAGTAAACATCTAAGCCATGGCATGGCGCGTCGTCAAAGAGAAAACTAAGAATAAACGTAAATAATATATTTTTAATTTTCCGAACCCGTTTGAAGTTACGAACTCTGAAACGACAGAATTTACTGACTTAAGAAGCAAATTCTCACTTCATTGAAATGTCAGTTCCAAGGCGCTGTAATTGAAGAAGATCCCCACGGGAGAAGTGGTCGTGGAATTTCAAGTTTCTTTTGATTCTACAGGAGTAGTGCCCATCCTGTGGTGCACGAGTCGTTTGTGGGCCTCGAACGTTGACAAGTGGTCCATGGAGCCTTGAATTCCTTTAGGTTCTAATGATCATCACCCCCAACAGTTTCCATCTGAAAAAGACATAAATTAATCAGTATTATGCGTATTGGGCCGTGCATCATCTTGATATTTGAATAAAGGTTGACCAGCTAGATGACACTTGCTTTATTATATATTGCTCAACATGTTTCAGACGTTAATACGTCCATCTTCAGGAGCTAGCGAGTACTTGTT
>Ga0123354_10016123_pt1 | contig 11706 bp, 3 predicted proteins | sample TergutLab28metaG_2_FD_97872 | JGI IMG/M metagenome (GOLD analysis project Ga0123354, IMG submission 97872) | Labiotermes labralis P4 segment gut microbial communities from Petit-Saut dam, French Guiana - Lab288 P4 | ecosystem: Host-associated > Arthropoda: Insects > Digestive system > Gut ... | reverse complement strand
TTTTTTCTCTTCAAAATGCAGTTTGTTTCATAATTCTAACGTATTTGGTTCCTGTATTATTCACATTTTATATACAGGGTGTGCTAAAATTTAAAAAAATAATTCCGGCGCCAAAAGGTTAACTCTATCCAAACTCGAACTTGACCCTAGATCGGTGGTGAGTGGTAAACACCACACCCCGGCCGATTTACTTTCAGTAATGAGACCCCGCACCTGTTGTATGGAAGGCCATGTGGTCCTGGCTGGATCTGCAAAACTTCACCTCCACCGGGTTCGAACTCGTACCGCCCAACACATAGCGACTCGCTATACCGACCATTCAGAAATGTTTACTGGTCAGTAATAGAGAAAAGGGGATACAGCTGGCTCGCGAACGGTACTGGGCCTCAGATATGTCGCTGTCGGCGTACAGTTTGCCACCAAATTTATTGTAATGAATCATCTATTGTCACTGACCGTATTAGAATGATCTGTGTTTATGTTTGTACAGCACTGTAAAGCTCAGTCTAATTAAACTAAATGTGCAGTAATTCTGACAGAGTCGTGTTGCTGTGTAGCGATATGTGTTGCATAAACATGGCTGTAAAGCGTTGTTGTGCCCCCCCCACGTACGCATAGTTTGTCACAAACGGACACGATTAATTCTGAGCTTTACAATTCACAGGACTCATCAGAATTCCTGCGGTTGTTTTCTGCAGCAACAGGAATGCAGAATGGTGCGCACATGGTCACCGTTGTGAGACTTCTTGTCACGACGCAGTTTGGTAGTACTGTGCTTGCAAAACATTTGTTCATGTTGACATTCTAATTCCACGGTCGTTTTACGTGGCACCGAACGCGCCAAGTCATGCGTTTATTAACAAGAGTCATCTTGAGATTAATAGTAACAATAATAATTGGTATTATTATTATTATTATTATTAATGTTCTGGCACAACAGCCATAAAGCGAATTACAGATACAGCACAGGAATATAAAAAAAAATACACCCAATAGCAAACCGCACAGGGAAACACACAGAAAGGGAAAACAAGGACTTATCACATCAGGTGTTATTGTTCCAGAAAGATAGTTAAGATAGCTTATTTTTTCTGAATTTGTTAACAGAACATTAAAGTTCAATTAATTTTATGGACAAACAGGCTTAAGAGCGCTGGACCAATTATTAAACTAATAAACTAACACGTGAATACACAAAGAAATATAAAGAATAGTTACATAAATGCCTTAACAAAACAGAAACAAGATGAGATGAGCGTGAATGTTTAATAATAATAATAATACATTTTCTCCTCTGTCTTGTGGCAGTGAAAACAAATCACGTAACAAATCCCGTGGAGTGAAGTCCATCTTGAGAAGCTTTTAGCCGCGTAGACGCCAATAAATCCCGTGCCTTTTACATAACCCTGAAATTCTTGTGCTGTGTTCACAAAACCCACCACTATTTTCCGTCCTGAGCCGTATGAATGTAATTCACGTTTCAAACTCTATTTATTTATGATCCACTGTACCATTATCATCCCTTCTACGTCTGGGTCTCCCAAGTGGATTATGTCTATCAGGTTTTCTGAGTTTTCATACATATCTTGTGTCTCCAGTGCTCCTTGCCCCATAAATCTTATACTTCGTGAGCCAATTTTCCAAATACTATTTGATGAGAGAGTCTGATTGCGAAATTCTCATTATGGAATTTTCTCTAGCGTCCTGTCTTTCCTCTGTCCTGGGTTTTAAACATTCTGCTCACCTCCTTCTCAAGGAACGTCGATAGATGTTCTTGTTCAAAGCGTGAGACCATATTTCAGAAAGAGAAAGTCATCGTACACAATTGTATCTTTGTGTGCCTGCATTTTAACCCTCAAGTTTCAATACAGGAGAGGGGGATGCAAAAAGACTATGTTCTGGAAGTTGCTAAATTAGACAGAACGGACCTAAAAGTAAGGTATACAAAATCTTGCAGGTCAACAACTGTTACCACAAATACCCGTTTGCGTGTGTATAGCGAAAGGGAGCTGTTACCCTGGACGCTACTTAAGATAAGACAGCGATATACTGTAGATACGATACAAATACCTTACGACTCCAACCGTGTTTTCAAATGGGATATCGCACACTGAAGACAACGCGATAAAAATGCGTTCAGAACAGTTCGATACGATAAAATGACGACTCAGCATGCTGCGTCGTCTCTCGCCCAGTCGCAAATATGTCGCCACAGACATAGGATCTGTGTCACAGGAGACGGAATTGTCATGGACAGTACTGTGGTAGGTTATATGATGCGTAAGTGACGAAATGAGTATTTGAACATTTGCAGCTTGTTGGGGAGACACTCCATTGTGTATGATTGTAAATATCCTGGTTGTATCTTATAAGAAAAGACAGAAGTGGTCAAGTGTACCAGGACACCGGGAAAGAAATGGAATGAATCAGGTTAGATCATGTATTTCTGAATATACTGCAGCTGATTTAAAAAAAAAGTACTGTTGGCCTAATGTCATGGGTACTCAGGTATTGTTTCTATTACAATTTATAACATTTTCCCACTGAAGCAATGCGTGTCGTTTGAGTGCATCGCCTCGAGTATGCGAGGCCCGCCATGTTGTCGGATGTAACCTGTCGTCATCGCATTACAATCGTAATGCGAGCAACTTTTCTGTGAAATCCACCTACAGATTTAGTGGCACAAGGTCATTTCATTATACCCTACTATCTCAGCGCCAATAACTATAGAACGTCGTGCTTGAAGATGAAATGTTCATAAAAATCCAACCAGATGCAACAGTATGCAGATATTTATTTACTCCAAAGTCACTGTACATGTTTCGGGTGTCACAGCACCCATCATCAGGAGTGCTAAAAACTGTAACTGCTGTACCAGTATTATGACCTGTACCGGAGGCTGCGCGGTAGCACAGTGGTTAAGGTGCTGTGCTACAAATCGGAAGGTCGCTGGTTCGATCCCAGCTGGTGTCAGTGGATTTTTCATTGACATAAAATCCCTTCGATCGCACTATGGCCCTGGGGTCGACTCAGCCTCTAACAGAAATGAGTAACAGGAGTATTTCCTGGGGGTAAAGGCGGCCGGTGGGTAAGGCTGAGAATCTACCACCATCCTGTGCCGCTGTCACGAAATCTGGTAGCCGTAACTTCCTGGAACCCTCTGGGCCTGTCCAGGCCTGTAATGGGACTGCTTTACTTTTTACCGGAGGCTGCGGTTACAGTTTTTAGCACTCCTGATGGTGAGTGCTGTGACACCCGAAACATGTAGAGTGACTTTGCAGTAAATAAATATCTGCATACTGTTGCATCTGGTTGGATTTTTATTAACATTGAATTACGATGCACGGAACCATTAGCTTAAAATTTATGAAGAAGAAAGTTAATAATTAATTGGGAAGAAGTTGGGGTTACTGATGATTCTTCTTTTCGACATTTCATAAACGAAACAAAATTATTAATTACACGATACAGTATTTTACAATTCTAATGCAGTGTGTCTTACTCCTGTGCACACAACTCAGTTCGACATCGGTTCCCCAGCGTTATATCATTACCAAATCAACACGGGTAATCGGATAACGTAGTCGGTAGAATGCCTAGGCTGCGGGCTGGATCACTGATCAGTCTTGGTCCGATTTTGTAGCAAAGTAAATAAATTTTGCTGCTCCAGACCATCCAAAATCCCTGTTCCTTATTCATTGTATAACGCGAGGGGGGGGGGTTCCTCTGCGGAGGTTATGCGTTCTATTTTTGAGTCTCAGAACTCGCCTCTCTGTAGTGCCGCGGTTCAGAAAGAGCGGAGCTGTAAACTACGTCTACTGCCCGCTTATTTCTTCATGTCTTAAACGGGCTCAGTTTTACATTTTGACTGTACTCCTGCAACACACAGTTTTGACATTCCACACTAGACCAACAAAATGTCCGATAAAAATCGCGAAGCCTTCGTGGTTTTGAACACTCGCTGTTGAGCAGTATATTTCGGAATTGTAATAATTACTTGACGAAGCGTGAAAATTAGATAATCTTCTGCTGAGTTCCTTGCCCTGCCTAGGGTCGCATTCCGTCCGTCTAATTAAGAGCGCCTGACACCAAAACATGGTAGCTGCATTACGTGATGACTCCGTCTGCCTTCAGAAATGCGAGATAAGGAAGTGCGAGGGAACGCCTTTATGTGTTATTATGAGAGGAGACACGTGGGGAGACACGTGAGCCTTTGCAGTACGAAGTGGGGTGAACAATAAGCCCACCTGCATAATTAGTCTTGGATATTTGTTTCCCACAAGGATAACAACAGATTTCTCTTTTTCACATTTTTATTTCAGTATGTAACCTACTCCGTGTTCACAGGAAGAAACACAAGGCTAGACAAAGTTGCACAATGGCAAGTTTTATAACTTGGGACTCTTCGCCAATTGATATTAGGGATATTAAATACAGGTATACGAACTGGTCGGAACAGCAGACACGTATAGAAGTAACAAAAAAAAAGTACTTAAACTATTAGACGTAATAATTGAAGCGAATGTACATTTGGGAGAACTTAGCGTTAATGGAAAGACTGTTGTTTTTATACGAGTAGCTGTTTAGGAAATATGTGGTGAAGAAGTGAAGCTGATTCATCTGTGTTAGGTTAGGGAAAGTTGGTGGCTCATTGTGAAGACGGTAATGAAGTTCTGGATTTCATAAACTGTGGGGAATTTCCTGACTACTTACCGAATATTAACCTTGCAGGAACGGCTCTGATCCATGGTTTGCGTGAATCAGTTGCTAAATGAGTTGGGTACTTAGCTACTGTTTGCTTCCTTGCTTTGTGTGCCCTTAGCTGGGCGTATTACCTGAATACTTGTAACAAGGAAAACGAGTTATGGCTAGATCCCATTTTAATGTAAGGATAACATCGCTTAGCTTAGAAGAAGGTGACAAATTAATTTTTTAACTTTTCTTTCGCAAGTAACCGTAAAAGTAGGAGCAAAATAAAGTTTTCCCTGTCCGCGCCATGAAGATATAGAGGGGGAGTAGAAGTATGGCTCCACACATTCTTAACCTCGGCTGTAGAAGGGGGTGAATGGTCACCTTCGAACCCCGACCGCTGTGTTCCTGGAGAAAGAAGCTCGGTGCCCACTGAACAGGATGCTGGGTGGGCCCCAGAGGTGGATGTTTTGGAGAAAAGAAAAATAAAAATCTCTTATCCTTACCGGGAACCGAACCCTGGTCGTCCCAACTCTTCATCTTATAAATACAACTTGAGAATGTGGGCTGGATTTGTTTCGGAACAGCTTTTGTGATCATGGTAATGAACCTTCAGTTTCCGTAAAGAACGTGGAAATTCTGGTGCTTTACGCCTGAAAATGGTGCAGCAACAAACCGCTGATCGTACTGTAATCCACTGTTCCACAATCTGCATGAGAATATATGAACAGCTGGCCTACTGTTTTTCCTGGAATCAGCGCTGTTTGAACTTCTAATTCGCCACATCCCTCACGTAAAGAGACTGTAATCCATGCACACTTCAGACAACGTTTGCTGGTGTCTGAATATGACATTTACGGTGCTGAGCTGCTGTACGTTTCCCTGATTCCGTTTTAATTCAGTCTTTTATTCGAGGATTTCATTTCATCCCACTTTATTGTTTGTTGGAATCTCCACTTTTCCTTAATTATAGGGCTGTTTCCTGGCGCCTTACATTATCATAACGATTTCCGATGAAGCCCTCTTTCTCTTGAAACATACTTTTAGGCACCCTGTTACAAACGGTAATTTGCTAGTTTTATCTATTTAATTGCATTAATTGTTACAAACTGTTATGTCCTCATGCCCTGCCATGCTGCATGGTTATAAACCGCCAGGAAGTAATAGTATTATATCGTTTGGTAGAGTCCCCAATGCATTCGCATAATCTCATTAAAGTTTGTAAGCTTCACTAATTCTTGAATATGAATTGCTACGTTAAAAAGCTTTCCTGTATTACTCTTTGTTAAAGAAAACAACATTCCTTTGCGAATGACATACACATGTATGCAACATATGAAAACGTCATTGCATTTTAAAGGTCTGTACATGTCACATGACAGTTTGATATTTTGAGAAATGTGTGTCCCTAATGCAAATAAGTCAGGCAACGTAGGTTGTGGTTCAGTCGCGTAACCACTTTTGCACTGTAAAAGTCACAATACTTTCTTTGTTTTTGGTTAGTCTACATGATGTCACTATCAGCAATACAAAAATATTCAGTGATGCACAAGAGTGTTTTGTGGAAAATCTGTGTCGCCGGCGACATTAAACCCAACTTAAGTCCTAATCTAAAGTGACAGATATTTCTGTAGGACTTTAACCCTATCTGTATTTTGTCGAATGATTTTCATAAGAGACCCTAACACAAACGTTTGCGGAAATCCGTCTAGTGGGAGCTGCGCTGATATGTGCGTGCAGACGGATGGACATGAGGAAGCTAGTAGGCCCTTTTCGCGATTATGCGAACTCGCCTAACTTATCTGCGTGGCAATATTTGTTTTAGATTTTTCGAGTTATGTTAAAAACCACTCTGGTGTTCTTACTTGTTTGATATTTTGCTGTGTTCGGTATTTGAACCCGTGTTCTGTTCGGTAAATGCTTGAAATTAGTCACTGTTTCTTCGAACTGGAAGGTCTGACCTGTTCGGTGCTTTCCTTTGTTCGGTCTTTTTCTGGTTTTTTTCTTAGTACAGAATGTTAGCCGTCCTATTGCTCAGAGTCTGTTACTCCATTGTGATAAACAAGGACTTCCGGAGTTCCTGGCTCCTATTACACACGTTGACCTTTAGTGCCAGTATTTACACACTTTGCAGTGACCATGTGAGAAAAGTTGAAACTAAAAAAGAAAGAAAGAAAGAAAGAACGAAAGAAAGAAAGATCGAAAGAAAGAACGAAAGGAAGAAAGAAAGAACGAAAGGGAGAAAGAAAGAAAGAAAGAAAGAAAGAACGAAAGAAAGAAAGATCGAAAGAAAGAACGAAAGGAAGAAAGAAAGAACGAAAGGAAGAAAGAAAGAACGAAAGAAAGAAAGATCGAAAGAAAGAACGAAAGGAAGAAAGAAAGAACGAAAGGAAGAAAGAAAGAAAGAGCGAAAGAAAGAAAGAAGGAAGGAAGGAAGGAAAGAAAGAAAGAAAGAACGAAAGGAAGAAAGATCGAAAGAAAGAACGAAAGGAAGGAAGAAAGAACGAAAGAAAGAAAGAGCGAAAGAAAGAACGAAAGGAAGAAAGAAAGAACGAAAGGAAGAAAGAAAGAAAGAAAGAAAGAACGAAAGGAAGGAAGAAAGAACGAAAGGAAGGAAGAAAGAACGAAAGAAAGAAAGATCGAAAGAAAGAACGAAAGGAAGAAAGAAAGAACGAAAGGAAGAAAGATCGAAAGAAAGAACGAAAGGAAGAAAGAAAGAACGAAAGGAAGAAAGAAAGAAAGAAAGAACGAAAGAAAGAACGAAAGGAAGGAAGAAAGAACGAAAGGAAGAAAGAAAGAACGAAAGGAAGAAAGAAAGAAAGAAAGAACGAAAGAAAGAAAGAAAGATCGAAAGAAAGAGCGAAAGGAAGAAAGAAAGAACGAAAGGAAGAAAGAAAGAACGAAAGGAAGAAAGAAAGAAAGAAAGAGCGAAGGAAGGAAAGAAAGAAAGAAAGAACGAAAGGAAGAAAGATCGAAAGAAAGAACGAAAGGAAGGAAGAAAGAACGAAAGGAATAAAGAAAGAACGAAAGAAAGAAATAACGAAAGAAAGAAATAAATAACGAAAGAAGGAAAGAAAGAAAGAAAGAAAGACAGAAAGAAAGGAAGAAAAAAATAAAGGCCACATAAACCTAGTAACGAATCATATTACGAAAAGAACGTGTCAAGCGCAATTAAATCTGCTTTTAGGCACTTTCGCAAAAATGAAAATTGTCTTACGAGACTGAAGTTCTCACAGCCATGTTAAAGGACATTCAGACCTTCTGCGACGATACGCCTTTTCAGCTGATAAAATCGCTACCGAATTCGAACAAGCATATTGCTTTCTTCATCAAGGTCATGCATTCCAACATGGGATTGCTGGACTCCAAAGGACACCATTTGCCATTCGACAGAACATATCATTCTAGTGGGTGCCGTCCCACAACTGATGTGTGGGCGGCTGGCCAAATTCGCTGCTGTCTTGTAACAAGCAAAATCGGCTCTAAGATCGGAGAAGCGATTGTAGTCAAATATTGAGATGAAATGTTAAATCTACTGGAACAAACCTCGATTTTACGTACAAAATACTACAGATTGAAGGTACATTCTTCTGAATTATAACACCCTGTAGTTTCGCGAGTACGAGAAGTTAGTTAAAAAAAACTTCGCAAAAGCTTGCTGCCTAATATCTTCAAAGATTAGTCTGCTGATGAAGGTAGTAAGCTTCCCCGAAGGTAAAGGTTATAGAAGAAGACAAGAATTACCTCCGGAAAGCTAGGTGAATAGTTGGTAAGCGGAACTACATAGGGTTACAAACCAGAAAACCTCACCGCTGCGAAAACCTCACGTCTCCGAATGTTATAAAATTTGCAGTGCGCTTATCAAAGGTGCACGATAATAAACTAAAGCCGTAAATATTTTTCCCCTAACATGTGAGAAATACAGGATGAGCCAAAAGTCGCTGCTCACCGATGCTAAACAAGACAACACCTCTTCACTCTTATTATTATGGCCTACGTAACTTGTGGCACGTACGGAAAACCACCCACCGCTCGTTAAGCAAAGTCGTTTAATTTTTTCATTGTTGTAACTTTACTGCTAAGAATGATGCGGTTTTACCCTTTCTTATTATGGGTGTTCAGTGACTTTTGGCTCCCCCTGTATCATGGGGTGCGAAAGTATTTGTTACGTGAAGATATATATATATATATATATATATATATATATGTATATATATGTATGTATGTGTATATATATATATATGTAGAATTCGGACTTGTGAGTGTTAAACGTTTATGGAAAATTTCACAATGCAAGAGTAATTCCAGTAATGCTTGTTTGTTGAAGCGCAGTTTGTAAGCGTCGTACTGAAATGGTATGTGTGCATTAGAGTTGTCAGGACTCACATAAACTGCTGGCAACGAAATGTGGACATTTAATTACATGGTTCACAGTCCCACACACGAAACAAATTTTATTTTTTCCACCCTAAAATAACCGTAATTTTTAACGCACTGCTGAGTTAGGTCTCAACTTTAAGAGATGACCTTTATCACAGTCTCCAGTTGTGACGTTGATTGTTTAGGGCATTTATATCACCGCAGCAACAGACTCATAAACATTTGTATCTTGTCCGGCCTCTTGTCTCTTCCGATACTTCGGTGTTAAGAACGACTCGAACAACGACTACGCTGGAAACTTTTGTGAAAATGGTTAACTTTTTACGTCAAAGTCATGTTGGACGTTCCCCAGTTCCTGGGGTATATTTAGTACCTATAGGTCCCACACATGCTACGGTTTCAACGACCCAGTGTTCGAATTCCGGCAGGGACAAGATACTTTTCTGTTCACCTACACATCCCAACCAGCTCTGAGGCCCACCCAGAAATCTGTTTAATGGTTATCGGCGGCGCATTCTTCGGGGGTAAGGCGGGCGGGACGTGAAGTTGAAAAATAACCTTAACATAGTGCCAAGATTGAGTGGAACAATACCCTCACGCCCCTGTATGCTTCGTGGCGTGGTGGTGTATTAAACTGAGGTGCAACTTTCTGCCCCATCCTGCCACTGATGTCTTAGATCTGGGCGTTCACCTTGCACTTTCTTTTCATTTCAGTTGGAAGTGAACGAAGATGATGCTTACTATTTTTTGTACCTTGTTTAACGACCCTGCCAGTAAACAGAGAGTGTAATTTCAAATGTATTACTCTCCTTGCAACACAAGGACGGAAAGCAGCCCTTTGTTTTGCCTATCCAGTGAGGAGAAAATAGGTAACAGGAAGCGGAAAGAAAAGTGGCCGACCTCGTTACTGCAGACAGCATCATTAGCAGAGAGAATTAAGCTCATTAGTTGTTGTGACGTGTCGTAGAATATTAGATATGATCAGGCTGCAGGTGAAGGAGATGCCCGCATTGAATGGAAGGTAGATTCAAATATTCATGAAAAGTCCCTGAGAGCCGACAAGGAGTAATTCACCATTTCTGTTGTAGGAATAGGGTCTAAAAATCCACGCCGTTCAAAGGCTAACGAAATTTTTACGGAATGTCAAGAACAACCTCGAACTGGCGACCAGGCACTTACAGCCCCGCAACCGGTACGACTGACTTGAAAATCTTTTCCATAAACCATTCTTTGAAGGTACCCGTTTTCAACACCTTGCCCATGTTTTACGGACCTTCCCATTTGTCTTGTTCCGATTCAGACTGATTGGTCTACTCCGTTATCTGACAATGCCCTTTCAGAGCGATGGTTTATTTAGCGTCCAATAAATTAGGAAACTACAGTGCAATATGCGGGGAATGGGTGTGCAGGAAACGTGCTGGCTTTATCTGGAGTCCGCCAAACGAACTCAGTCAATATAAGGGTCAACAAGCTGAAGCACTAAAGGGGTACCTGTCAAGCATCAGCGCTAATCCAGCCTTTTGGATATTAATACCAGAACACTGAGTCATTAAACATATTTTTTTGTTCTACTGGTCCATCAGATTGCATAAGGACACACACGGCAACACACACAGACCAGTGCAGTGTGTGTATAGAATTTCAACTTGCGAACCAGCGTTCGATTTGCCCAAAACTGTCCCTGCTCCACGCTGTCCAATTTATAAGCCGTATTTATAAGTTAGTAGCACGGAAGAATAACCTGATAAACTTGCAGACTGTTGAGCGTCTCTGGGTCTTGGATCATATCGGTGAAGATAAAATTTCTTGTCTCATCAGGTTACTTTAAACTCTATGTGGTGTTCAGTGTTATTTAACTAGTCAAGGGGGACACATATTTTACTCCACTCCACTTATGCGTAAAACTAATCGTATTTATATATATATAATAATATATATAATACGTATGTAAATGTATGTATTGTTACCGATGATCTTAGTTCAAAACCAGGTCAGAAATAAGCTCGGCGGATGGATACGCTTATTTACATTTGGAAGAATTAGTTATAAATTTGGGAATACCGGTCTGTTTGCGATATTGGTACGGTACACTTGGAAGGGTGCGGACTTCAAGGTAGTGGTCGCTGTTGTTGTTGTTGTTGTTGTCATTGTCATTGTTGTTGTTATGACAGTAAATGTCGCGCGGAGGGATTCGGCCTACCCCTAGGTAAGGGTTGTGAACTTATCGCCGATCTGAACCCTTGTAAACAAAAAGTCTGTTTATGGCTTGCTAAGGGAGCGGTCGCGAAGGTAGCCCACGGTGAGTGCAGGGAGACAATTGTTTGCTGGCCCTCATACGCGCGAGTGACAAGACACACTGGGCGGCTGATGAAGATGCTGTACAGATAAGATTGGCAGTGCCGGGCACAAGTAACTGTTTTTGATAGATGAAACTCGCATGCAGGAATTAAATAGTGGTAATAATTGCGTAGGGACTGTAATAGTGGTAATAATTGTGTAGGGACTGTAATAGTAGTAATAATTGTGTAGGGACTGTAATAGTGGTAATAATTGTGTAGGGACTGTAATAGTGGTAATAATTGTGTAGGGACTGTAATAGTGGTAATAATTGTGTAGGGACTGTAATAGTGGTAATAA
>Ga0123354_10016122_pt1 | contig 11706 bp, 7 predicted proteins | sample TergutLab28metaG_2_FD_97872 | JGI IMG/M metagenome (GOLD analysis project Ga0123354, IMG submission 97872) | Labiotermes labralis P4 segment gut microbial communities from Petit-Saut dam, French Guiana - Lab288 P4 | ecosystem: Host-associated > Arthropoda: Insects > Digestive system > Gut ... | reverse complement strand
CTATGCCGACTCAGCCGACGACGGCTCCGACTATGCCGACTCAGCCGACGACGGCTCCGACTATGCCGACTCAGCCGACGACGGCTCCGACTATGCCGACTCAGCCGACGACGGCTCCGACTACGCCGACTGAGCCGATGACTCCGACGACAGCACCGACTATGCCGACTCAGCTAACGACTGCGCCGACGACTCCGACTCAGCCGCCCACTGAGCCGACCGCGCCGACTCAGCCCACCACTGCACCGATGGGGCCAACTGTTCCGACTGCGCCGACCGAGCCCACGGCAGCACCGACTGGTCCGACCGAGCCGACCACGGCGCCGACGACTCCGACTCAGCCGACGACAGCACCGACTAATCCGAATCAGCCGACCACGGCACCCACAACGCCCAATCAGCCGACGACTGCGCCCACTGGTCCGACTGCGCCAACGACGACTATGACGGGTCCGACTGAGCCGTACGGTCCGACTGCACAGACCACGGTTCCGACGGGTCCGAATACGCCGACCAGCGCACCGACTGGTCCGACCGCGCCGACCAGCGCACCGACGACCCCGACTGGTCCGACTGCGCCGACAATGGCCCCGACTGAAGCAACGACTGAGCCCCTGACGCCGACGGAGCCGACCACGGAGTCGACTGCTCCGACTGCGTCGACGACTGAGCCTCTGACGCCGACTGCGCCGACGACTGCTCCGGTGGGTCCGACTATGCCGACCACTGCTCCGACTGCTCCGACGACTGAACCGCTGACGCCGCCTGCGTCGACGACTGAACCCCTGACACCGACTGCGCCGACGACTGAACCCCTGACACCGACTGCGCCGACGACGGCCCCGATGGGTCCGCCTGCGCCCACCACCGGACCGACAAGTACAACTCAGCCAACCGGCCCGACTGAGCCCGCAACTACGCCGACTCAGGCGACAACACCGACTCAGCCGACGACCCCGCTGACTACGCCGACTCAACCGACGACCGAGCCGACTGCACCGACTCAGCCGACCACCGCCACCACCGAGTCGACACCTGCCACGACACCCACGCCCCCCTCGTCCTCCTCGTCCTCCACATCTCCTGCGTCCATGGCCACCAGCGCCGTGAAGGTCGACGTCTCAGGGCGCACGTACACCTTCGTGGGTACCGGATTCGACCCCGGTGAACAGGTATTGGCCCAGGTCAAGTCCGACACCGTGAATCTGCCCGTCCAGGTAGCCGATCCTTCGGGCACAGTCACCTTCATATGGACCGTGCCCGACGGATTCCCCGCAGGCACCCATCAGATCCTCATGACGGCAGCCTCCGGAACAGCATCCGCCGAATTCACCGTACCCTCGTCGAGTTCGGGTGGGACGAACGCCCCAACCGGCGGTACCTCGGCCAACACATTGTCGTTGCTCGCATTGGCGGCACTGTTCATGCTGGCAGGCCTGGCAATCCTCGCTGTCCGCTTCTTCCGTACCCGGACCTGAGTCATCGACCAAGGTCACGACGGGGGCTGACGCTTCCCCATACCAGACGATTAGACTGAGGAAATCTAACCGACAGGAGAAGCATCATGATCACGTTCACCTTGCCTGGGACCACGCTGACAGTCTCGAACATCGTGGCGGGAATGATGAGGATCGCTGACCTGTCCGATGACGCGATCCGTACTCTCGTCGACACGGCACTGGACCAAGGCATCACTGTGTTCGACCACGCGGACATCTATGGGGGTGCCTACCACCGTTGTGAGGAACGGTTCGCCAACGCCCTGAAGTGGACGCCGTCCGAGCGCGAGAAGGTGGTCTTGCAGACCAAGTGCGGGATCGCCCGCGACGACGACGGCTCCTATTTCGATTTCAGCTACCGGCACATTGTGACTTCGGTGGAGGCGTCTTTGAGGGCGCTGAACACCGACTACATCGACATCCTCCTGCTCCATCGCCCCGATGCCCTGGTCGAGCCGGAGGAGGTTGCGGCGGCGTTCGACGAGTTGGCCGATTCAGGCAAAGTACGCCAGTTCGGGGTCTCCAACCACACCCCGGGGCAAATTTCCCTGCTCAGCAAGTTTGTCCGCCAGCCCCTCGTGGCCAACCAAGTACAATTGTCCATCACACATTCTCCCCTGATCGCCCAGGGCATCGCTATGAACATGGCCTCAGAAGACCAGTCGATCAGCCGCGACTCGGGCCTGATCGACTATTGCCGCCTGAACGACATCACCCTCCAGGCCTGGTCCCCCTTCCAGAGCGGCTTTTTCACCGGTGTTTTCCTCGACGATCCCCAGTACGCCGACCTCAACCACGTCCTGAAAAAATTAGCCGACAAGTACGACGTCACCCCCACCGGCATCGCCACAGCCTGGATCACCCGCCACCCAGCCCTCATGCAAGTCGTCCTCGGCACGACCAACCCGCAACGATTGACCGAAGCCGCAGCCGGTTCCCAGGTTGAGCTCACCCGCAGCGAGTGGTACCAACTTTTGCGGGCGGGGGGACACATCATCCCGTGAACAAATTTACATAGTTCTTGCTCGGGAGAAAAAATGTCGAATGACTTCGGGATATATCTCATCGCGCTCGGATGTCCGATGAGTCCCATTGACAAGTTGCAATCACGATATATGATGCTAGAGACAGTTACTGCCGTGGGGGAGCGAACCCGCGCTCGTACGACTTGGGGGATTATCATGAGTCAGACACGTCGTTTCACCGACAATTCTCGCCGGGCAGGGTCGGCGTCAGCCGGTTTTCTCACAGCACTTATCCTTGTCTTCGGGATGATCTCCCAGGGGCAGTACGCCCTGGCGGCACCAGATGCGCCAACCAATGGGGGTCTGACCGCGACATCCAGCCAGCCATTGTTCACCCCGGACACGTATCCTCGGGTAGACGGGTCGACGGCGACCATTCCTTTGGGGGCGGCGCTCCAGAGTGCGTTCACTGGTCAAACGGTGACCCAGGATGATGTGCATTTCACGACGACCGATTCCGCGTACCACAATCTGATCGACGGCAAGACTGATCTGATCTTGGTGACGAGCCCGTCCGATGACGAGTTGGCGGCTGCCAAGGCGGCCGGTGTTGATCTGGAGGTCATCCCGGTGGTGGACGAGGGTTTCGTCTTCCTCACCAATGCGGACAATCCGGTTGATTCGTTGACAGTGGACCAGATTCGCGACATCTATTCGGGGAAGATCACCAATTGGAAGGATGTGGGCGGCCCCGATCAGCCGATCACCGCGTACCAGCGTCCGGTGAACTCTGGGTCGCAGACCGGGATCATGGATCTGGTGATGCAGGGCACGCCGATGGTGAGCGCGCCTTTGATGGAGATCCAGACGATGGCGGGTCTGGTCTACTCGGTGGGCAGTTTCGATGGCAGTGGTGGGTCACTCGGGTATTCGTACTATTACTTCGTGACTCAAATGTACGGTGACCTGGCGGCGAATCCCCAGTTGAGCAAGATTAAGTTGATGAGTGTGGATGGGGTGGCTCCGACGTCGGAGTCGATTCGTTCAGGGGCATATCCGTTGCACACGGCGTACTACATTGTGATCAACAAGGCGGCTGCGTCGGATAGTCCGACTCGGAAACTAGTGGATGCGATGCTAAGCCATGACGGGCAGCAAGCGGCCCTTGATGCTGGGTACGTCCCGGTGGATACCTCGATTCCGCTGCCTGTTCCTCCTGCGCCAGATCCGAACCGGCTCACCAGCTTGGACGAGACTGTCGATGCGAATCCGCTCACGTTCACCAAATCGGTGCAAATTCTTGAGGGCCAACAGGGGTGTGTCCAGGTGACCCGGGTCGAGGTGTCTGGATTGGCAGATGCGAATGTCCAAGCGAAGATCAACCAGGAGTTCCGGGCCAAGCAGGACGCCCTTGGTGGCATTGTTTATCGTGATAAAAATGGGAATATTGTCGCTAGTGATACTCCAGGAGCAGATGTCATCTTGTGTACCACACCCCCATCCGGATCAAATGCTAGCGTGCCGGTCGAGTTTACCTCAACACTATCCGCCGATGTGGGGTTCAACTCTGGCAATGTCCTATCAATGCAAACACAGCTAGTCACTCAGGCATGCTGTTTCGACAATGGTGGGTTGCTTGGCACCGATGCGCTCAATGTTCATCTGGACACTGGCGAGGATCTGAGCCCGGCCGATGTCTTCACAACGAACGCCAACATTGCTGGCATGATCCAGCTCGAAGCCCAGGCCTCCGATCCCAAATGTGACGAAACATGTGCCAATGACAAGGCTAATCAATTCCGTGACGATCCCGATCAACCCCTCATTCTGTCGTCGGATTCTGCGACCGTCATGGGTGTGACGATTCCCTTCAAGTCGTACTGGCCCCAGGTCGCCATCTTTAAGAAGTACGCGGGTCTCGATGTGGCGTACTCGGCTTCTTCCCCGGCGACATGTCCGGTAGTGACCACCGCTTGGGATGCTGATGCTCAGGCGTGCGTCCCTCTCACGACGACAGCGGAAGATTTCGGCACGGTTGACCATATGCCAGCGAGTGGGGATGCAGTCAATGTTCCTATCCCAATTCAGAATGGTGAAAGATGGGTAGCCGGACCCCTGACGAGGATGTACTCCACTGCAGCGTGTGACGGGTCATCGTTTACGCCAGCCAGCTCTGGCGCAGGGATCGATCCGGTGGCAGGCGCTGATCCAACCGGTCCTTCGGTCAACCTACCCAAGAATTCCTTCAGTAAGCCGCAGATGTGGCAAGTGTGCGTCCTTGCCATCAACGATGACTCCCATCAGGCGCGTCTCGGGGTGGTCACTCTCGTTCAGGATCCCCCACCCAACTCGGCGATTCTCACCCTCGATCAGGCGGATGGCTCAACGGTGACCACGGGAACCCCGACGCTGACTGGTACGCTCACAGACCTGACCGGTCAGGTCATGGCAGATCAGTACGTTGGTGCCTCATTGCAGGACTCGACGGCCTATGGGTGTAACAGTACGACTGATGACCAAGGCCATTGGTCGTGTACGGTGACTCCAGCCCTGCCCAATGGCACTGCGGATCTCGTCGTGGGCTCACCATCCATCCTCTTGGCGGATGGTACCTATGGTTTTGTTCAGGCTGAGTTGACGCTGGTCGTCGCCGATCCCAATGCTCCCAACCCACCGGTCATCACTGCGCCAACTAGCAATCAACAAGTCCAGGCGCCAATGAACTGTGATAATGCTCGATTCCAGGGCTGCACGCTTCGTAGCGTCATCACAGGTACAGCCGATCCAGGGAGCACAATTGACATTTCCTCTCCCCAAGCCCAGGCGTCGAATTCGACGACAACGGGGCCTGATGGTGTGTGGCAAGCGGCTTTAAGCGTGAGTATGGGTACGAACATGGCCCTGCCGGTCACCGTGACAGCTAATGAAGTGCGTGACGACGCGCGCTCAGCCGATCAGACCGTGTCGTACACCGCCAACTCCTCGGGGGTGTATCACGCAGAGCAGACGAAGTCTGATGCTGTTTCAGACGGGGTGGAGACAAATGAGGTGACCGTGACCAGTCTCGACGGCGCCATGCTGAACCCCGTCACATCGGGGAGTTTCACAGCGTCTGCGACAAGCGATAATTCAGCAATTAAAGCAGTCACACCCAGTGTCGAATCACACAATGGTGTGGCGGTCATCAGCTTCACATCAACCATTGGTGGGACGCATGACGTGAATGTTTTTGTCGACGGCCAACCCGTGGCCTGGGATGAGACTGGAAAAGGGACACCCGTGCCGGTGTTCTTCACTTCGGCGAACGCGCCGACCATCCAGACAGCTAACAAGACTCAGATATCTGGTACGGCGTCCCCTGGTTCCACGGTCCATCTGCTCTACGGCCGTACGGACGGTGGCCCACTGACTGTCGACATTCCGGTAGATGAAAACGGACAATGGTCCATATCTACTCCCTCTGATGCTCAGGACGGCCAGATCTCTGTCACAGCAACCGATGAGACCGGTCAAGAGACCAGCGAAGTGTCCACATATCTGGACGTGACAGTCCCTGACGCTCCCGTGGTCAAGGCGGCCGATCTCGATCAAATCTCAGGCACGGCAGAAAAGAACTCGTGGATTCAAGCCAAAGACTCTTCCGGTACGACAATTGCCGACGTGACCGCCGACACCGACGGGACGTGGCTGATTCCGACTCCGGACACGGTCACCGCTGGCCAGACCCTCGCGGTGGCGGCAACCGACAAAGCAGGCAATGAGTCGGATCCCACTTCGGTCGTGATTGAAGCGTCGGGACCAACTCCGACACCGACACCGACCCCGACACCGACGCCGACGCCGACTCCCACGCCGACCCCGACCCCGGCGCCGACACCGACTCCTACACCGACCCCGGCCCCTACGCCTGCACCAACCGCGACTGGGACATCGACTCCGAAACCGAGTGAGACTCCCACGCCAACACCGACGCCGACTGAGATTTCCACGCCCACATCGGTGCCGACTGCGACTCCTACGCCAACCGAGACTTCGACAACGACACCGACGCCGACTGAGAATCCCACGCCGACAACGACCAGTACTCCGACTCCGACGCCAACACCAACCAGTACGTCCACGTCGACTCTCACTCCCACGCCAACTCCCGTGCCAACGTCGACCACGACAGCGACGCCGGTCCGTACTATCGATGGACAGTGGACGTTGGTGTCGTGGAGTGATCCCTCACCCTTGCCGGTCCAGCCCGTCACTTTGTTGATTGACAATGGCGGGATTGGGGGAGTTGCGCCGTGCAACTCGTACGGTGGGTCTGCCACGATCACAGACACGGGTTTCACGCCCAGTCAGGTCTATAGCACGATGATGCTTTGCCTCGGAACCGATCAGCAGGATGGGGACACCATCATGCAGGGCGAGTTGACGTACCTGAGCTTGCTGCGTCAGGTGACGTCATGGGCGAAGGATGGCGATGCGCTGGTTCTGTCGGCGGACGGCAAGGAACTCTTGCGTTACAGTGCAGGTATCACACCCCCCGTGACCCCGGAACCAACAGCGAGCACGACCCCCACACCGACGCCGACACCCACGCCGATTGTGAATCCGACGCCGACAACTAGTCCAACACCGACGCCGACTCCGATTGTGAATCCGACGCCGCCGACGCCGACGCCGACACCAGTGCCGACCGCACCTCCGACTGTGAATCCGGCTCCGACTGAGCAGCCGACCCAGACGTCACCTCTGACCCCAACGCTGACACCTGCCCCAACGCCAACGCCAACGCCAACACCGGCGCCGACTCCGATTGTGAATCCGACATCGCCTGTGAATCCGATGCCGACTGAGCAGCCGACCCAGACCTCACCGGTGACCCCGGCCTCGACCGAGACGCCGGCCCCGACTGCAACATCGCAGCAGTTGTCTATTGACGTCCAAGCCACGCAGTCAGGCCGGGATTTCACCTTCATGGGTTCGGGTTTCGTACCCGGTGAACAGGTGGCCGCCCAGATTCATTCGGAGGCGATTGACCTGCCGCCAGCCACCGCTGACTCCGCAGGCCAGGTGTCGTTCCAGTGGAGTGCCCCTGAAGATTTCCCCGCTGGTGATCATCAGATCGTGCTCACTGCCGCGTCGGGAACGGTGACGCAGACCTTCACCGTACAAGCTGTCGGCGACCTCACGACCAGCCCGGGCCCGACCGTGACAGCGCCTACCGGCGGAACCACGACATCTGATCCCATCTGGCTGGTACTGGCCCTCCTCCTGGGGGCCGCCAGTGTCACCCTCCTGCGTCCTGTGCTCAAGAGAAAATAGGAGCGGGAAGGCCAGACTTCACAGTCCCGGGCGTTTTCCGATGGAGTACGTCGCGGGTTTGATGGACGCGAAGAAGTCCGAGCCCTTGTCGTCGACGACGATGAAGGCGGGGAAGTCTTCGACATCGATCTTCCAGATAGCTTCCATGCCGAGTTCGGGGTACTCCAGGACCTCCACCTTCTTGATGCAGTCCTGGGCCAGGCGGGCGGCTGGTCCGCCGATGGACCCCAGGTAGAAGCCGCCGTGTTTGTTGCAGGCCTGCGTCACGCTCGGTGAGCGGTTGCCCTTGGCGACCATCACCATCGACCCTCCTGCCGCCTGGAACTGGTCGACGTAGGAATCCATCCGGCCCGCGGTCGTGGGGCCGAAGGAGCCCGAGGCCATGCCCGCGGGAGTCTTGGCCGGCCCGGCGTAATACACGGGATGGTCTTTGAGGTACGCCGGCATCGGCTCCCCGGCGTCCAAACGTTCCTTGATCTTGGCATGGGCGATGTCGCGCGCCACGATCATCGGTCCTGACAAGGCCAGACGCGTGCGTACTGGATGTTTGGACAGCTCAGCCAAGATCTCGGGCATCGGCCGGGTCAGGTCGATCGCGACAACCTCCCCGCCCAATTCGGAATCGCTGACGTCGGGCAGGAAGCGGCTAGGATCGGTGTCCAACTCTTCGATGAAGACCCCTTCCGGAGTGATCTTGCCCACGCACTGCCGGTCGGCCGAGCAGGAAACCGCGATCGCCACCGGCAGGGAAGCCCCGTGACGCGGCAGGCGGATCACCCGCACGTCATGACAGAAGTACTTGCCCCCGAACTGAGCCCCGATGCCCAGGTTCCGGGTCATATCCAAGACCTGTTGTTCGATATCCAGGTCCCTGAACCCGTGCCCCAGGGCCGACCCGGAGGTGGGCAGGGTGTCGAGGTACTTGGCGGAGGCGTACTTGGCGGTCTTCAGGGCGAACTCCGCCGACGTGCCGCCGATGACAATGGCCAGGTGGTACGGCGGGCAGGCGGCCGTACCCAGCGAAGCCACCTTCTCCTTCAGGAACGGGATCAACGAATCCTCGTTCAAGATGGCCTTCGTTTCCTGATAGAGGTAACTCTTGTTGGCCGAGCCCCCGCCCTTGGCCATGAAGAGGAATTTGTACGACAGGGCATGACTGGGCTCGGTGTCCGCGTACACCTCGATCTGCGCGGGCAGGTTGGTTCCGGTGTTGACTTCCTCGAACATCGTCAGCGGTGCATTCTGGGAGTAGCGCAGATTCAAGGTCGTGTACGCGTTGTACACCCCCCGGGCCAGACTGGCCTCGTCGGGACCTGGACTGTCGGTGAATATCCGGGACCCTCTCTTGCCCATGACGATTGCCGTCCCGGTGTCTTGGCACATCGGCAGTACCCCAGCCGCCGAGATGGCCGCATTCTTGAGCAGATCCAAAGCAACGAACTTATCATTGTCAGATGCCTCAGGATCGTCCAGGATGGCGCGTACCTGGGCCAGATGGGCTGTCCTGAGATAGAAGGCGATGTCGTGGAAGGCGGTCTGCGACAGCAGTGTCAGAGCGGAGGGTTCCACCTCCAGGAAACTGTGGCCACCGATGCCTGGGACCAAACGCACGCCATCCGCAGTCAGCTTGCGATAGACGGTGGTGTCATCCGTGGTCGGGAGCAAATCGGTGTACGCAAACTCAGGCATGGTTGTCCTTTCGGGAATGAGCGGGGATCGGTGGATGTGCATGATTCGGGTTTCCATTCTTCCACATCAGATTTCATCAGGAAACGCCCTGCGCTGCCTCAGGATGTGCCGGTTGTCCCCGCGATAGATCGCGCGACCCGGTCAACCGGTGACCGGAATGAGTGCCTCACTTGAACCGTTGCTGAAATGGTCTGACCCGTGTGGCACACTAAAGGCTATGTCGTTCGTCAATCCGGAAGACCAAGCTCCTGACCAGACTCTCCCCACTGCCAAGTCGTCGGTCATGCCACGGGCGCTCAGCGTCATGCTGGGTGTCGCCGCCTTTTTCATTGCCGCCCAGGGAATCCAACCCATCCAGTCCACCATCGCGGCAGCCTTCATGGCGCTCAACCTGGTGATCGTGGTGTGGCCGATCCAACGTGTGCTCGCCAAGCACATGCCGCGGTTCCTGGCCTCCGTCATCTCCGGACTGGTCGCATTCGGCATGCTGGCCGCCCTGATCTGGTCGATCGGTTGGACAATCGCCCGCTTGATCCAAGAATTGCCCAAATATTCCCCTCAGTTCAACAACATGATCCAGGGAATCAAGGACTTCGCCAACCGGTACAACATCGACACCAACGCGGTCGTCAGCGAGGCCCTGGTGCAGTTGCGGGGGCTCAACATCTCCACCATCGTGTCCACCCTGGTCGGGATCACATCCAGCCTGACCAGTGTGGTCGGGCTGATCTTGATGATCTTGATGATCCTGATCTTCATGGTCTTCGACTCAGCCGGTTTCTCCGACCGGATGAAGCGCTTGGGGGAAAGACACAACCCCACTCTGGCCTGGGCCCTGGACTCATTCGCCAAAGGTACGAGGAAGTACTGGGTTGTCACGACCGTTTTCGGCTTGATTGTCGCCGTGTGCAACTGGATGCTCCTGCTCGGCCTGGGAGTGCCCATGGCCTTCATCTGGGCCTTGTTCTCCTTTGTGACGAACTACATCCCCAACATCGGTTTCATCATCGGGATCATTCCCCCGGTCATCATGGCATTGCTGGCCAATGACCCTCTGACAGCGGTGTGGGTCGTGGTTGGGTACTTCGTCTTCAACACTTTCTTCCAGACCTTCATCCAGCCCAAGATCGCCGGTGACGCGGTCGGCATCACCCCGACGATGGCGGTGTTGTCCTTGTTGGTGTGGGCCTACATCTTGGGCCCGCTGGGCGCGATCCTGGCCATCCCGGCGACTTTGCTGGTCAAGTCGGTGCTGGTCGACATCGATCCGAACACGCGCTGGCTCAATGCTTTCATCGCCTCGAACCCGACCACGTCGGACCAGGATCCGATCAGACTGTCCAACCTGTTGGAGCGGGCCAAGAAGATTCGCAAATTGACTGCCAGGGCCCAAAAGCCGGGGGCAAAACCGGAGGATGTCGAAGCCGCGCACCGGGAGTTGGCGGCCTTGGCTGACGATGATGCGGACCAGCCTATCCAGCCACCTGCGCCCGACGCCTGACAAGGCATGACAGGGTGATTCACACTATCAGGCTGGTTGTTGGGTTCTATCCAGCTCTTTGAGGTAGTTGTAGATCGTGAACCGGGTCACGCCCAGCGCATGGGCAGCCCGCTCGGCCGACTCGCGCAGAATGAAGAACCCCGAGGACTTCAACTCGGCCACGACAGCCATCTTGTGGCGCTTGTGCATCAGTTCGACGGGTACATCGACGGCGGTGATCGCGCGCAGCAGCAGGTCTTCAGCCAGGTCGTCCACATCGCCGACGAAGTGTTCGGACGCCGTGTCATCGCCCAAGCCGGGGTCTGGCTCCTGACTGGGCAGCATCGTGGCCACCAGGGCGGACATCAGGTGCCAGACCCGTGTGTCGCAGTTGATGCACAGGGCCGCCATCGCAGTGCCCGACGTGGTCCGGATGATGATCGTCGAGCAGCGCAGTTCCTGGCCGTCCAGACCGCGCCCGAGATAGCCCTGGCGGGTCACGAACTGGTTGTGCGCGGCCGATTGCAAGAGCATGTCTGTGGCAGGCCCGCCGACCGAGCGGCCGGTCAGCGATCCCTCCAGGGCCACGATCGAGTTGGGCAACTGGGTCAGGTCGTGCAACACTACTTCACAGTCGCCGGGGAGCATCCGGGCCAACGGCGAGACCAGTTGGGACAGCGTCGACAAGATGGAAGCCAGTTCCACCTCGTCACTGTCGGTCAGAACAGTACGGCTGGACTCAGTCCCGTCGTACTGG
>Ga0123354_10016121_pt1 | contig 11706 bp, 9 predicted proteins | sample TergutLab28metaG_2_FD_97872 | JGI IMG/M metagenome (GOLD analysis project Ga0123354, IMG submission 97872) | Labiotermes labralis P4 segment gut microbial communities from Petit-Saut dam, French Guiana - Lab288 P4 | ecosystem: Host-associated > Arthropoda: Insects > Digestive system > Gut ... | reverse complement strand
TCGAAGCTCTCTTTCACAAGCGACCCGATGATAACCCCGTCGCGCAGCACCGTGATATCAGTGCATACGTCCGTCAGTTCCTCAAGGTCATGGGAGATGAAGATCACACCGCCCCCGGCGTTTTTGATGCGATCCATCAGCGCGTAAAGCAACTCCCGGCCGCGGACGGAGAGCGCCGTTGTCGTCTCGTCGACGATCAGCACGGAAGGATTCCCGTCCATCGCCTTGGCGAGCTCTATTATCTTCCTGTCCTCGAAATTCAACGTCTCGATCGATAGCGCGGGGTCGATCCAGCCGGCGCCGATATTTTGCAATGAAAGCGCGGCGGCTTTGCGCATCTTTTTCCGGCTTACAAAGCCCAGCGTCTTGAACTGCCGTTCCTTGCCGAGAAAAATGTTGTCCGCAATTCCGATGCCCGGCGCCGTGCCCATTTCCTGCACTATCATGGCGACGCCGAGTCTCTGCGCGTCGATGGCGCTCACGGGGCAGTACGGCTGACCGTCCTTCTCCATGGCGCCCCCGTCGCAGCCCTGCATCCCGGCGATAATCGACGCCAATGTGGATTTTCCGGAGCCGTTTTCTCCGACCAGCCCGTGTATCTCGCCGCTTTTCAACGCAAAATCCACGCCGCCGAGCGCCGTGGTCGGGCCGAATATTTTTTTCATTCCGGTGACGCGCAGCAGAACATCATCCATTATCCGCACCCCTATCCGGCTCTTTTAAGCGTGACTATTATACTACTGATATATGCAAAAAACAGCATTATTTTACAGATAATATTGCCGGGTCAATGTATCTATTCAAGGGGTATCCGGGAAACAGCCTTTTTGATGCGATTTTTGAGGCATAAGGCGGCAGCCACTGCAAATATAACACATTAAAAGTCACAAAAGCGTCAAAAAGACGTTTTCCCGGATACCCCCTGAATAGCCACGGGTCAATATTTACCGTAAGCCAGAATTGTTTCCCGCCACGCGTCCATATTCTCCGCGCTGACGGAATCGAGGGCGAGTGAGTTTGACATGATGAACCCGCCGCCCGGCGCGCAGATGTCGAGCATCCGTTTTGTCTCGTCCACGACGCGCTGCCTGCTCCCGCTCATCAAATACGCCGTCGGCATACCGCCCGCGATACACGCCGAGGCGCCGAGGATTTTTTTCGCCTGCGAAAAATCGGTGTTTTCGAAGCAATAGATTACTTTGCCCGCCTGTACGTCGGAAATGATATCAAGCCGGGTGAAATATTTGCCCTCGCATAGGACGAAGGGAGTGAGCTCTGCTTCGATTGCAGCATCGAGCAGGCGTTTCAGAGGCGGCCAATAGAATTTGCGGTAGTTCTCCCGTGACATAAACTCGTCGGTCCCACAGTGCAGCGGGATAAACAGATATTCGGCGCGCTGCATTTTCGCGCCGGCTATGGCGGCGGGGATCGTGACGTCTCCCCAGCGCTCTACCGCGAGCCGGAGGCGGTCCGGCTCGGTGATGCAGTCAAGGCAGGCTGTGAGCAGACCCCGGACATAATCCGCGAATTCGTCGAAGGGGCAAAGCGCGACCGCGCCGCCGAACACCGGGTACCCCCGCTCGATGCACATCATGTCGAGCCGGGCGGCTTGGGCTAAATTTTCCATTATCAGCTCACCGGTCTTTATCATCGTCTCCAGCGCGCGCCTAACCGGCGGGAGCCCCAACGACGCTAAGTTATATATGGATTGGCCGCAAAGCATTTGAAGATCGATTAGGGCTAAACCGGCAAATTCTGTGTGTTTTTTTGGAAGCAGCTTCTTAAGGATGAACCGGGACGGGTCGGCGATGAATTCGTCGTAATCCTCGTCCTCAAGGTATTGCCTATCGACGTACTGGTACGGCGTATTCGGCCCTAAGCCCTCCCGCGAGCCCGCCCAGCGCGCGGCAGTGTAGCCGGACAGCTGCATGGGCGGTATGGGGAAGAATGTCGGGGAATTGAGCAAATCAGGATCGTAGCGATCGATGAATTTATTGAGCGGCCCGGCGAGACACAGGAGGTCCGTCATCGCGTCCCGAATCGTGACTCCATAATTGAGCGCGTAATAATTATTCATTGTAGGCGCGAAAGGGACGACGTCCGGTTCGCGGAGGGCCACCGACGACTGTACCCTTTGATTCCTTATCGCTATAGGCGGTATCTGTGGTATCTGCGGGGAGGCGGCAGAGCTTATCATTGGCGAAACCTCCAGCTTGCAAAATTAATATATATTTGCGAAACTCCGGGGCGAGGGCAGCCCGCCCCTGCAAAACTGCCGCCGCGATTCGCAATCGGCTGTTCAATATCAATATCAATGCTTGATCGCGTTCATCATCGCCATCAGGTTTTCGGGTTTGCAGTTCATCGGGACTTCGCAACCGGAACCGAGGACAAATCCGCCTTTCATGCCGATTTCGGCGATCAGCCGCTCGCAATACTGACTGACCTCGTCCGGCGTCCCGAAAGCGAATTTTATAGCCGGGACGTCGCCGCGCATCGAATGGCGCCCGCCTAAAATCTCGGCTGCCTTGAATATATCCGTCACGCCGTCAAACTCGAAATGTACCGAACCTTTGGGGAGGTCGAGGTAGCGGTCGAGCATCGGCAGCCAGTTGTTGTCGGCGTGCAGGATCGTTTTGTATCCCGCCGCATGGAATGCCTTTACGTATTCCTTGAGATACGGATAGACGAATTCGTCGAATATTGCGGGCGACATTGCGGTGGCGTCCGAGCGCATCGTGAAAAGCTGGATCCGCTTTACCTTTGTCCGCGCCGCATTCTTCAGCGTCGACTCAATCACGGCCGGGTTCGCTTTTTCGATGACCGCCTTAACAAGGTCCGGCTCCTCGTACAGGTCCAAGATGAATTCCTCGAACGAACGTACAAGCGAGAGAGTGTCGAACACCGGCGACGCCGCCACGCCGGATATCGGTTCTACACCCATGCCGCGCAGGAATTTTGTGACCTTCCCGCCGTTCATGCCGAGCTTGATCCACCGGATGGTCAGGGCGAGGTTGCTTTTTATCGGCGGGTTCTGTATACGCCGCATATAGCGGTTGTACCAAGGCGTCCAGCCGCCGGCGATGATTTCGCGGTAGTCGTTGTGGTCCATGTTTACAGATTCGACAAGTTGGAACTGCTCATTGTCCGAAAGCTCGTATCCGGGCCGCCTCGACGGCAGGCCCTCCGCGAATATCACGTCGCCCAACGATAGACCCATAGACAAATCGGGGTATCCAAAGTGCTCAAATGTTATTCGGAGCGCCTCCATCCACTTTTTTGGTTCGTCCACCATCTGTTTTTGCGTGATGCCCGCGAATACGCCGGGGTAGGAGAGGAGATGCGGGAATACAGGGATCTCGCTCCTGTCCTTTATCGGTTTACAGTCAAAACAATTTGCGACCCTCTCTGCTGAGGTCATTATGAATTCCTCCTTTGTTATGTTTTCTGATGACAATGGCTCAACAATAATGGTTACATTATAATAGGTATTCTTCATTTTGAAAAGAAATTTGAAGTGACGGCGAAAGCGTTGATGCAGCTACTATTGAAAGATGGGCGTGAACAGACGCCCCTGATGCGTTACTGGTCAGTGGGTATCCTAAAACAACATAATAAGCATCGTCATTCCGGGCTTGACCCGGAATCCATCTGAATAGATACTCGGCGCTTTCGTCGGCGCGCTTATTTTTTTGGTTTTCCTTGACGTTCGCGAGAACCTGCGATATAATACCTATGACCATGAAAAACAGTTGAGAGAGGTGCAAATGTCATGGGAGACGCGACTGAGCAACTGCTGCCGGAGACCGTAACGGCGTATATCGAACGCGGGGAAAAAGCCTTTTCGAAGATCAACCTGCTTTTGGAAGCCGCGGGAGGCTTGAGCCTGTCGCAGGTTTGCGCGGTGACAGGGCTTGAAGGCTCTACTATCCAAAACTGGATAAAAAGGGGATGGGTGGAGCACCCCAAGGGCAAAAGATACGAAGAAGCCCACATAGCGAGGATATTGATCATCAACGCGCTGAAAGAATGTATAAGGCTCGAGCAAATCGCGCTGCTGATGAATTATGTCAACGGCTTGACGGAATCCGGGGACGGGAATATAATAAAGGAATCCGAGCTTTTTAACTACCTTTGCGAATCGCTGCACAAACTCGGGCAGGCGGATGACCTTTCCAGCAGCGGGGTAGAGGCTGTCGTGGATAAGGTGATCAAAGGGTACAACGGACCGACGCACGACGCAAGGCTCAGGATACGCAAGGCGCTGACGCTGATGATTTACGCCTGCGTTTGCACCGATGTAAAGCGACGGACCGAGTCGATGATGAGCCAGATCCTTTTTGAGCTCGAACATCCCGAGAGCGTCGCGGCGGAAGCAGAGAAGGAGGCGGAGAGTGTCGCGGAGGAGGATCAACCGGAGACAGCGCAGGTCGTCGTGGAGACGCGAAAAACAGTCAGCCAAGCGCTTCGTGAATGGGACGTAAACTCCGTTGAGCGGATAGTGGCGGAATACGACAGGCAGGACGCCGTACCAGATACCGCCGCCGATACGAAGCAGGAGCCCGAGGATAAGCCGTCGTACAGGCCTTGGTATTTCAGGAAAAGCTCTAAGTAGAGGCGGGAATCGCGGGCGACAGCGGCTTTACGCCCGGCGGATATGACTTGGTGTATAGAAAGCAGGTGAGTTTATGGAATGGTTTACGGTATGGTGGCAGGGGCTGGGCCTGATCGGGCAAATCTTGGCGTGCGCAGCGATACCTATGACCGTCGTGATGGTCCTGCAACTGATAATGATGATAATTGGCGCCGGATTCGGAGGGGGCGCCGACCATGACTTTAGCGGAGGCGACTCGCATTTAGATGCGGGCGGACACTTCGGCGGAGGGGACTCGCATTTTGACGCCGGCGGGCACTTTGGCGGAGGGGACTCGCATTTTGACGCCGGCGGGCACTTTGGCGGAGGGGACTCACATTTCGACGCCGGCGGGCACTTTGGCGGAGGAGACTCGCATTTCGACGCGGGCGGGCATTTCGGAGATAACACGCATATAACCGGGAACGCCCACTTTGAAATGGGCGTACATGATGACTCCCATCACCCGGAGACGCATTCGGACGCGGTGCGGATATTTACGATACGCGGTATAGTGGCGTTTTTCGCCCTCGGCGGATGGGCAGGGCTTGCGGCAATGTCGATGGGAGTCCCAAAGCTGCTGTCGGTGATGATCGCGCTGCTTGTAGGCGTGGCGGCTATGCTGCTGGCCTCGGTGGTGATCAGGTTTGCGCTGCGGATGCAGTCCAGCGGCAATCTGGACATAAACAACGCGGTGTTCCAAACCGCCGACGTCTATATTACGATACCGCCGTCCCGTTCCGACACAGGGAAAATAACTATGCTTTTGCAGGACCGCTTCGTGGAGCTCGACGCTGTGACTGACAGCCCGGAAGCGCTCAAGCCAAAAACAAAGGTGGAAGTAGTGGACACAAACGGTAAGGACTGCCTCGTGGTCAGACCGGCTATGGAGCAGGAATAGTTGTTAATTAATAGAAAGGTATGGTCAGCATTATGAGAGGTATTACGTTGATTTTTATTGTAGTCGTGGTGATCTTTGTATTTACGCTGTTGATCCTGCTGTTGTCGCGCTACCGCAAATGCCCGTCCGACAAGGTCATGGTCATCTACGGAAAAGTTGGCATGAACCCGGACGGCAGCCCGCGCTCGGCGCGATGCATCCACGGCGGAGCGGCATTTATATGGCCGGTGATCCAGTCGTTTCAGTACATGGACCTGACGCCGCTCACCATCAACGTCGATTTGACCAACGCGCTCTCGCACCAGAACATCCGCGTGGATGTGCCGTCACGGTTCACTGTAGGCATCTCGACCGAAACGGGCGTCATGCAAAATGCCGCCGAGCGCTTGCTGGGGCTGAAGATGACTGAGATACAGGAGCTTGCGAAAGACATCATGTTCGGGCAATTGAGGCTCGTGATCGCGACGATGGACATAGAGGAGATAAACACCGACCGCGATAAGTTCCTCGAAGCCGTCTCGCATAACGTTGAGACGGAGCTGAAAAAGATAGGGCTGCGCCTCATAAATGTCAACGTTACCGACATAACCGACGAGTCAGGCTATATCGAGGCGCTCGGCAAGGAGGCCGCCGCAAAGGCGATTAACGACGCGAAGCAGAGCGTCGCTGAAAAGAACCGTGACGGTTCGATCGGCGCGTCAAAGGCTATAAGGGACGAGCGTATCGCGGTGGCGGCGTCCGACGCTGCCGCTGTCGAGGGCGAAAACCAGTCTAAGGTGCTGGTAGCGCAGTCAGACGCCACAAGGCGCGAGAAGGAAGCGGAAGCGACGCGCCGCGCGACTGCCGCGGAACGCACTGCCGAGGCGCGGGCGTTGGAGGAGTCATATTCGGCGCAGGAGGCTGCCGAGCGGGCGAGGGCCGAACGTGACGCGGCGACCGGGCAGGCGGATATCATCGTTAAGGCGCGCATCGCTAAGGAGAGGCTGGAGCTCGAGGCCGAGGCCGAGGCTGAGCAGACAAGGCGAAGGGCGAAGGGCGACGCGGACGCTATATACGCCCGCATGGAGGCGCAGGCGCGAGGCATTCAAGAGGTCCTCGAGAAGCAAGCTGCCGGTTTCGGTAAAGTCGTCGGCGCGGCCGGAGGCGTTCCGAGCGCCGCTGTACAGTTGATGCTGGCTGATAAGATCGAGAACCTTGTGAAGATACAGGTCGAGGCGATAAAGAACCTGCAAATAGACAAGATCACCGTTTGGGATTCGATGAGCGGCGAGGGCGGCAGCCCGACCACGTCGAATTTCCTCGCGGGGATGATGCGTTCCATCCCGCCGTTAAACGAGATGTTCAAGATGGCGGGCATGAATATTCCGGGCTTTCTGGGCTCCGACGCGGCGGGTACCGAAGCCGTTGCCATAAGCGAGCCGCACGGCGGCGAGGCGGAGGCGGCGCCGGGTCCGGAGAATGAAAATAATTCAACATTCAATAATAATCATTGACAATTTCGGGGAGTGACATTATAATACAGACGCTGAAGCCATATTCGTGGCCCTTGAAGCGCGTGAGCGTATCGGAGGGAGGGAAGAAATAATGTCGGAAGTCCATGTCAAGGATAATGAGTCTCTGGATAGCGCCTTGAAGAGGTTCAAGCGCAACTGTGCAAAATCCGGTGTCCTGTCGGATTTGAGGAAAAAGGAGTATTATCAGAGTCCTAGTGTCAAGCGCAGGAAGAAGTCTGAGGCTGCACGCAAGAACAAGAACAAACGGTATAATTGACATGCATAGAATATAACGCGCGGCGGTTGGGCAATCCTTCCCCGCGCGTTGTTTTTATTTTTGGTATCCTCTCATATTAGCCATTGAACGGGGGGACCAAAACTACATGAATTGCTCGATTGCCTTGTTCAGTTCGTCGAGCGCCGCTATGTCGTTTGAGCCGACGGCATCGACGATGCAGTGTTCGATATGGTCCTTGAGGATTATTTTCGCGGTGTTGCCAATCGCGGAGCGCACGGCGGCAAGCTGTATTAGTACCTCGGAACAGTCCCTATCGTCCTCGACCATGCGCTTGACGGATTCAAGGTGCCCGATTGCGCGCGCAAGCCTGTTCAGCACGGCTTTCGTGTGCGTATGGTTGTGGGCGTGTGTGTGCGGGCGCCCGTGGTCGTCGTCGTAAGTATGTTCGTGTTCATGTTCATGTAAGTCTGACATGTTAATTGCCTCCCTTCGGCGGGCCGGTTTTTGTCTATAATAACAGATTTGCCGGCTAATGGAAATAGCCGGCAAAATTGTTACGAGAATAATAACGGAATTAGTGTATCTATTGGGATTCAGGGGGTATACGGGAAATCGTCTTTTTGACGCTTTTTATGACTTTAATAACGCCGCGATCAAAGCTGCATCGCGGCGTCGAAGGCGGTGCGATTGCACACCAGCAAGTTTTTCGCGATATTACAGTCTCCGAGCCGGAAAAATACAGGGGCGCAGCCGCGAAAGCTTTCGGCGAGCTCGGCGCGCGCGCGCATACCGGCGGAGAAAACGACAGTGTCGGCCTGGACTTCACATTCCGCGCCCGAGAGAATATCCGTATAAACAACGGTTTTTTCCGTGATGCGCTCAACGCGCGCGTTGACATGCGACGCGCAAAGTTTGGAGACCAAGTCATTGATTGCCAAATACGGCGCGTAGCAGCTCGAAGCCGCGAGCTCAGGCAGCATCTCGAGCACCGTCACATCTTTGCCGCCCCGCGCGAGGTAGATCGCCGTTTCGCAGCCGACCTCGCCGCCGCCTATGATGACGACCCTTTTGCCGATATCATCGAGCCGGCCGAAGCAGTTCTCCGCCGTAACGACATGCGGCAAAGAGCAGCCGGGTATCGGGATTATGACCGGGTCGCTGCCCACGGCGGCTAAAACCGCGTCGGCATTCTCGGCGGATATCAGATCCGGCGTCGCTTCGACGCCCAATTTCACATTGACGCCGAGCTTTTTGACCATATTCAGTTGGTAATCGAGCGTGCGCGCGAGGTCATATTTGAAGTCCGCGTGCCGGGCGAACCGTATCTTGCCTCCTGGCTCAGGGTCCTTCTCATATATCGTGACATTGTGGCCGCGCTGCGCCGCGAAGATCGCCCCCGCCAAGCCCGCCGGTCCGCCGCCGATGATGACGACCTTTTTCGGCGCCGTGCGCTCGGGTATGAACTGCCCGAGATACGCCTCGCGCCCGATTCGGGGATTAGCGGAGCATGAAAACGCTGTTTCGGTGTCGTATGCGAGGCAGTAGAAGCACTTGAGGCAAGGGACTATCTCGTCTTGCCTGCCGTCTCTCGCCTTATTTACGCAATCGGCGTCCGCGATTGCGCCGCGCGCCATCGCCACAACGTCCGCGCCGCCGGTCGCGAGCGTTTCCTCTATGAGTTCCGGGCGCTGGAACGCGCCGACGGTCAAAACAGGGATCTTTAAGCCAGCCTCCTTGACGGCGCGGGCGTACTTCGCGTTGCAGCCGGGCTCATAGAATTCGACCGGGTGCATGACCGTCTGCGTCAAATCCTCCATCACCGTGCCGCAGGATATGTGCGCGAGGTCGATCCTATCCTCGACCCTGCGCAGGAAATCCACGCAATCCGCGACCGTTCCGCCGCCGTCGACAAGTTCGTCGCCGGACAGGCGCACTTCTATCGGCACAAGCGGGCCGATCCTGTCACGTATCCTGTCGATGATCATAGCAGGGAATCGCGCCCTGTTGTCCGGCGAGCCGCCGAATTTATCCGTCCGGGTGTTGTATTTCGGCGAAAGGAACATCGCCGGGAATACCCCATGCCCGAAGTGCAGCATGAGCATGTCGAACCCGACCTTGACGGCGCAATCAGCAGCTTCGGCGTAATCGTCCGCCATACGCGCAAGCCCCGCCTCCGGTATCATCGGGTATTCTACGCCGTCCTCCGCCTCCCCGCAGGGCGTGTAAAAGACCAATTCGCCGTCAGCGTCAAAGTCGTGCCTCGTGAAGGCCAGAAGCTCCAAAGAGGCGCGCGCGCCGAAGAAGTGTATGGCATCGGTCAGTTTGCGCCAGTAGCGGTGATATTGGGGGTTGTAGATGTTCGGGTCGCTGTGCTCGACCACATGCGGAGCGTAGCGGTCGATATTCTGACAGGAGAAGGTGATGCAAGCCGCGCCGCCGCGCGCCTTTTCCCTGTAATGGGCTATTGTGGCGTCGGTTGGATATTCCTCGTCCGCCTGCAAGAGATGCGTGCCGGTGGGCGCGGTCCAGATGCGGTTCTTGAAAACTAGCCCGCCTTTGCCAATGGTTATCGGGCTGAATATATGCGGAAAATTTTGATACATAAGCCGACCTCCCGCGCCTAACGGTTATCGCCCGGCAGCGCGACTACTGCGGAACCCTCCTGATAGATGACGCCGTCGATTGTCTCCAGCCACCATATCAGCTCGACGAGGTTCTCACCGTCCTTTTTCTGCTTACCGATGATATATGACTTGACCCAAATCACATCCCCTGCCATGCCGTGGGAAGTGACCGAGCGGCCTTTCATAGACGGCGCGCGGCCCAGGTATTCGCGGCCATCTTCGCGGTATTCGGGAATAGCGCCCTCGTAGCCGGGCATGTGGCACATGATGCGCCAATCGATGCTCTTGAGTTTAGCGCGGTCGCCCGCCCAGTTGAATATGGCGCGCACGACGAAGTTGACCGGCATGAAATTGTAGAAACAGGGTCTATGGCCGGGTACGCGCCCGTCCTCCAGATGCCCCACGCCGTTAGGCTCATAGTATTCGCCGAAGGCGTCCACAAGCAGCATTTGTGACATGACGGGGTCGCCCATGACCTCTTTGAGCGCGGGCGAGCCCGCTTCCATATGACCGTGGTACTTGATCTGGTCGAGCTGACTGACCGGCCCCTCCAGGAATACGAGCGGGGTGTCGCCGACGTTGACATCGTCCCAATACAACGGGGCGTCGCCCCGGCGCGATTCCCGCGCCCAGACGCCGCGTATGGTCTCCCAATCTTCCTTGGTGTACTTGTGGCGTGGGCGAAGGTTCCACCACTCCGGACATTCCCAGTTCGGGGCGGGCGTTTTATTGCGCGATACGGGATTGGCGTGTCGGCGAAGGCTCTCCAGCGTAACGCTGTGGCGGCGTTGTACAAGCTCGCCGTGCTGGTTGTAGACGCCGCCGCCGCCGGAGACGGCGAAGGTACGGTATTCGCTGCCTTTTTCCGGCGTTAGGTCTTTGGCGCCTGCGGTTTCCGTTATAGGATACAGCGTATCGCCAGGATAGATGGGGGCATAGAATTCGATGCGGTGGTTCAAGCCACTGACGACCAAATTGTCGCGCAGCAGGGCGGGCGCCTCGCGCCAGTTGACGCTCAGGTCCCAGACAGGAGGTATGTACAGCTTCCCGGCGTAGCCCAGGGACTTGGCGTAATCGTCGTCCGAGTACAGCGGGTTGTGCGGGTCAAAGTTCAGCCGTTCCGTTTCCGCCGAATGGGGCTCGATAACGGTCACATGGCCGAGAAAATCCCCTCTGATCCGGGGGTCGTTATCTGAATTTATCCGCCCGCTGAGCAGAGCTTTCACGTCCACCGCGCCGCTGTTTGATATCGCAGCGAGACGCGCCATATAATCATCGACGGTTTTTTGGTCCTCGGGGTCATATTTACCGGGGTAGAATACTTCATAGTCAGACATGCTTGATCCTCCTTGTTCAATTTACATTGCCAATTCTCGCGCGCGGATGCAGGCGACTGTGTGGCCCGGTTCGAGTTCATCGAGCGGCGGGTCCGCCTCACGGCAGGCGTCGCAAACATGCGCGCAGCGATTGGCGAACCGGCAGCCGGGCTTAGGCTCAATGGGCGATGTGATCTCGCCCTTTAGCAATATGCGCTCACGGGGCGCGTCGATGTCCGTCACCGGGATAGCGGATAGCAAGCCCTTTGTATACGGGTGCAGCGGCTTTTTGAAAAGATCCTTCGCGGGGCTGAGTTCAACAGCCTTGCCCAGATACATGACCATGATCTGATCCGAGATATGCCGTACCACGGACAGGTCGTGCGTGATAAAAATGTAGGTGAGGCCCTGCGCTTCCTGCAAGTCCTGCAACAGATTGAGCACTTGCGCCTGTATTGAGACGTCCAGAGCCGAAACAGGCTCGTCGCAGACGATGAATTT
>Ga0123354_10016118_pt1 | contig 11710 bp, 4 predicted proteins | sample TergutLab28metaG_2_FD_97872 | JGI IMG/M metagenome (GOLD analysis project Ga0123354, IMG submission 97872) | Labiotermes labralis P4 segment gut microbial communities from Petit-Saut dam, French Guiana - Lab288 P4 | ecosystem: Host-associated > Arthropoda: Insects > Digestive system > Gut ... | reverse complement strand
GAAGAATTTTACAGGTATCAATAGTGCAGTATGTTACAGGTATCAATAGTATAGAATTTTACAGGCATAAATAGTGCAGAATTTTACAAGTATCAATAGTGTAGAATTTTACAGGTATCAATAATGCAGAATTTTACAGGTATCAATAGTGCAGAATTTTACAGGTATCAATAGTGCAGTATGTTACGGGTATCAATAGTGCAAAAATTTTACAGGTATTAAGAGTGCAGAATTTTACAGGTATTATTATTATTGCAGAATTTTACAGGTGTCAGTAGTGCAAAAATTTTACATTATCAATAGTGCAGAATTTTATAGGTTTCAGTTGTTTAGAATTTTACATGTATAAATAGTATAGAATTTTAGAGGTATCAATAGTGCAAAATTTTATAGGTATCAGTAGTGCAGAATTTTAACTGTAAAATTCTGCACTACTGATTACATAATATGTGTATGTTTGTTATGACCAATTTTATTGCTGTGTGTTTTAAAGACGTTTAGGTATCAGCTTACTGAATATAGCGAGACAGTAACGTCGAAACGTAGAGGAGCTATATATAAGATTGTACGTGTAAATTGTAGAATTGTGCATTTTTTGGTATTACGTGAATTGTTGATGTCGCCGTAATGCCTGTACTTTAACATGTGTATAATATAACGCATTTAGTTGGCTGTAATAAATATATACATCGTAAATATAGTAGATGATGCAATTATTCAAGTAGCGAAGATTGTTGTATTTGTATATTTTCGCGAAGACATTGAATAAACCACGTTAAATTCTGCAAAAAAAGAAACTGAAATTTCGGCATTACGCGTTAGGAGTGTCTGAGCTAGCTTTAATTTAAAATTAATTGTAGTGGTAAATTATAGGCCTACGAACTCCAAATATAGGATTTTAACCAAGGTGTTTGACAGTAATTAGTCAGTGAACCACTATGACTGTGAATGTTAGCTATCAATGGAAGTGCGAGTTTAAGTGAACATTCCTGGAAGAGATAGAAAGTTAATTTGAAATACTGAAGTAAACAAGTCATTAGCATACTTAGTAAGCAGGAAGCTTACTCTTTGGTAGACAGAAACACTGCAGATGAAGTCTCTCTTATTTGCTTGTTGGCGCGACATAATAGGCGTCGCGACGCCGGAACAGTCGCGTCCTCGTCGCCATCTTACGTAAATACAAGTGACACATCACTTCTGAAACAGCTGTTTCTCGAGGCTCTGCTGTTTTGTGACTTTACCAGTAGTTGTTTCTTATTACGAGGAATTAACTTATCTAAATAATAATTATTCCGCTAGTGTATTATAATGTCTTATTTTTATACATTTCTCGATCATTCCGGAATACGCCCATTCCACTTCAGAATTCATTATTTACTGATGTTTCGTTTGACATCTGTTGGGCTTTCGTGGTAAAGGAGCGACCCTTCGCGACGTTTTTCCTTACGTTAAGGCAAGTCGATCGAGTATACCTTACTTGCTGTGCCTGGAAAAGACACGGATTAAGGATCTCTGAAATGCCAGCAATACAACACTTATAATTACGAAGTAATAACACTGAAAAAATATGCCATGTGTTTGCATTACGGAAAAGGGTCATACATATTTAATTTCACTCACACTCTGCATCAATCTGTGTGTTTTCATTCGGGAAGTGATGTCTTCGACTCTCGGCCAGGACACCGACTAAAATGAACAATTTTTGGGGGGTTTACTCAGGCCTTCCAAAGGGATGTTGGAATAATGCCTTAAACTACTTTAAGCCCATACTTATCATATACGGGGGACCGCACAGTGGCACAGTGGTTAAGGTGCTGTGCTACAAATCGACAGGTCGCTTGTTCGATCCCAGCTGGTATCATTGGAATTTTTCACTGACATAAAATCCCTCCGATCGCACTACGGCCCTGGGGTCGAGTCAGCCTCTAACAGAAATTAGTACCAGGAGCATTTCCTGGGGATAAAGACGGCTGGTACTTAAGGCTGACAACCTTACCACCATCCTCTGCCATTGTCATGAAATCTGGGAACCTTAACTTCATGGAACCCTGTGGGCCACTCCAGGCCTCTAACGGGACTGCCTTACCTTTACTTATCCTATACTTCATAATTAATCGTTTCCTATCATCGCATTATTTGACATCCTATAGTATGAATGAAGAGAGGGCGTCATTAAATATACCATACAGCTTTTATGCAATAGGACCGCTCATCTATTCTTTACCGTTCACTGGATTGGAATCATCCAATTGTAACATCTTCAAACTGACATACGTACTGCCATCAATCACAAAAAATTCTATAATTTCCTTCATTGCGTGCTACATGTTCTGGTCGTGGAACTTCCTCAGGCATTTAAATACATGATTTTAAAACTCAAAGCAAAATGCATACAAAAGAAATGGAACACCATTCCTGACAAAGAAACGGGGCATATAATCTATGCTTTGAGCAGGATTCAAAATTGTGGTCCCAAGTGTTACAACGCTATATTACCTCCAGACAATAATTACACCTGTTTTCTACACCCTTTTTACCTTCTTCAGGACTGTCGAAATAAGCGCTTTTTTCCCCTAGTCAGAAATAAGTCTGTGATAATTATTCGTTACAAAAGGATTAAAACTACCCAGACCGGAGACTGGCCGGTCGCAGTACCTCAAGTTGCACGGACCAACAAATCGCACGGAAATGGGGACACATATCCGTAGCGCAGAAGTTATCTGAATATACAGTAACAACCGTTTGGATCTACAGGGTTCTGTGACCTTGGATAGCCAGGTCGCTGTGGCTGATATTGTCCGTTTCTTCCTACCTTCGGAAAAATGACCTTAAAATTTCGAGAGGTAGTAGTGACTGGAAGAGTGTTGGGGGTTGTGGAATTGCGGGTTGCATTTCCCCTAACAAAATTTGCAGCTGCCCCTCATTAATCAGTAAAGATACCCTCTTCTGGGATGTGATCCCTTGCACTTTGGTGGGATGTACAGACATTTCAGGGAACTGCCACCATCATCTTTCCTGATTATAGAAGTAACAGTTCAATATCTGTCACACTACATGTCATGTTATTCATGAAGTTTGTTATGTTCATATTTAACGCCCTCAGCACCTCAATACCTGCCCATTTAACGTGATTCTAAGTGCAAATATACTGACTTTACTGGGATTTTAGTAAATTTGTCATTTGTCTTAAGAGTAATTTTCTTCATTTAATTCCTGATTGTACACCTGTAAAGCACATTTGTAATGCACATTCGTAATGCACATTTCTAATTTCGATAGCTTAGAAAATTTTGTAATTTTATGATTTGGTAACTTTGAAAATAGGACATTGTGTAGAACGAGGAAACAACACACTTTGTCAGAAGCTGAGATTAGCGATGACCACACTGTAAACACTTTATAAACTGACCAAGTTACAGAAAGTTATGTCAACGTGTGGCAAATGGCTGACATCAGCGCTCCACTTCCATAGAGCTTCAAAGACTGTTACAGTATGGGATGTATGAAACTAAGCTAAGGTGATGTAAGGTTGTGTTAACACACACAAAAATGCATGACACGAGCAAATCGCCTTTATATATTCTCACGAACAGCTGACTAATTAACTTACTTGCGGCGTAATTTTCGATCGACGAAGATTGGAACACAATACTGACGCTATGCCGCTGTCTTGTAAAATATTATCAGCCGTGAAGAATTTCCGAAGTAACGAAGACTGACATGCTGATCAAAATGGCGTACCGCTTGATTATTGAAGGTGAGTCGCTTTGGTTGAACTAATTTTAAAGGAAATTCGAAATTTTACTTTGGAAACTTACAAGACAAATTGGTTATATAAAGGCGAGACAGCTCGTTGTGCCTAAATTTTAGAACTTTGACATGCGAGCTTAATTTTGCTAAAGAAGACACTTTGACCCCTGTATGTGTAAATTTGTATATAAACGCAGTAAAATAGAATTTAGCTTTCAGCCATAACCTTTGTCGTTTGCCTTGGTTCATACAGTTCTAGATCTTAATCCTATTCAAATAAAGTCCCCTGATTCTGGTGGCACGCTACCTCGTTCTTGACCCGAACGGACCGTCGGTGACAGTAGGAATAATTTCCCCCCATTCCGTAGTCGGTTTCGGTCCACTCTCAACCACCTATACTCCGTGAACACTACATACCTAAGGAAGTTTTAAATCGAAATATATTTTTTGAACATGGGTTTAAAATTACCTCCTCAAAACATTTAATGTTTAGACGACTAGTCGATACTAATATGGAAGTTCCTTCTTGTTGCTGTTGTTGTGCGTATGTGGGCTGTCGACGTTTCGGGGTTCCTTAATATCATCATCCTGAAACGAAGTTACTGCTCACTGTCGCCTCTGGATCTGAATTTCAGATACCGACAGAGGGCTTAGCCTTGAAGTGAGAGGTAGTAACGAAACCCGAAAGCCCTTAATAAGACCTAAGTGCATGAGGCCATTATCCGCAATGATTTTAGCACACATGTAATTTCACACGCTGCATTACATTCGCATTTCTCACTGACACGTTGCTTTCGTCATCCTGCTTTTGTCTTTTTTACTGTTTCCTGAAGTCGGTTGGCGTGGACGGAAATCTATCCAATGTCTTCTTTCGCTGGTTCTGATTGTCTCTATTTTTACCCGAATCATCGCAACGTTCACGGGGATGTAATTCTGAAAATTCTGAAGATGGTAACAGAACGTTCACTGATACACTTACGTAAATCGGGAACTAGAAAACTGGCATATAGTCAACAGTACCCGCTATGAAAGTGTGAAAGTATTTCTAGTTCATTACTTGGTTTATTGTTGTTTCTTCTTTACATTAGCTCTTAAACTGCCCAATGAATTCCGATTGCCCTATAAAGTACACATTTAATAGATCTGGTTTGATCCGTGCAACAGTGAATCAGTTTCCTTGCTAATGTTATTGTTCCAGTAGCGCACTAACCGAAACACTTTTATGAAAGATTTTGGAAGTGTAAGTTTAAAATTTTGCTAATATCTCCTATACATTTGAGTATAAGATTTGCTTAGGTTAGTAAAGTTATTAAAATTCTTAAGACATTCATATTTCTGACAAAACTTTTCCCATATTCATAATGGTAGTAGTAACTTTCAGGGATGGTGTCCCTCTCTGTGCTTAGATGGCTGAAGTAAGTAAAGAATTGTAACGGTTAAGATGAAGAGATGCTATCGAGGAAGTCTGTAGTACTCGTAAGACAAAGAAGAATGGAGAATACGAGTAAAATGCACGCATAGTAAAGTGGGGGCATATTTTACATTTCTCCCTTGGACCCGCGAATTGGATAAAACAGTTTCTATCCTGCTGCATAGTCTTACCCGCAAGGCAGACCGTGGTTTAACGATAGTACTTCCCCCTACCGAATTCTTACCCACCTAAGAAGTTTGTTTCCTGTCCAGAATTGTATACATTTTATTCCTTTATTCTTTTGTTTCTTCGTTTCCTCAGCTTTGTTACTTGCAAGGTCTCTCCAGCCGGAAAAAAAGTAAACAGTGACTTGCCTGTGTTCGAACTGCACTGCAGCCAGTTGTATCCTCATGCAGTTACCGACCCTTCCTGCTCTTTTCTTCTATTTGTGTAGGGACAGCAGAGATATTCTCTTTGCAAACATAAACTTACTGTTCTTCTAAAGTTTTATGTTTTTCTTCCAGAAAGAGGACACAAACAGTGACAAAGTAAGGATAGGGTGGAGATGAAAAAATGAAGAAAGAGAACTGACAGAGTTATATGCAAATTGTTTATTCACTGCGTAAAGCTTGATGTAGGGTGAGGGTGGTTGTCAGAACTTGCATATTTGTGCTGTCCCTTCCAACCCCTCTACATGTCGTAACCAGTGCAGCCTTTACTATGCTAAAACTGCAACAGATTGTCCCTAGACTTCGTGTGTCCACTTCGTTGCAATACCAGTCACACCAGAAACACACTGCGTTCTGAACTGGGGTGTAATAATGCCATGTATGTCACACGTTGTCTTGATAAAAGGTTACATGAATTGTATTGATTACTGCTACTTCCGCTCGTTAACACTCATTTTATTGATCTGTTAAATGGAACACACAGATTTCCCTTATTTTATATGTCTGGAAATTCTCACATATCTATATTTTGCTTGTTTCCCTATGTGAGAGTTTACACCGCTGTTGTTCTGCCGACCTGTTAGCGTTCAGTATACTCACTTTTACAAGTCCTGCTATCTTGACCTCTCATGATAGCTAATTTTCATTAAAATTTTTACAGAGTTTTTTTAGCAACGTTTATTTAACTGATCGAATGTACGTTCAAGTTTCTTATGGAAATTGGTCTTTGTTACCAACATTTCTCCTAAGCTGGGCAATGCAAGTTTGCGGAAAGAGTATCATAAATTCGACATCACGTTACTAACAAATCGTAGTCCATAACGGTTTGTCTGATTCCCTATGTAAACACAATATATTCCAAAACTTTAATCAACGATCCCTGTTGAGCAACTCTCTTCAATTTTGCCACATCTTACATTTTCTATTCCAAACAAAACTAACGGTTACTTCGATAATGATCATCTGTTACTGTCTTAAATTAACTTCACCTGGAAATGCTTCAGACATTCCTAGTCTCACCTATCAGGTTCATTTTCCGCCCAATCTGGCCTTAAACAAATCTCACTTATTGCAACGCTACTTTACAAAGAACAGTGTTCTTTTGTGTGTATCTGGACCAGAAGCGAAGCTGGAGTTTCTCCATTCGTCAGGCGTCCAAGGCTGCTCATTCAGTATTTCTTATACCTGCCATACATGTAGGATGCCCCCTGCTTGTCTAAACTTGCACTTTGCCATGTTGACATTTTCCATTCCGTGAAATATATTTTTTGAGGCGTACAAATTATTACCTTCCTTGTTGCGACATTTTCTCAAATCTACTGCTACATCCTCCCATATCTCCTCCAGAACAGGCATTCCACCAATGGCAGTCTAAAGATTTCGTAAGTATATCCTTGTTCACGTGATCAGTGAACAGAAATGTATTTCCTGTCCTTATATAGCAAGCACCGTAGCGCTAAAATCTTTAATAGCATAACGGAACAAGATTTATGATTATTAACGTGTATAGTGTCTGTGATGTGCCTTCCATTTTCAGACCACAAAGCGCTTACTACATGGTCAGTGAGGGAGAAGCGAGAACCTTGAATCATCTGTATTGGTGGAATTGGGAGGACAACGTGGATAGAAATTGAGAAAGTAGATTGAAGTGGGAGGGAATGGAATTAGTAAGACAGTGGATCTCCTTGTGAATAAAGAACACGTTTCATAAAAAGCCGAACACGAGAACATATTGGAAATGCAAATTAAGACGCTCACTCCTTCCCTCAAGAAGATTAGAGGGAGGAATTTTATAGTAGTAAGGTTACTGCCTTACTGGTGAAAATAATACATTAGGAGCAGGAGTGGGAAAGCATCCTCCGATTTCAAATTAACGTATTTTACAAATTCATGTTTTGTAAACGCATTCTTCATTTGTTTCCTAATTCTTGTATTGATTACTTGATTTTTATAACTTTTCTCTCCATTTATGAAGGTTATATCAGATGCTGTTTCACACATACTCCTAAGTTTTCGAAGTTCATAATTATGCACCACGCCGTGCAGATGTGTGTCTAGGTGGAGGTATGGATCTACGCATTCGTAACCTCTACATTCGACGGTCATTAACGATAAGCTTCACGCTTCAGTCGTTGTGACCCGGTAGAACGCGTGAAATAGCCTACGAATTGGGGCTTGGATGCTGGGAGGGTCTCATAGCCGATTTGGACACTCTGGTCCTATCTCTGTCCACAACATGCTCCCCTGACTTCTGTGTAAGCTCGTGTGACTCACTCCATTTATTACCACTATTGTGCTTTAAACCTTACAGTCATAACTTTCATTGTATTGCCGTGCAATACAATATCAATTCTTGCTTATCCAAAGCATAAGCCAGACTCCATAGGCATTACCTGAATACGCATGCTACCAGATAACCTATAAAAATAACTTGTTTTAGTAACTTCACTCACGATATAGTGCATACTGCCTGAGGATGATCCCGTATGGGGATCGAAACATGTAGGAGGAATATAAATCTATTTTAATGTGAAACTAAAAAAGTGATTTAATGTTTCAAGTGTATTGTGCAAATTGTTGGTTTTAAGCAAGAACTTATAGCCATAGTTTTTGTGCTCAAAAACTAATTCTTTTCCGTAATCTGTAAGTTCTGGTACGCAGATCTCCAACTGAATAATGTACTCTTTACAAGTGCTTATTTGTGACATTTTTCCTCGAAATGTTACTGTTTCAGATATTTTAAATATATTAATCCTTAATATTTTTATGAATTTTATGCCAAAACGTTTGTCAAAATATTTCCTCCATATATATTGCACTCATTTTTCCTACCTGTCCGAAACACTTGTGTAACTACAGGTGACTCAGTTTGCAGATGTGTAACCAACATTTTACTTTAAGAATGTCTGCTGTTCTATCATGAAGTTAAATTACACGAACAAATTTGATAAATTCGGTTTTATGTGCAGTCTATGTAGGAAACAGAGGGTACTTACCTTAAGACTCTGTAACTTTTTAACTTCTGATATTAACGAGTTTCTTACCCAGTAACGCGCCGAATAAAACTTCTTCGTTGGTTTTGCACTACAAACAGAGAGGTGTATGATCGTAAATCTAAGTCGACATTTAAAGAAACTTTCGTTTCGCACGGTGTCTCCTTTAGCTCTGATATGTGTATAGAACATGCTTGTTTAATGATCTGGTATTGTTTTACTTACTTGTGTATTTCCGCCTGGAAAGTATAGCCTAATTTGGTAGAACATCGCTTTTGTTAAATTACACTTTATGTTATACATGAAACGTGTCTGAGTTGTGTGCCTAACTGCAAGTAACGTCTGAGGTTTCAAATTTCATTGTCTTATCTTGCCTGTGTTTCTTTTTCGCCTCATTCTTCATTTTAGATTAGTTTTCCCTTTCAGCACTTTTCCTAGCTACTGCAAATCCCAGGCACGTTTTAAAGGGGAGAGATTATTCCGTTTGCAGCATTAAGTAAAGTAGATAAACCATATCATGCATAATGCTGTATTCTGCCTCACAGATTGTGGACAGGCAGGTCACAGATATCGGTAAGATGTTTGAAAATCGTTTTTAACTTCGCAAACATTTTTATTAATTCGACTGGGTGTTCAAAAAACAGTGTTTTTTTGGCACTCTGTAAAATAGTGGAATATTTGCCTTTAATTCAGTAGCTTGTTTAATTACTTCGCGACAAATAAATTTAATATTTTCGTAATATAATAATAATGGAAATACTAATTTTTATTTAATTCAGTTCGACCAACTTTCACGAATTAACACCGGCTTGTCGCCCTTGTATGCCGCTTCCTAATAGCTACGTTTATTTTTTACTCTTCTTTTACTTTATCTAGCCACTTGGCATTCTTTTCGAGTTATTTTAAACTCTTTCCCGTTTTTTTGGTTCCCCATTTTACAGCCGAACTCCGTTAGGTCTCCACTGTGTGTTCATTGCCCTGTGTGGAGACAATTCGAAATACCGTGCGATAGGAAATTTATGTCTGCTGACTTCCATGGGCGGTAAGTAGGCTTGGCGCTTGATTGCGGTTTAACTATATCTTGTTTGGAAAACAGCGACGCTTACTGCGTTTTTAAATTTAGTTATAAATTAATGTTTCCCTTTTCAACTTAATTAAGAATTGGCCGTCTTTTGGCCCATTTCGTTAGGCAGCATTTCAAAATAGTTTGATATGTTCCATATTCTTTGCATTAACTTGGTGTATAAAATTTATTTAAAAACAACCAAATTCCCTTTGGGTTTATGAATGTAATTTTATTACATAGCGACCGTGTACATGTTTCGGTTCCCAGTAGTCCACTGTGCTCGCCAGTCTGCATCACAATCCACCACGTATACCTGATATGTACATCACTCCACTGAACCACACTCCAGACAAATTTTAACTCCTAATATTTTATACTCAACGCTGTTTTACCATTTAGAAACCATTAAACAAAACTTTGTAATTTTAACTGTGGAGTGATCCTGACACGCCATAAATATATTCGAATTCTTGCACTTACCACCCTGAAGATGGCCACTTTAGTGGCCGAAACATGTCGGTGGTCGCTATACAATAAAATACATCCTTAAATCCAAAGTATATTTTTTGTTCTTTCTAATAAATTTTTTACGTATTTCAGAGTAGTTTCCAATTTATGCAAGTGTTTGTGTAAAATCGCCATATTGTTTACCGGGGTTGTGAATTACTGAATCTCTGAGAGTATCGTATGCAATAAATCGGGATTCAAAATTTTCATTTTGAACCACCCATTTCGAATATGCACATTACTTTTAACATAGAGTCGATCTTCAATCGATTGCCTCATATTTTCGATCCATTGTCCGCGTCTTTCATTAAATTTTAATTTGATGTTTTGGGTTTTTAGAGAATGAACCTACCTGGATGGTAATGCATTGGACCGTACAGCTGTAATCATTCACTACCTGGGCACTAGATGGAGTGTAGTTCTTAGCTTTAGGCCCCGACTGCTTTGCCACCGGCTAGAAGGCTTTTGTAAACACTCACTAGGAAGACTGTTGGGCCCCAGAGCCGGTATTTGACGCTTTGGAAACGCGAAAAATCCTTATGCTGGGAATCGAATTAAAGTTACTAGATGATTACGTTTATTTTTTTTAAATAAATGCACCTGAAGTTTGCGCAAGATGAAGTGAAAATGAAGGTAAGGACTTCATGATGGCGGGACAGGGTAGTCGGTCTCCGGGCCAAGATTTGGACCCGGGAACTGCAGTTGATGATGCAAGAACCCTAAGCACTCGACCACGACGTAGGCACTGTTGATGCAAGGGACATATGTTTTGGGGTTTATTGCGTCTTTCCAAAGAGACGTATATCCAGTACGTACTGTTGTAGAATGGTTGCATTGTAACCATTTATGTTTGCATCACAACAGTCCTGTGTATGGCTACTCACAAATTCAGTAGCCTGTACATTTAAGTACGTGGTTTTTAGTGACAGGCCTAAACCTTTTAAAGCCTACTGGTTACGTTATGCACCTGCAGGTATAACATTCAACAATTGTACGCTCTGCCCACACTGTATTTATGTGTTTTGTGTTTATCTCAGAACAAACAGCGACTTGTGCCACTTACAGAATAAACTGATTGTTTTTATAACCGAGATTAAAGATGTTTACTACGTGGTACGGACTGGGTCTTTAAATATAGCAGTCTGCCATTCGTCTTCAAAGGGTTCAAGTATGTACGTAATATCTTTCTAATCTCTTACGAATGAGAGTAAATTCTGGAAGGTATATCTAAAAAATACTTTCAGATTCCCTGCAACGTGACTACTTTGCGATATATAAGTTGCCTCATTAGTGCTTGAGATATATTTGATATTTTAATATACAACAATTATGCGTATTGGACCTTGCATCATCTTGATATTTGAATGAAGGTTGACCAACTAGATGACACTTGCTTTATTATATATTGCTGAACATGTTTCAGACGTTAATACGTCCATCTTCAGGAGCTAGCGAGTACTTGTTGTGTTGTGTAGGCTGCAATGATAGAGGTTTTGTGTGTTAGTTTATTTATCTAGTGGTAAGTGCTATACCT
>Ga0123354_10016117_pt1 | contig 11710 bp, 4 predicted proteins | sample TergutLab28metaG_2_FD_97872 | JGI IMG/M metagenome (GOLD analysis project Ga0123354, IMG submission 97872) | Labiotermes labralis P4 segment gut microbial communities from Petit-Saut dam, French Guiana - Lab288 P4 | ecosystem: Host-associated > Arthropoda: Insects > Digestive system > Gut ... | reverse complement strand
GGGTGTATAGGGTCTTGGTGGGGAAGCCGGAGGGAAAGAGACCACTGGGGAGGCCTAGGCGTAGATGGGTGGATAATATTAAGATGGATCTCCAGGAGGTTGGATGTGGGTATATGGACTGGATTGGGCTGACCCAGGATAGAGATAGGTGGCGGACACTTGTGAGTGCGGTAATGAACCTTCGGGTTCCGTGAAATGCGGGGAATTTCTTGACTAGCTGCAAACCACTTAGCTTCTCAAGAAGGGCTCTGCTCCATGGAGTGAGTAAGTAAGTAAGTAAACAAATCTTCTTTATAAACAAACGATCAAAGTTTCTATTTAAAAGTTCTTAGCTTTTCTTTGAATCTCTGGAACAGCAAATTTATAATACAATAAAATCATGCAATGTTGCCTGTTAAAATATGGTTTATTAACAAATGTGGGCCACTACTTATGACTCCTGCATTTGTGTTTGGCACTTTTGTTGGTTTCGATTCACATAAACTCGAACACTTATCTAGTGTAAAGAGGTCTTATTATTTCTATCTGATGAAAGCCTACCGTCCTGTACCATTGGCTTGTGGGATAATTACAAGAACTGTATATCAGATACGGGGTATTAATCTCTCCTGAGCTTATTTTGCTCCGCAACACGCAATGTTAACCCCATAATCGCGCATGCAAACTGCACGGTGAACCCACAGGTTCTGAACTGTTTGTACTCCAAAGAAGTACACACATTTTTCAAATGCATGTTTCTTCATTTATGTTTCCTATTGAGAGCATTAAATAGAAGTCTGACTATCAGTGCTAAGTTAGAACCGGGTAATAATCCTTCTCGGCATCTTTCAAGGTCCTCTGTACCTTGAAACATGCAGTAAACAACGAAAGCACTGGTCAGGGTAGACGACCTACATGCAATATTCGAGAACCTCAAATTGAAATTGCATTATTAAACATCCGAAAGCCTATGAATCATGCGAAGTTTTGAAAATGGTTCCAGGTAGGTTGCGTCACCAATAGTTATAAAGAATTTTTTCATTTTCACAAAACACAAAGCTACACCTTGTTTCGGGAAGAAACTATTTCCGGCTTCAAGTTAAGTAACAATAAACGCAAGACAAATTAACCAGTACAAAACCCTTACAATATCAACAACCACATTATTAAATAATTTTTATTTATTGCTCACGAACAATTTTTTATGTTGTTGAGTTTTGAGTGGTTAATATATTTTCGAACTTAGTTTTACCAAACATGAAGACGGAAACAGCCAGTTTACGAAATTTTGTGAGGCGTTTTGTCTTGTGTCAAGGGGGTCAGTCCCAATAAATACGGTTGTAAAGCTTCGCGACATTTGATAAAACCTGACTTCGACTTACATTTCGGCTTTAAGGATTCCACAGTAATTCTGAGTGATCTGTGTTTTCAGACAAGTAAAGAATCAACAGCGAAATAGTAGTATCATATGCTTCGAAAATCATGGCTTTAAACAGAATAAAAAAAACATGTTTTAGTTTTAAGTCAGTGGTAATGAGTACATCTACTTTACTTCTTGCAGTTCCTATATCTAAAAGTATCTGTAATAGGAAAATGTGAAGTAATTCCAAGCCTTCTCTGGTTGCGAATAGAGGAGATGGCCTCCAATATCAGTGATGGCATTCCACTCTATGTTGCGTTTTTTTTTGGGGGGTACTTTTCATTTATTTGCTAAATTAATGTTCCGGGCAACCCGTGTAGATTAGTGGTCGGCGCGTGGCGTCTTTTGCGTTCGGTGGGCAGTCTCTGTTGCCAGTTTAATGAATATCTAGTTAGTTAAAATAGAGAAGATTAATGACCACACGAACAACTATCAGATTCTCAATAAGTACTCTGTTATATGGATAGTTGTGTCAATCGTGAGAGTATCCAGTTGAATACGTACCAGTACACTTGAAAAAGAAAGAAACACTGTTTTTTCTAAAGAAAACTGAAACCTACCGATGATGAATTCCAGTCACTATAGGAATGAAAGATCTCTTGCTTTCTCAGTTGTGCAAATACAGGCAGTCCAAACTGAAGAATTACGAGCAAGCCTAAGCAAAGGCTGATCTTGATCGATACATTTAGCAAATGTCACCCACCCTTCCGCACAGTTCAGCTTCCATGATACGATGTCATGCAAAGTGACATAAGATCAGGTAAACACAATTGGGAATTGTATGACGGTTTGGTTTCCTTCTGGGAGCGCTCGCAAAATTGCGAAAAGCGACAATTATCTTCTTCATGTCTGTCCGTCTATCGGCCCGCATGGAATAACTCAACTCCCTTGACGAATCTTCATGAAATTTGATATTTGACTATTTTTCGAAAATTGGTCGAGAAAATTTAAGTTTCATTAAATCGGACAAGAATAAAATGTACTTCGCATGAAGACCAATATGATTATATATCGTTCAGTTCTTCTTAGAATGAAAACATTTTTTCAGATAAAATTTGTAGAAAAAATCAAAACAAACTTTTGTGCTCAAAAACATATTTTCACGCCGTTTATGAGATAATATGGAAATATGTCATACAGCCAGACAGGTCACAGATGAAGATACGGCATGTGTGAATTTCACGCTGGATACCTAAGGATAAAAGCACACACTCAGATTATGTAATATTTATTGCATTTCTACTTCAATATTGGTTGCACGAAAACGCCTCAGTGTTACCTTGTATGTATATTGCCTGCCATGTTCTTTATTATCGATTGTTGGAATATTTCATGGGGATGAACTTTCGTTCACTACTTTAGAACGGATTACTGTCCAAGCACTTGGTTCACTGAACTGTGAAACAGATGACAGTTATCAGTTATCCGCGACAGGCCTCCAATTTCTGGCTACCTGAATGCAAAACAAGCAGGATACCACACGATCAAGACTTTCGGTTGTTTCCACTGCCTTGAGGTAAATTATATTATTTTGAACACTTTTTCTGACAGAAAATAAAAGAGTAGATGATAATTCAGATGATCAAGGAAGTCCCAATCACTTATTCAAGACCAAAGTTCAAGACCGTGTTCAATACAGCTCGCTATTTGTTACTATTCCGAGGTTGATTAATCCACTTCACATTTTCAAACTTACTTATTTACGATATGTGTTACTATTCTCTCTCTAGGCCTTGGTTTTACAAAAAGAGATCCTTGATGCTCTCTGTCCGAAAATTCATCCACACCTCACATTTTTGGCCTGTCTAGTATGGGCCTCTCCATACTTCCAACGAATCCGTCCAAGTCTGAGGCAGTCACAAGAATTTCTGAATATAAAAAAAAACTCATAGCGTAAAATGGAGGTTTTAAGAATTGTGAATGGGATGCCTATACTCCTCTTAATGTTCATCACAGGGCGTAGTGAAAAATGGCTTAATCATATCATGGGCCACACTTCGAGACTGGGACAGGACTATATTAAAAACTGGATGTTTGGAAATGTTAAATATGTTTAATCAATTCAAGGGGTAAGATCAGCGCTCTTCTGCAATTTTATTCAGCGCCGAGTGAGAATTACTTACCGATTTTTCGGGACAACTTATCTGCCCCATCTTCAATGGTCAAGATGACAAAGACTTCTTGTTCCTTGAAACTGGGACCGATAGGACGTCCCGAAAAGTCAGTACGTAATTACCACTCGACGCTGCTTAAAATCCCAGAGGAATGCAGATCTTATTAACATCGCGGAGGAAACCTCAAATCACGCAAGGAGGATGAGATTTGAAGTTCATGCAGCACACGTGGGAGAGGTAAGAAATGAAAATTTTGATTGGGAAATCTGAAGACATTTACTACTTCAAAGGTTTAGACGGAGATGGGAGGATAGTAAAACCGCGATCTTAAAGAAATAGATATGGAAGTTACAGGACGGAATCGGCTGGCTCAGGATAATAACCAGTGGCAAGATCCTGTGAACACGCTAATGAATCTTCGGGTTATATCACAGGTGAGAAATGTCTTATTTAATCTTGCAACTCACGGTTTACCAGAAACATACATCCAAGCTGGAGATGTAGGCATACTTAGGAAGCGTAATCTGCAAGAAGGAGCGAGAATGGTCTTTGGAAAAAAACAATACACAAATTGATTGCCTTGCATTAGTGCATAGAGATCTTATTGTACCTTAAATACACAGCTTTCGAATTAGTGTCATTAGGCTTGTTTTTGGAGCAGGTATATATATATATATATATATATGTGTGTGTGTGTGTGTGTAAAGTAAAAGTGATCCTGTTACAGGCCCAGTGTGGCCCAGAGGGTGGGTAGAGGCATAGTTCTACTCTTCCATGACCGCGGCACTAGAAGGGGGTGGGTGGTCAGCTGCACGACCCGGCCGCACTTTACCCCCGGGAGAGAACCGGTACCCATTTTACAGGTTGCTAGGTAGGCTACAGGGCTCACCGGGATTCGACCCCGGACCGTACAGCTCGCAGTCAGTCGCTATACCGACTGAGCAAACCGGCCTACAGGAATATATATATATTTTTTTATTTATTTATTTATTTATATATTCTCATCGAAACTCGCGGATTGGATAAATCAGAAGTACATCTTGTAACAGGTTTTTTTTTTCTAGAACTGTCTAGGGCAGCGTGTTCCAAATTTCCATTAATCACTTCTCGTTGGGGAGTAATTATTTAGAATTACAGTTGTGTTTTGTATGCGCATTGCTGTAAAGATGTAAAACAGAAAGAAACATTGATAGTAGCCAGACTGCTATAAAACTGTACCCGCCTATTTACCCCTTCTTATAGCCACATGCAGGTTATCTCGCCTCCTTTTAATGTTTCTTCAAACCACGCAAGAGCAACCAACACAACAGAATTTTGCGACTTCTGCACGCGATCCTGGGAGTAACAGTGTATTGCCATACTTCGACAGGCGTCCAAAACATGCGGGTCAAGAAGACATGCCTGCATAATGAAAAGAGGGAATCTGAAAGGGGAACAATGGGATGTCTTGCAGAGTTCAAAAACCTTTATTTTCTATGACACAGATGCTGGTGAAATATTGTTAGGATAATCAACCCAATAATGGTGATACAAGGCATAAACTGGATTCGAGTCCCTTTCAACACAGCTAGCTTATTTTGAAAACTTCTAAAAGATCTTAATTTTAATTACGTGTCTTGGCCTATCAGGCCATTATCAAGGCATTTATCGGCAACTTGCTCTAACAATTGTAATATCTTTACTGTAATTTCACAACCATTAAAGGTTAAACAAATAATAATACTTTAGATATGATTAATTCTAAGCGTCACAACAGCCTTTTAAATGCACGAGAGTAGACACCTATTTTAACATTACAAATAAATTTCTAAGACGGTGGTTTCAAAAATGGTTTTAAGGACGCTTTATTTTTCTGTATCTGTTTTTGTGTTGTTTTTATTAGATTCCTTTTTTTTTTTTTGCTAATAAGGCCCGTATGTAGGGTCTTGGTGGGAAAACCGAAGGGAAAGAGACCACTGGGGAAACCTAGGCGTAGATGGGTGGATAATATTAGGAATGATCTCCAGGAGGTGGGATGTGGGTATATGGACTGGATTAGGTTGGCCCAGGATAGGGACAGGTGGCGGACGCTTGTGAGTGCGATAATGAACCTTCGGGTTCCATAAAATGCGGGGAATTTCTTGACTAGCTGCAAACCAGTTTGCTTCTCAAGAAGCAATCTGCACCATGGAGTAAGTAAGTAAGTATGTAGAGATCTCTACACCACGTGCGCGTGCATGCTTATAGTAAGATCTTAAGTTCCCCTAAGACAACCTGAAGATGGTCAGTACAGGCCGAAACATGTAGTTGTCCATTATACAGTCATTAAATACACCTCATGTGACACATCTGTGTTTGACTACATACAATTTTCCAAGTTTAAAGACTCTTTGACACATCTTTTGCACGCCGGACTTCTCATGTACCTTACATTCTTAAGACATGAATATTATAGAACTAGAATGAAAGAGGGAAGCGTGTGCAATGTGTGGGAAAGAAAGGCAATGATTGCAGGGTTTGGTAGGGACACTTACTGAAAAAGTCACTTGTAAGACATTAACATAAATGAGATGGTAATTTATAACTGATCCGGAATATAATAGAGGACCGGGGGTTGTGGACTGGGCTTATCTGGATACCGACAGAGACTATTGACCAGCTGTTGTGAACACTGGTTTGAACATTCGAATTTCATAACCTGCAGTGACGTTTGACTACTTTAGTATATAACAGATGCTCAAGAAAGACTCTAGTCGACCGAGTTAGACAGATTTATGGCGCAGCAGATTTATTGTAATAGTATTGTAATAGTATTATCTTTATTATATCTGTGCGAAGAAATCATTACCTGAAAAAATTTCTGCTTGTGTTAAACTTTTCAGACAGACTTTCAAAGTTTTCCACTGTTGTCAGACGGCGTATATAAGTGATGGCACATAAACAACAGCATTCTATGGTGCAACAACCTAAAACGGAACTAGACCGCCGCATTGATGAGATTTCTAGATCACACACCATTATGCGCACATCGTACGACTTGCTTGAACGAATGATCAGCTCGTCGCCGAGGCAATAAAACATACAACCAACGAAATAGAAGAACGTGTTTCCTCAGTAGGATTCGAACCAGCGATCCCAGCAACCAAGCGGCCCCAGACCCACACCTTAGACCGCATGGCCACCGGGATCGGCGCTGGCACATGTGTAATACTTCTATATACTCGCAATTTCCTGACAGACACGTGTCAGATTTTATGCGTGTTGCTGTACATAAACGAAAGCACTTGTTTAATTTTTGGACACGTAATGTAGAGAAGCTTGGTAGAGTTTTACATGCTCACATATGCGATAACCATGAATGAATCCGGTAGGCTTGTGTTATTTATGCTCGCGTCAGTACGTTTATATGAATGAAATAAAGTAGACATCATGTTCAATTTAAGCTACTCATAATCCATATTCATCCTGACGTGTTGATGATCACGACAGTATTTACGTTTCACAGTCTGTGATAATTTATGTTTCATCAAATCATGAAAATTTAATTTTTTTTTTAAATACGAATAATCTATTCCTTTGGGTTCTTAGCTAACTGTACTGAACATGTTTTGGACCAGGAATAGCCCAGTTGATATTCTGGCTGAACGGTAGCTGAAGTACTGGACTTAATTAAATAAATATTATGTTGAGTTTTAATTCTAGATTACTTATCGATACGAACGCTCAAGAAGACAGAGCATTATTGAAAAGAATAAAAATAACTAATTCCATGAGGCAGAGTCTTTGAGAAAATCAAAGTTGCTGAGCTAGCCACAATAATCTCCTACTTTTATGGAACCTAACAGGTGCTGACCGTGTTCACAGGCGCACGACCTTGTCTTCTGTCTTTCGTCACATGAATCATTTATAACCTACTTTTGTAATCCATTTTAATATTATACTTTCATTTACGCTTTGGTCTTAGACGTGGTTTCTTTCAATCACATTATCAAAATGTATTACCTCGTCCTTGTCGTCTGTCTCATTTCTGATGCACGTACCGTCTAGCTCCTACGCCATCTGACTACCCAACTGAAACAAACTGAACATTTCTGTCTCTCACGTCCTAACAAGCTTCCCAGTATCCTGTCCTCAGAAACCTTCAGCCTAGGAACAGATGTCGTTTAGTCTGATAGAATATAAAAAGGTTGCAGGAGAACCTACTGCTTCTGTATTCATGATAGAATCTTAAAGTAAGTGTATAAATGGGTAATTCTCCTGAAGAGTTGGTAAATTTTTATCAGACTACACGACTTCACAATCCATCAAACACTATTCCGCATAGTCACAGCCAAGAGAACCTTAAATCATACACAGTCAAAGCTGATTATTTCAAACCATTATCACATCAAGAGTAATGTCATTTGTAAGTAGAGCAATCTCGTAAAACAGCGCGGAGCGTGACAGAGAATATCTATTTTGTGTATGAATTCCATTACACAGACCAAAGTGCTTGAAATATGTGTAAATGTTTTGACATCAAAAAATCATCAGACAGTTTTGCAACACGTACTTGTACAGCTACACAAAATACCACAAGTGTTGCAGGTTATGAACGTCAGACGTAGAAGTTCAAGTACAGGCAAGGGTTTGGCAAGGAGTGCCTTTAAAATCGGAACACAATACCGACAATTCTAATTTTAGTCCTTCTTACTTATCTCGACATACAATTAAGAGCAGAATAAATACGGTTAGGCGAAGTGGCAATTTTCCTAAGCTATTTTGGTAATAAATGCAATAAGTTTCAAATTAAGACGTCAGAATTTCAATGATCTAGTCTTTGTATTAGAAGTAAATATTTTGTGACAGTCTTCTTCGATAACAACGAAAAGGCTCTATTTGAATTCCTTGAATTGTAGGCCTAATCAAAAGCCGAAAGAAATGGAATTAAATTCTTTTACATTATTTGGTATACACTTCCAAAATTTCCGAAAATCATTAAAAAAATTCATTATTTTCGGAGACAATATACGCTAACACACAACCTCTTAGTTGTTTGCTGACATATGCCCTTCTTACAAAGGTGCCGACAGTAGTATTTACTAGCTGGATCCCTTTTCTGATACTTAAGTTTTGAGCAACGAAACCGAAAATGTTTAAGATTGTGTAATACGTAAGAAATTTTTAGATTAATTTCTACCAAAAACCTTCGATTCAGAGGAAGTTGCCACTTTCATCTTCAGGCGTAAAATGGAATAAAATGTTTCTCCGATACGTTGGTATATATATATATATACATATATATCAACATTTTATCACACCCAAGAAGACCCAATTTTCTTGGATCTTTCCATATTTTCAACGCTACTGGAACATATACAGATATTTATCTCAGTATTTAACCAACTTGATGCACAAAATTTGTTTCACAGTAAGTTCTATTTCATGCCTCTACGTGTTTCTAGCACATGTACTCGAAACATGTAGAGGCATGAAATAAAACTTACTGTGAAACAAATTTTGTGCATCAAGTTGGTTAAATACTGAGATAAATATACTGAGATGCACGGTCAGCAAAACGTCAAAATATACAGGTGTTTTTGAAGCGTGTGAGGAGCAGGAAGGATGGATGGACACTAGAAAGGAAAACAAAGCGTTGTTATAAGAAATAAAGAAAATCACCTGGTTTATAAGATGGAAATGGAGGTAGAAAAAAAGTTTAGCCTACATAAAATGAAAGAAATAAAGAATAAAGAAAATAAAATCGGGGGGGGGGGGGGAAAAAAAAAAGGGAAAATAAAAGATACTTGGAGGGGGGGGGCAAGGGCAAGGCCTTTTGAGGAACTGATTTGTACAGCGAAAGAGGAAGAGGGAGAAATTACAACAATTTACTGCTTATCGCATATTTTATTATGTTGCCAGAAGTACCACGTGTCATGAGGCTTGTCGTGACTGAGCGGTAATCATTATTTTAAAAGCTGTCTACTTGCAAATGTCTACATTACAATGGAATTAATTGTTAACCATCATTCTAAACACGGTACGATGGAATCCATCATAAAAGTCTCGGGCGACGTAGAATTTAAAATAATCCTACCTTACGCCTATGTTTCGAATTATTACTCATTATATATTAATATATGAAATAGATTTTGTTCTTAATCTTTTCTCTTACTAATCAGAATTATTGACATTAGTTTATATAGCGTCTCCTTCTGACTCAACACTGAAAGAAGTGTTTAACGGTCTTTTATAGTAGCATTAAGAAATGAGAGCAGATAAATGTTTTTATTGCACATTCACACATGAAGAAATTATTTTAAATTAAAATATAAACCTTCGGGGATGAACAAGCTTTGCATATTCATTGCAGGTACAAATAGTGTAAAATATTCTGAAAAAAGAATGTGGCACGCGTTGGCGCAGTTGGTTGAGGCACTGCACTACAAGTCGTAAGGTCGCGGGTTCGAATCCCGATTGTGTCATTGGAGTTTTCATTGACATAATCCTTCCGGCCGTACTACACGTATGGCCCTGGGGTTGACTCAGCCTGGGGGTAAAGGCGGTCGGTGCGTAGGGCTGACAAACTAACCACCTGCATGTGTCGACTGTCTTGAAATCTGGGAGCCTCAACCTCCTGGAACCCTCTGAGCCTGTCCAGGTCTGTAATGGGATTGCTTTGCCTTTACGTTATTCCGACAAAAGAATATATGAAGAAATTAAAGGAAAGTTGTACTTATGTTGCCCATGAATGCGTACTGAAGGAGAATAACTTCATTCATAAATCTGACACTGTTTGGAAGTATTTATGTATCTTCATGTCGGTGCAGCTTTGCTCTCGAAACACACCATATAACAGACTGAAAAAAAGAAATCTCTATTTCCCAGCCTGAAGCCTAGTCATTATACGGATTTCGATTCCAAATATCGAAGAGTTGTTAGTAATTCACATGTACGTTATGAGAAATAAAACCAACAAGAGCGTAAACAATTACGTACATTTAGCGTAGTATAAACAGCCTAGACTCCTACATGTTTCGGTCACCCATTGTGGCCATCTTCATGAAGGTGTGCTATGAAGGATATATTACATAGAAATAAAAAAATTACAAAGCAAAATGTTAAGTCTTAAATGAAAGATTCAAATTTTGTTATTTTGTATTTGTAAATAGTTTTGCGTTCTAAGTAATATGTCCTTCAACATGTCCATGAAAATGGCCACAATCGGTGGCCGAAACATGTAGGAGGCTACGTTCTACTACAATAAATGTACATACTTGTATATGCACATGTCGGTTTTGTTTCCCATAATGAATCATCAGCGCACGGTCATGAATCATTTAAAATACACTTGTATGGGTTAATGGCACATAATGAACACGTATTGCATCTGAATATAATTGATGATCGGCGACGCTGTGATAATGAATTGGGAGATGTGTTCTTAATGATAATCCGGTACTCGGAATTGGTAAGTGTGCGGTTCTGCTCACACTTTATGAAATAAATTTACAACGTCTACATTATGTTCTACCATTGCTAAACTGTTAAATTTTATCACGTGCACTTATGTCCCTTATTCTAGCTGTTGTAATGAATATCAATTTTGAGTTCCATCGACTACAGATGTTGAAATTAGTTTTATAAAAACCACTCGGAACTTTGCTGCTAGCTGCACTTTTGCGAACTCAGCGCAGCGAAGGCAGTTCCTTTACTCCGGAAAATGACCGAGCTCTACGTTTTGTGAGTTCGTTACATCTTGACCGTACGTTATAGAGTCTATAATGACGTTGCAAGGTTTGTCAAACTGTTAAGAATGTATGACACATCATTCCACCTCTATATATGCACCTGCTCTATGGAAACTCGCTCGCTCAATTAAAATTACTCGCCGACTTTGTTTGCTGCTGGTTGCTACGTTCCTCCACGTTGAAGAAAATTGTTGTATTGTGCATACTGTATTGAACTAGTGTAAAGCAGATATTTAGATGCTGTTATACTTCAGTTGTATTCTGTTTATACAAGGTGAGTTGTGTTGACTGGTTTAGAAATTTTATAAACCCTGAGCCGAGCAAGTTTGGTTATTATTTAGTTTATTTTATTGAGCCTAAATTCTAAATTACCCCGCGTATATATATATATATATATAGGTGAGACAATTATTTAAACTGGTTAGTTTAGATATTATTTAGACATTGAACATATTTGTAAATTAACTAAATTGCTATTTTATTTCCCT
>Ga0123354_10016115_pt1 | contig 11711 bp, 8 predicted proteins | sample TergutLab28metaG_2_FD_97872 | JGI IMG/M metagenome (GOLD analysis project Ga0123354, IMG submission 97872) | Labiotermes labralis P4 segment gut microbial communities from Petit-Saut dam, French Guiana - Lab288 P4 | ecosystem: Host-associated > Arthropoda: Insects > Digestive system > Gut ... | reverse complement strand
TTGAGGGAGGAAAGGAAGCTGAGGGTGTTTGAGAATATGGTGTTCAGGAGAATATTTGGACCTAGGACGGACGAGGTAACGGGGGAATGGAGCAGACTGCATAACGAGGAGCTAAATGATCTGTACTCCTCACCCAATATTGTGCGGGTGATAAAATCGAAAAGAATGAAATGGGCTGGGCATGTGGCGCGTATGGAGGAGGAGAGCGGGGTGTATAGGGTCTTGGTGGGGAAACCGGAGGGAAAGAGATCACTGGAGAGACCTTGGCGTAGATGGGTGGATAATATTAGGATGGATCTCCGGGAGGTGGGATGTGGGTATGTGGACTGAATTGGGCTGGCCCAGGATAGAGACAGGTGGCGGAGGCTTGTGAATGCGGTAATGAACCTTCGGGTTCCGTGAAATGCGGGGAATTTCTTGACTAGCTGCAAACCAGTTAGCTGCTCAAGAAGGAATCTGCACCATGGAGTAAGTAAATAATTCCCATTCCATCGATCTTTAAAGCTCGTCACCGACATTTAATTTTCTTCAGTCTGTTTAACAATTATCCCTGAATTGAGTATGTTATCTTTCATTCTATCGGGGGCTGAGTCTGCATGACGGATAGCAAGTACGTAGGTGAAGGAATCGTTGCCTGTTATAAGACTACAACAATTTTGGTCTCGAGGGAAACTGAGACATTTACACAGAGAACTTCGTTCAGACAACCGACCTTAGGTTCAAGACTTTGCAAATACGAAGTGTTAACGCTTTAGTCACCACTTCCATTATGAAAGTGAAGTTCAGCGCCTCTGATTTTCCTTCAGTATAAATTTCTAGATATTGTTGCTCATAAGTTATGTACACACACTGCATCAAACACCGCTACGAAATTCTCGTCTAGTAATATGCACAAATTCGCGCGTTTCGGATCTCATTGTGTGATGCGGCAGTGACCAAGACGAGGCGGTGACCGAAACTGCCCGAGGGCATATAGGAGACCGACCTGATCAAAACTGGACTGTAGTGGACTTGACACAGTTTCTACAAGGTCTGCAGTCAACTGGAGTGGCCACTTCTCCAACACTCGACCCATCAACATCGCCGAATATTGCGTGGTCTAGATCATCAAGAGTGGAGAATGTAGTGCAGCATCTGCTTGTTCAGGCCCTGTTTATGTTACCGTCACAGTTTCTCGTCAACAGCGCCGCGCTGTAGACAAAAACAGGTACAGTATTTTTTTTAACTTAATGCCATTATTCCCTTCTCGTCATCAACCTCCTTCTTTTCTCTTTCTCTTTCACCTCTCCATCTCAAACGCTTCACTCCACCTTCCTCTTGTTTCCTTCACTTCTCTCCATCTTTCACCCCTCATTTTTCTTTGACCCTTTTTTGTCCTTCCGTTAGTCGTTTTTCACCTCCCGGCCTTCATCTTCAATGCTTTCATTTTCCCATTCTTTTCATTCTTCTAGGTATATTTTCTTCCTCATCCACCATTTCCGCCTCCTCTTTCTTCTTCATTTTTTTTATATCACCAGACCCGGGGCCAGAGGGGTGCAGTGAGTGCAGTACACCCACTAGGAATTTGCAAAATATCAAGGACCAACATGCTGATACGCCTGCTAAATGAAACCTGCGACACTCTACCACATTCACATGTTACGTCTGATGAACCGCTGCGGTTGGAAACAACTCATTGCCAAATATGTATGCACATGCATGATGTTTTTTGCAATGCTATTGAGCCAATTATACGAGTATAGTTAGAGTGCTGATTTGAGGTCCTGATCAAAGGGCCTTTTACGCTTATGCACACATAAAATATGTATACAGTATACGTGTAACAAGAGCATTATAGATGTACATGAACGTCAGTACATATATGTACCCGCAATGGAAGCCGTTAAACCCACAGTGTTCATGGTCTGGCTACGGAGCTGCATATCATGGACAATCTGTATGCTATGTACAGTACAATAAAGAAGTTAGTAGCAGTAGCAACAAATGTAATTTAATATTCATAATTTGAACAGCTGTTGCAGTGCCTCACGAAGTGCGAGTAGTTCTGTTAAGTGAATTCACAAGCTGGAAAATTCTTTTAAAGATGGCTACTTAATAAAACGTGGGCCGGGATAAAGTAGTCCGCATAGCAATTCGCTACGGGTTGGAAGGTCCGGGGATCGAATGCCAGTGGGGGGCGAGATTTTCCGCGCCCTTCCAGACCGGCCCTGGGGCCCACAAGCCTCCTGTACAATAGGTTAATCTCCTGGGGGTAAAGCGATCGGGGCGTGGCGTTGACCATGCACCCCACATAACACTTAAGTTAAAGAAAGAGTAGAGCTATACCTCTCCCCTTCTGGGACTTCATGGCCCATTCTAGGGTGAACTCTACTTAGTAACGCAGTATTCACTTTCAGATTAATTTCACAGAGTGAGGATGAATCGGCCGTGGGTTCCTTCGGACAATATTCCGACATTCACTTGGAATCACATAGGAAACACACAACTAGAAGAGAGGATGAGACACTCTTAGAATAGAATAAGATAACTGGAAGTGTATTTGTAGTGATAAGTAGGAACATCCGGGGTGGTTTCAGCGGCCCATAAGGTTGAGGCGAGAGATCCTAGCCAGAGCAGATACTCAAATTAGTGATTCAAATCCGACCCAGAGAACGTGTGTTTTCCATCGCCACCCTAATCTGCACATGGTCTTCCGTGAGCAGCACTTCCGATCTTGACAGAAAACTTAGGCGAGCTGTCTGCAGGAGGCGGAAGTACTAAAACATCCTTTATAAGTAACAGCAAATTCGGAGCCATCGCACTAAATAAAAAGTGACATATCTATGAACTACATGGATGCTGACTTGCTCGTGTAAACTTTATGAGAACATGTGTACTGTAAAAGCGGAACATGTGCGAATTGTTGGTAGATCGAGTAGTCATGCAGAAAGCCCTCAATTGCCGTGGGATAAAAGAGACGTCGTTTAACAAGGCGTCTCAAAGAAGTAAAATTATTCTCCAGTCGCTTTCTGAGTCACAGAAATAGGCTTGATTTTTATATATAGTCAAAATTGTACCTGACTTCGGCTCTTCAGTTAAAGATCTTGACCTGTCTTAAAAGTGTCCAAACACTACGCAGTAATAAAACAGAACGCATCCTCAGGGCTAATGTGAGTCACAAACCTACGATAGAGCTGTAGATGTTTTCATTGCTTTGCCATGATCGCTTCTCCCTTTACTTTGTAAGAGAAAGAAACATTTTGTGATAGTAATTATCCCAAGACGGTTCACATTCAAAAATTGCCACCAAAAGAGAACATCACAGCATGCGATAAAGAAAGTGGATCGACCCGGGGGCGCGAAACACCCAGGTTGTCAAGAGTAGGACACAAAGAAGAGCCGGATGCATGAACCATCTGCGCGCTCTGCTGTCGGCCATACGGCCAGTTCATTGCAGGCTTTACTGGTTGCGGACAAGCTGTGTTATTAGAAGGTTCTCTACTTGGCAGCCAAATAGTTTTGCACATTATAAACCTGGGCACTAAATGTAGTAGATGTGAGTTTCACGCTCTGCTTGCTAGCCTCTGGCAACCATTGGATGTGGGGCTGTGTGGGGATCCGAAGCCAAATAGGCGAGATGATGACGAAGTTGACACCGTCCATACCATGACAGCGTATAGGGAGAGAAGTACAGCTCCAATCAGTTTTAACCTCGATACCAGATGTCGGCAAGTAGTCAACTTCACACCCCAGCCACTTTACACTCTGGAAAAAGCCCAGGTACCCAGTGAACTGAGGCTGGCTGGGCCCCAGGGCCGATCTGGACACAGAGAACAAAAGAAAATCTTGCTTTGTTAGGAGTCGAACCCCGATCTTCCAGCCCGTAGCTCAGCCACAATAACTACACGATCCCAAAAACAGAAAATATTTCATTGCCAGGAATCAAACTTGGGTCGTCTGGTCAGCAGCATAGACAATTTACTGATGTTTGTACACATTCATAAATCTCCGTGGCCACAATTAATTTTAAGCCACATCTGCAGAACACATTAAGTGAACACATAAAGAACACATCTTCTCTGATCACTCGTGTGTTAGGTCTCATGTTGCATCACCGGAAGTACTAAATGTTTTGTTATTAAGTACAAGGGTTGTGATGTCAAAATTGTCTGGAAAATTTCATTTTGGTTTACATCCGTGGAATACAAGGCCTTTTGCACGATAAGATCACTTTTCTCGCAAAACAACGTGTCAGGGGAAGTTATATTACATTCAAATATAAGACATCCTCATGGTAAACACTTCATGAAATACTAATTCCATGTAGCTAGCCAGTCTTGGGAAGCTAACAGTTCATCATCTAGTCCAGAAGCTTCACTGACAGAGGACACACGAGAGTGTAGAGGTGGTAATTCGGATGACTAACTTCCTTGGTGTCATGGATGAAAACAATTTAACGCATTTTTATAATCAGAACTGTGTATTCATCTCACGCTCCATGCACATCACCGCGCATTATGAAATCTCACCATCCCACTTTATAATACTTCAGAGCAGTGGAAGTAACGAGGAGCTACATCTCAGCTTATCACTTGGACACAGTGTCCAAACTTCAGAAAACTCTGTGGTGCTACGGCGCATAAAATTAGAATCAAACAGCATTCACCAGAAAATTACACGGTGTTATACAAGTCAGAAAAATTCTGCCCTTGAACAAATTTCGTGGTGTTCCTATCCACTTTTCAAGAAATTCATTTTATACAGTAATAATAAATGTATAACAGTATAAAATTATACAGTCTAATGTAACTATTTGTTAGTAATTAGTATTAAAAGATATTTATATCACATTTCAATGTGAAATATATAATTAAAGATATCTGTATCGTATTTCAATGTGAAACATATTCTTAAAATACATTTATATCATATTTCAATGTGAAATATATTATTAGAAGCTATTTATATTATATTCCAATGTGAAATATATTATTGAAAGATATTTATATCATATTTCAATGTGAAATATATTATTAAAAGATATTTATATAATATTTCAATGTGAAATATATTATTAGAAGCAATTTGTATCATATTTCAACGTGAAATATATTATTAAAACATATTTACACAATATTTCAATGTGAACTATATTATTAAAAGATATTTATATCAAATTTCAATGTGAAATATATTCTTAAAAGACGTTTATATCATATTTAACATTGAAATATGATATAAATATCCTTTAATAATAATTACTAAACAATGAGTTGTGTTAGACTGTATATTCCTCTATTGTTATTTATTTATATATTACTCTTCATTGAACACAACAGGGATGTCTCACCTGAAAATCCATGTTATACCACAACGGTTATCAGAGCCGCCACCAAGAAAACTCTTCACACGTCTAACCGAGTAATATAATGGAATAAAAGAAACGCTCTAGAAGAGTTGTTTTGTGCACCAATGCTTCTACCTTGTGTGCGGGCAGGCGTAGGGGTTCGAATCACAGCCAAGACACCGGCTATCCTGAAATGGGGTTTCTGTCACTCACTTCAGTTCTTCCAGGCAAATGCCAGGCTAGTACCCCAGATTTTATGCCTTCTTCCCTCTATGACCTTTGTAAATCATTCTTATCTGATCTTGCCATTCGACGCAACACACAGCATGTAACGGGAAACTCAGCTACATTACCGCCTTTTCTCACTAGGACTTCCTCAGCGCCCACGGAAGGACACACATCTTTATTCAATTCCTTGGCGTTTCATTATTACGCACCTGCTGCACGCGTTGTATTCTCATATATTCTGACCATCTCGATTTAATTACTATAAGAATGCCCTGTGGAGTGTTAGAATAATTAAACACTTATACAAATTATACAGATACAAGGGCTCTACAGAATTTTCCAGTGCTCAGTGGATTAAAGCGCTGTTCATTGCAAGAACTTTCTTTCCTTCTAAACAGAAGAATATAAAAGAACTTAAATTAAAATGTATTTACCAAGCTTTAGGTTTCTGTGACCGTGCATCGTGAGCAAATTGTGAAGTGAGAGAGAAAAACCAACAAGATGCAACAGTTAGATGTTTATTATCAATACTTTCTCAACATGTTTCGGGCATCATTATGCCCATCTTCAGGAGAACAAGACGTGTGTTAATGCACGCGGTGTGCTGCGCTGGTTCTGCTGGATGTGGTTGGTAGCGGTTGTGGGGCGCTGCGTTGCAGGGTGCGAGCACTGTGAAGGTTAATGTTCGACTTACCAAATTTATTGGGTCCTTGCATTTGTGATATTAACCACTTTGTTACTGGTGAAACACGAAACGAGCTCAGTTCGATTCTACACAAGTTTAGCCATCCAGTCAGATTATTCGCCGAATGCACAACGGTAAAAAAAAAAGTTCTGTCATTACAGAAAATAAATTCAAGGAAACCGCGTTTATAAATTAGCCGCCCCTCTGAAGAATAAAATAAATCTATACTTTTTTAAATCAAGGTTCAGTTCACACCTCACAGAAAACAAAGCATGCTTCATTTAGGAAAAGCCTATTCGGCTAATGGCTAATGCTACACCAGTACGGAAATAATGGTTATTTAATATAATTATCATACGACGCATATAGATACACTGTGTTAGAAAAAGTACACAGTTTTAAAGGCTAAATCTGGCATTAGATGCAACACACAATAGACTGTAAAAAGGTTAAAACAGGAAAGAATCAGGTAGCTTCTTTTAAGGGCGTTGCAATTCCAGCCACTGACCTTTCACCTCCGTGTCAGTGAAATTTGACAGGGCTTAATGTTGAGAACACAGACTATGACAAGCAGAGCTGCCTCTTACCGTAACATATTTTGTATCAAGGCCAAGAGTGATGGTAATACTTGATAATTTAATGCATTGATAAATTGATTGTCTGTCTGTATTGAATACCGAAAGAAGCGGTTGTGAAAGGAACGTAAAAATGTGTCGCAATCTAAATACCAGGTAATAACAATAAAAACGAAACTCGGACCCGCCGTTAAATTAACTTCCTCTAAAGTCATTTATGTTCCAAGACACATAGGATGGAAAGATGCACGGGCAGATGTGGCAAAATTCAAGCGACTTTCGAGTTTTTTAGTGCGCTTAAAAGCTTCGGTGTTATCGGCCTTTTTCGTCCTCAAAAATGGCTGTCGTCGGTAAAGAATCAGCTGGATTTCGTCACGATTAATAAGCAACTGAAAATCTTAATTTGCTGATCGACTGGAAATATACATGAAGAATAGAAAACCTTAGCCTGTATTGTTTGAAGTATGCATAGACCATGGCAGCTAGGTGTAGAAAGTTTTTATGTAAATGCTTACAATTTTCAGCAAATTTTAGCATGCTAAAAGTTAGAAAAACCGGTGCAAACATTGTATGTTAGGTTTGAAGATTTTTGATAGTTGTAGAGTCTAGCACAGTGGAAATGCAAAAAGATAAGTGTAGATAATTACTGCATGTGTGTCGGTGTGTGATTCCTGCTTGTCTGCTCGTATATAGATAAATTATAACCATTAAAAAAGGAGAGCTTCATAATCTCTTGCCAGTAATTGACATTTGACAAAGTACAAATAATACGTGGGCAATCTTAGCAATTGACCAACTTAATGCACAAATTCTTGTTTTATAATAAGTTTACTATATTCCTCTACATGTTTCCAGCACTATTGTGCTCATCATCACGAGGTCAAATTGTGTTAAACAGCATCTGGTACCGTCACACTTTGTAGGTGGCCGTCCGGTGCGCACCGCTGATGAACTGCTGTGTCACAGGCTGCACACAGTAGGGTTTCGATTTTTTCGAACTTAAATAATTTTAATTTTATCGACACTCAATTTCCTTTTATAAGGTGAAAAAATAATGTTACCGAAGGGTGTATGGAGGTAAACAGTCATATATTCTTAACATCGGGTTGAATGTGAGTAAAAAGCGTGACGCCGCTGTAGCACTGACCTCAGGAAAGGAACTACCGCTAACCTCTCAGGAGAAGGCTAGGTGAGGCTAACCTAAGGCTGGATGTGGTGGCGGGGAGAGAAATGCAGCACATGCCAAGAATCGAACTCTCGAATTTCATCCCGTAACAGTCAAAATACTGACAAATGTTGGATCATAGTTTTCTTGTAAAAATCACCTCGGCGCGGGAGTTGAATTTCTCTCAGTGGGCTTGTAGAAGATTCCTGTCTTTTGGTACAAGACACAGAGTAGCTAGTGTCGTTTCGGGAGAGCTTAGTGCCTCCATCTTCAGAGGAGCTCAAGAAGAGGCAACACGCTCCTACCGAACGATAGTGTCTGTACATCAGCCTGTACAGTGTCCAATCTCCGAAGCCAAGAAGGTTGAATAAGACTTCTGTCTTACGTGTCTAAACACTTTACCCATAAAGATAAAATACGTATCAGAAATGTGCCTCAGCAGTATGCGAAAAAAATTCAGGAATGAAATAAGGCAAATTACAGGGCAGTAAGGTGGCCCCTGAAGTTCCCTTAAAGCCAATTTTAATTTATATACGATTACAGCAATCAGGCGATGATGGAAAGCCATCCCACAACCAGTGTTTATTTTGTTTTTTTGGTAGCTAGTAGTACCCTCCTGTCTAATTTCATTCTTTAATCATGATTAAAGTCATGATTGCGCATGTGCGAGATTAACTCTCCACTACGAAAGCGCATGAAATTTCTAATAAAGAGGCGCCTTGATCACAGAAGCTTTCATGATCAATTTTGAAAGGTTAAGCCCCTTAATACTAAACGGTACTTTTTCAGGTAATACTCTTACCAGCCAGTAATCACTATTCATCCCAAGAATTCCGCAACCAGTAAAGGTTGTATTATTATAAGCAAAAACATCATGAGCACGTTGGATTTGTCTATCTTTGCTCAGGATAGTGCTAATAATAATTCATAGAAACGCTAGAGGCTGTCATGCTGTGTTCAGTTACTTCTAGTCGGACAAAATCTGCAACCTTGCAGATACTCTTAGTAATTAACCAACTTAATGCACAAAATCTTGTTTTATAATTGTGCACCGGACGGCCACCTACAGGCGTGATGATACCAGATGCTGTATAATACAATTCTGACCTCCTGATAGTGAGCACAACAGTGCTGGAAACATGTAGAGGCGTATTATAAATTTATTACAAAACAAGATTTTGTGAATTAATTAGGTTAATTAGTAAGATTATACTGAGATGCACTGTCAGCAAAACACCAAAAACTTGCAGATACATTAACGTAGGGGTATGCGATGAGGCAGTGCTGCAGAATTCAATGGACCTAATCCCCGCGCCAATATTTCCCTCTTTATTTTGCACTAGTAAAAAGGCTGCGTCTGGCAGAAAATGCAAAGACGAAAACAGTTTGATTTCAGAAGCTTCTCCTCCCCCTCCATTCGAAGAAACAAATTATCGAATTTTCACAGTTTCTACAATGTATACATAATCTTAGTTTGACCAGTCTGGGTTCGAATCCCAAAAAGCCTTCCAACCAAACTTGTTAATTGTGTTGTTCTATGTATTGTTTTTGTGTAAATGTGTACTGTACTACTACCACCGGGTGTCAACCCAATTGCAGTTAACAAATATATCAATGTCAATATGAATACTTAAAATTTATATAGATCATTTTATTTTCTAAATTATAATTCGGGAAACAGGGTACTTAGACTCCTTACGATAAGAATGGAACAAATGCAGCCACAACACTGGCCACACAGCGCCTGCGAAAGCACTGACAATAGCAGTCGGATAATCAGAAAACAAGAAGGCAGTATGGAAACTAAGGCATAGGTTCTCCTCCTGCTAACTCAGCAACAGGAAACACGACAGGAAGTCTCGTTCTGAGGCTAACAAAAGTAGTTCCGTAGATACTTCAGTATTTAAATTCATGTTAAACAAATGGGGTCTTATAACGTGTAGCAGAAGAAAATGCCTCCGAATAGAAATCAGAGAGGACATTCATAATATTCTCCTTCTGTAAGAGGAAGAGAATTTTTGACCAGCTGAGCAACTAAGGGTTCTTCAAGCAGGAATTGTGGCCGTGCCATGGCTCAGGCGGTTATCTGACTCTCACCGCGGAAAGTGAGGTTACATCTTAGGCTAGGGCATGTGGCATTTGTGTTGCACAAAGTGGCTCTGGGCCAGGTTTTTCTCTGAAGATTTCAGTTTCACCCTTTCAAAATCATTTCACCGAATCTCAATATCCATTCACTCATCTATATAATTTTTTTCTTTCTTCTGGCGCCAACAGCCTCCGGTGGGCCAGTGCCTCCTCATTCACGAGGTTTCTAGATCACACTCAACGACGCACCACAGTCGGTAGGATCCCTGGACGAATGATCGGCCCGCCACAGAGACCTCGACCTGACAAAACACAACAATCACAACAGAGAAACATCAATGTCCCCGGTGGGATTCAAACCCACCATCTCAGCAGGCGAGCGGCCGTAGACCTACGCCTTAGACCGCGAGGCCACTGGGATCGGCCATCTATCGCCATTGTTACAACATTAACAGTGTCGTTAAACAACAAGTTTAAATATCCATGGGAGCGTGAAAATTACGGTTATGGTTTGTGCGCATTTAAATATTTTCATGCACAGGGGCGGATTTAGGCTTTGTGGAGCCTGAAGCTTATACAGTTTTGGGGCCCTCTTTGTGAAAAAGAATGCAAAATTACGAACACAAAATTAGATACCAAAGTGAATATTTATAGGGCCCCTCCGAGGGCCTAGGAAGGGGGCCGTGCAAGTGAAGGACCCTGAACCTTAAGTTTCATTAGCATCACGGTAAATCCTTCCCTGCTCATGCATGCTACATACCCATCACACATCAATGTTCAAAGTTTAGACATCCTCCGAGTAACTCCTTATAAGACGAACATAAATCAAGGAACATTAGAAAGTGATCACCGAACATCTTCAGTAAAATGGCCTTTCCATGTTAATAACGACAAATAACGGCCAGTGTGATGAACGAACGAGTTGGAGGCTGTTGGACATGCTTAGTTCTCGTGATATTAAAGCCTCTAAATCAAGCATCATCATCGCAGACAGCCGCTATACGTGATCCCATAGGAGTGCAATAAATATGGTGAAGGACAGGGTCACAGCCACTTCCTTGTGGAGAGTAGGCCGGTCTGCAGTGACCAGGAATGTGGAGCGCAACGGACAACGCCCCAACGTGTTCAGAAAAAAAAGAAAGCAAGTACCAAGTTGCAGGTTCAAGAGAAAGGATGCTGCTGATGCTGCTGCTGGGTAATTTAGCGTCCGTGTTAGCTGACCAAGCGAGGAGATACCGTGCAGCACGCTGAGAGCGACAGGGCGTTCACAAAACAACTACCTGATTCAATAAGCATTCACCTTTTCTAATCACCCGGTACCGAGTCTAAGTAATTGAATGGCCAAGCAAAATAAACAACAATTTAAATAAGCGAAATTTTAAGTAATCACAGCGATGCTGATGAGGAGCTCTGTTTTTGGGACACGACACCTTGGAGACTGGTATATAAGTTCCAACTTTTCGAAGCAGCTCGCTACCTACACTTTTCTTGACCTCTGCAGCTTATCAGACCATTCAAACCATCGTGATATTTCCCGTTGTTGTAGAAGTACAGCATTTGTTACAGGCACCTTGGATCTTAGCCTGAGTCAGTTACGTCCCATGCACATGTACACTACATAATAATAATAATAATAATAATAATAAT
>Ga0123354_10016114_pt1 | contig 11711 bp, 2 predicted proteins | sample TergutLab28metaG_2_FD_97872 | JGI IMG/M metagenome (GOLD analysis project Ga0123354, IMG submission 97872) | Labiotermes labralis P4 segment gut microbial communities from Petit-Saut dam, French Guiana - Lab288 P4 | ecosystem: Host-associated > Arthropoda: Insects > Digestive system > Gut ... | reverse complement strand
TGGCGGACGCTTGTGAGTGCGGTAATGAACCTTCGGGTTCCGTGAAATGAGGGGAATTTCTTGACTAGCTGCAAACCAGTTAGCTTCTCAAGAAGGACTCTGCACCATGGAGTAAGTAAGTATGGGCAAGTATTTAATGGCTGTGATACTTCATAGTGTAAATTATCGGTTATAATAAACTGATGTGGACTATTGTTAAATGCACAATACCCCATTTCCTCCGGAAACTCCGAATTCACTAAATGATTTAAGAAGTGCAGCGTTCAGACAGGCACACTGGTCTATACCCCCCCTCCCCCTGCACACTATTTCTTTTATACACTGAACTGTTATGTTGGAGCGCAGTCGTTCATATAGTTGTGACTGTTGTTCATACTAAGCACGAATAGCTGACGCAAGCCCGCCACCGCTCAGTGACCGTCTGTTTGGTTAAACGGTGTGTAATCAGTTCGGTCATCAACCAGACTGCAAAGTGACTTTTAGCAAACCCGTTTGTTCCCTTAACAAACCACATTCTGCACACCCTCGCACAAGTTTTTGTCACTGCTTCAGTTGGTGCATACTAATGACAGTCCCCAGTTTCACAACTTGTCTTTGTTTCCTAATGAAATCTGTAGCCACGGAAGGCCGCTGTTCTTATTCATCGTGTAAGGTTGATTATTTTGTGAAACTGCAGTTAAATTAGTGCCGTTTGAATTGTAACATAACCGGTGTGGCAGTGCAAAAGCGATCTCTCTCTATGCCTCTTTCGTTGCTTTGTAGGATTTCAGTTCGTATACAGCGCCACGTTTGTAGATCACAGAAAACAACGGGATTGTGAGGTTCTCGTAACAAATAACCGGGATCATTATTTGTGTACGCTCTAATTCGGAAGAAACCGGGCGAAGTTCAGGTGCGGACAGTTGCTGTACAAATTCAGCATGATCAACAGTTGTCAGTGGTTACTGTATGTACCACCAGGATTAACTTTAAAAAAAAATACACTTTTTACCCACTGATTGAATTCATGTGTTTTATGTAGTGCTGAAAAAAACAGCGATCATTTCTCTGTGGAACCTGTATCGATCGCTTGGTCAGGCATATATTTAGGACCTCAGTGTTTTGCTGAGCAGGAATAGCGTAGTCGGTAGGGACTCACTACAGGCTGGACGATCCAAGGATCGAATCCCGGTGGGGGTGAGATTTTCCGCACCCGTCCAGACCAACCCTGGGGCCAACCCAGGCTTTTGTACAGTGGGTACCGGGTCTGTACCGGGGTTATAGCGTCAGGTGCGTGGCGTTGGCCACCCACACCTATCTGGCGTCGAGGTTGAAGAAATAATGGAGCTATAACTCTGCTACCCCCCTGGGCCTTCGTGGCCTGTTTGTAGGGCGAACATTACCTTCAGTGTGTTGAATTAAGACCTAAACTTGTTGACTTTATGGTAATTTAATATGATTTTGGTTAAGAACTGTGAAAAATGGGCTGTCGGCAGAAAGCCTCGAGAAGCCAAGATATGTTAGACTTGTAGAAACGTGTAAAAACATGGCTACACTAAAAGCAGACTGGTGTGTTAAGTACAGTAGAACACGGCTGTAAGGGAATCTTAATGCGACACCTTGTTTATAGCTTCAGATATTCTGCGGTACCAATTAATTCGTCGCTGTTAACTGAAACAGTACACTAGTCAGCTATGACAACACTCGTTTATAAAGATACAAAATATCCAATTCCTATCATGAAGTTAAAACAGAGTTCGACTGTAATTTTAAGAAGCTCAGTGGTTACCTTGTGTACCACAAGGCTTTACATTTAAAAAGCCTATATCCTGCCAGAGCAATATGATGTCTGTTTCCTCTTATTCCCACAAAAAAGCGAGATGTTTTTCCCCTATGCAGCACTTACTGATTGGTTTTTATGACCGTGAATGCATGTGTGCAGTGCGCGGCACGAACTGAATCTTTAAATATAATTCACGTGTAATCAAATCTTAAAAAAAAGGACTTGCCATGGTTTAGGCGATTAGTCGCTGAACTTTCACACTGGAGGACCGTCTTCGATCCCAGGTCAGCTCATGCGAGGTTTGTGGTGTGAAAGTTTTTCTCCGAGTACTTCGGTTTACCTCTGTCAGTGTCATTCCAATAATGCTCCACACTCATCTTCATCTACACGCTTCCCTTACCAGAAAGACTGTAGGGCGAAGCCTGTGAACTTTCCCAAAAGCAAAGCTGTTTCGGAAATAGGGGAAGATTCGATAGAACTTACGTTTGTCTTTTTTTTTTAAATTCTTAAAAATTGTTTCTTGAGTGTTAGTAGCTGTAAATACATCACGTTTATGTTGCAAATATCGTTAAATGTTACGTATTAACCCTGAGGAGTCAGTGTGCTTTATACGGGCTAGTGGATGGTATGTAGGAAATGAAGAGGAAAGACAAAGTGACAAAGCTGGTTGTCCGTGCATTGTGTGATGACATCGTATAGTTTGGTAGGTAGTTACAAAAATTTCGGTGTAACCGGCTGCGTCTATGACTGGAACATAAGTGTGATCGGAAGAAGCCGAGTAGACCACAACAAACGCCATGAGAAACTCAAATCTCACGATATGCTAACGAGTGTGTCATTCTTTGATGATTATATTACACCACGACTTGTTTTCTGATAGTATGACGTTATTGTTACATTACACATTTCAAGTATGGATTTCATGTAAAAAGCCTTTAGAAAATGAGTACATATCTTATAGAAAACCTCGGGGGTCTCCATTGCAAGGACACTGTCTTTGGGGAAATTGTCACTCTGTGATGTGAAAAATGTGCGAACCACATAAATATATTCTGTGGCAGAAATGTTAACGCATCTGGTGCATGTACTGACTTTAGTGATTCAAATGGCTGAGGTACAGCTGTAAGCGTCAGGCCTGACCGTGCCGGATAAGTGTCTCACAACTTTACATTCTTTCTTGAAACGTTCTGTAATGTTACTTTTCATGTACTTGTCTCTCCAATGTTTGTGACAAATATTTAGCCTGCCTTCAGTGGACCATATGCGTGATATGCTTTCTTCTCCTCCAGCCTCCCTGATTTATTTGGAAAATTATAGAAACAGTCAAACGTTAGATACAATGACTTGTAGAATACATTTCTTTTTCTTCGTGAGCTGCTGACGACAACAGGAGGTATCCTTCGCGGCTTGTCGCACGTTTGCATCAATATTAACAGGAAGAGTAACAGAGACTTTTCCTCGGGGAAAAGGGGGGCCACGGCGTGGCTCTAAACTGTCCCTTCACACAATGTTGAAGTTAAGAATGAGTGGAGCTGTATCTCCTCTTTCCCTCTATACCTTCGTGGCTTGTACAAGGATAAATTTACCTTTACCTTTTACTTAAACAGGAATCCAACTCGGTTGCCGACAAGCTGATTGAAACACAGTGCTGGTTCCATGGGTCATGGGTGAAATTCAATTTCTGTAATGAGTAGTGGTAGCGAGAGGGTGGGGGCGATGGAGACCGTAATCATGACATAACATAATTACTGCAGAGTTACTGCATCACAGAGGTCAGAACATAGCAGCCGCGTTTGCCACTTGCCAGGAGTTGTTTCCAATTAGCGGCTGATTTTGATTTAAACTATTGTTGGGGACCATTGTTTAGAAATAGGGTCGTCTTTGTCATGTTAATGATGATGATGATGATGATGATCTCTGTCGTAAATTATTCTTGTTAGATATTTCCAATTCCAAGGATGATATTCAAACATTAATATTTCTTGTTTTAGACGATTTTGTCCTATTCTTTAGGTTTCTGTATCCAAAATTCAAAGAAATCTACCACCTCCATTTTTCAGATTATTATGTTGTTCAGTTGGTAACTGAATGTTTGTTGTGCGTCGGGTACCCCAGTTCATTTGGTTTAAACCTTCTGAAGCTCGCCGATTATTTTAAGTATGTAGCACGTTCTTCAACACTGCAGAAGTCTACATTTTGCGCACACATAGTTTACATAAATATTGTATACGACCCTTGGAATAAACTGACTGGCTGACTCACTAACTTCAGGTGTGCCATCCCCATTGTGTCTGTATAATATGCAACAATATGGCAACAAATGACAATACACAACTCTGTATTACAGCGAACGTAAATTGCTACCTGTTACAGTTATACAAGACATCCATCATCAGGTGGTGGGTACACGCTAGACTAGCGTTTATGAACTTAGGGCGTGTTACCCCCGTTTTATCTTTTTAATACACAACAATATGGAAACAGCCCGTCAATACAGCCATTATTCTCGTTACGGCTGCCTATTTGGGCCGAAATATGTAGCTATTTAGGTTTGCTGTAATAAAGAGTTTTGTATTGACGGATTGTTTCCATATTGCTGCGAAGTAAATAATTAATTAACTAACTCCATGGAGCAGGGAACTTAGTGAGAAACTAATAGTTTCTCAGCTGATAAAGAAATTTTCCGAATTTTATGGCAACTGGAGGTTCATTGCAGCCAGCCACCTGTTCCTATCCTGAACCAAATCAATCCAGTCCGTGTCTCCCATCTAAATTCGTGAAGACCCATATTAATATTATCCTCCTATGTACGCGCAGGGACTTGCACGTTGTCTGTTTACCTCGGGGTTTCCCCAACAATGCCTTGTATGCATCTTTCCTCTCCTCCATTCGCGCTACATGGCCCGCCTATTCTTGATTTGATCACCCGAATTATATTCCGTGAGTGTAGATCGTAAAGCTTCTCGGAAAAAACAGCGATTATGTTTCGCTAAACAATATAATTTTTTTGGCCTTTGAAATTGAGTTTGAATGTGCTTACTGTAGGGTATGAAATAAATATTTTATCAAGTCGACAAATTTTGTGTTTCAAATGGTTAATGTGTTTTTTATTTAGTCTTTTTCTGGTAAAAACGCTGTACCGCCAGCTTATAAGTGGTGGAATAGAATTCAAAATTTGGAGAGAGTGGATGTAATAACGATAGTTGGCCGTTCTGAAAATTTACTCACACAGAGCCTCGCACACGCACAAACATCAAGTTTTATCATGAATGACGTTCTAATTAATATCTGAGGTAATTATGAGTGTTGTGAGTTATTTGCTGCTGTGAGGGTTTGTCAAGTGCTAAGTCAACCACGTGCTGTAATTAAAACCTTGTACAGATACTCGAAGAATCGTAATGTACTGAAATTCACTATACTTTAACAGAGGTCAGAGTTGTTTTAAGATCGCGTGGCATTGTGTTTGAGGCAATTCTTTTGAAATTTTCTCAGCTCTGCTGATGCTTTGCGTCAGAACCACAAGGTTTCGATAATTTCCGTTTCAGGTGGAGAAGAAATTCCTAATCTATAGAGCTCATCGTTAAGGTTGTTCCCAAGGATAAGGGCACAGATTTACCTAGGGAGAGAAGTTTAGATATTTGTTAACACCTCTACACCTGAAGGCGAATACAGACATCGTATTCGAAGCGTTGTGGTTCTTCACAAAACACTGGAATGATGCAGGTTTTCAAATAAATATCACCAAACCACTTTTCTGTAAATAAAATTGATTACATATAATGTATTTTTGTGAGTTATTGGCCCGTCATTGTTACACACACACACATGGACATGGGATTAGGCAAGCTATCACGGTGTTGCTGCCTGTCGGAAAATCGTCGGGTGTAGCTACTGTCCTGCAGATTTTATACAATTAGAATACTTGGGATTAATTCTAGTGTAAAGGAATACATAACATAAAATGTATTATTAATTTATCCTCTTACGTGAAATACAACTACTAGCGACACGGTTTCCAGTGACAATTTATGTAGTGGAAGTTGAAGTCATCTAGGATGTTACATCTTGTCGCCAGGCATTTATCGATCTTTCGGAAGATTAGAGTTCTTGGCCCCGCAGTGTTAATAACTATTTACCTATCGTGACAGAGTCAGACGCTAGAACACTGGAATCTGCAGCAAAACCGCTGTCAGGACGCCAAATGTTCCAAGTTACCAGTACTTACTAATTAAGTTACGTGAGATATTTTTGTAATTGCCCCACATTTCGCTCAGCTTTGGTATTCGGCTCAAGTTCTGCTATATGTAAACCTACTTGCCGGCCTACATCAATAAAACGTGGCAATTAAGTAACTGAATTAAACCTTTCAACCGCGAAACCTGTGAGGTTATGTGGGACAGATTTCACATACCTATAGAGCATTTTTCTTCAAAGTGAAAAGAAATAGAAAGATAATCGCATTTATATGTATGTAAAAGTAGAAATTATGCAGTACGAAAGTTGGTTTTGTCCGGAACTCTTTCCACGCTTTTAATTTGATCTCCCTTACAAGTGTCAGTGTTACAAGTGGGATGTTTTGCAAGCACTGCTTTTTACGTATTTTTAGTCTCTTCCTTTACTCCTCCCAAGCCTTGTTCATTATAGATTATAAATCACGAAGCTCATCCTGTCCTTAATCTTAGATCGAAATAGTCTTTGTACCAGGTTTGGAAACACCTTCAGTGCATACTCTTTTCGTAAGACGAGAGAAAAAATTGACCTCTGTTAGACTAATCCATATATTAATGCCTTGGCTCTTATCTTGTTGTGATATCTTATTTTTATTATTCTGACGTTTTGCTGACCGTGCATCTCAGTATATTTATCTCAGTATTTAACCAACTTGATGCGCAAAATTTGTTTCACTGAGCCCACGCGGTAGCTAACCCCCGTAGGGGTGAAGGCGCTAGCTGGAAATAACGGGGGCTCGGCACTATGTACTTCTCTGCTGGCTGTCCGGGTGGTCGGGTCTCGCCACCGGGAAGATGCGGGGATCATGAGCAGCGGAACACAGAACTATTACCCGGACACCGGGCACCACACACGAGAAATGTACAAAATGATCTATGTATATTTCTAACACTATAGTCTCTGCACAATAAGGAACAATGATGTGAAACCATAGAATTAACAAAATAAGTACAAATAACATTACAAAAAAATCTAGACCTCTCGGCCTCTAGACGCGCTGTCTGCGCACTCCAGAAAGCCAAACTCTAACAATAACTGTCTTGGGGGTAACTAGCCCGTCCCCCTTCTCTCTCTGATAACGTACAAAAAAATATAGACACATACAGCACCGACAGTATACTCGGACCTCTCCCTCTCGTTATGAAGTACAAAATTCATGTACAAACAAAAAAACACTCAATACTGACAATATATTCGGGCCTTTCTCTTTCCCTCTCTCTCTCTCTCTCTCGTTACGACGTACAAAATTCATGTACAGAACATCAATACTGACAATATATTCCGGCCTTTCTCTCTCTCGTTATGACGTACAACGTGTACGTACCTAAACACTTAAAACAGACAATATGTTCGGACTTCTCTCTCTCTCGTTACGACGTACAAAATTCATGTACAGAAACACTTGACACTGACAATAACTTAGCGAGAGCTCGTAATTCCTTTTGCGTAGCGTACGCTGCACTGCCCGAGCATACACCAGCTCGGCTCCTCCACTAAGCGAGCTTTCTCGCTCAACGTTACGCAAGCTCTGGCAAACACGCGGCCCACTTAACAGTAGTTACTCTGTCACAACAGGCGCTTATTCACCATCCTGGTCACAAGTCATTCTCCTTATTACTACAACAGATCAAAAAGCATAGTACAGAAATTACGCTCTGACACACACAGACACATGACGAAGGTACGCGACTCTGAGGGCTTGCCTCTGGCCCACGGGCCTGACGTTTAGTATGAACTACCCAAAAGATCCAAATGTTTCATTACCAAGAAAACAAAACCCAAAACGGGAATTTAACTCACGCTCATAACAACTGTCGGCCCCGCTGCCAACACATACGTCTCGGCGCTTTGAAAACTCCTCAGCTGAACGTCCGGCCAATCCTCGAAACATTCCAGTCGCTGGCACCGTGTTTCCGAAGCGAAGAGCAGAGAGCAAGTCTTTTTTCTGTTCTGTCCGGGGTCAGTATTTTTTCTCCAGCCATTTACCGGCGTAACCGCCCCTAGTCCCTTTCGCTCGCCCACGGCACCCAAACACCGGTCGACAGCCCAAGGACGGGAAAAACAAGGCTCGAAGTCCGCTCAGCTAGGCTTCCGCCTTGCAACGACCCTTGAGACGCCCTATGGGCACGGCTCACACAATAAGTTTTATTTCATGCCTCTACATGTTTCGAGCACATGTGCTCATCATCAGGAGGTTAAATTCCATTACACAGCCTCTGGTATCATCACATCCTGATGATGAGCACATGTGCTCGAAACATGTAGAGGCATGAAATAAAACTTATTGTGAAACAAATTTTGTGCATCAAGGTTGATGATGAACACATGTGCTCGAAACATGTAGAGACATGAAATAAAACTTATTGTGAAACAAATTTTGTGCATCAAGTTGGTTAAATACTGAGATAAATTATTTTATTAGTTTTACGCTTATGTATTTCCGAATTTTTACTATTTGTTGTTGGTTACAGCGTCTTCCTTTTCTTGGGAATTTTGTATCCAACTTTCCTTTCCTTCCCTCCGTTTTATATTGTTTAACTTAAGTTTTTCCCCTTCGGAAGTTAGGCAGCTCACTTAATGATGGGCCTATTTCCTTTTTTGTGTTCCGTGTACTTTTCGTCGCGTCTCTTAGTTTGCTGAAGCATAATCATGTGTAAAACATCTTGACATATACATGATAATATGAAGCCGTGATTGTGTACTGATGTTGCAGTTGTATATAATACAAAGACAAATTTAATGTATTTACAGGTATACTAAAAGCACGTGTTCGTCGTACATAAATCATGTGTGTTTAATATGTTGGCAGACATTTGGTCAAATACGTGTATAAATGTCCGTCTGCAAATTCATCCATTAGTACGCCGAATATAGGTCTATATACACAGTCCTCCTTCATATATATTACACATGTAAGCGCTGTTTATATTTGGCTAATCAGTGTTGCTTCCGTTACAGATTTGCTTAAAATTTCTTCTCTGTGGTAGTGTACAAACCACTGAAATTTGAACTTGAAAGTCTGACAGTTTCCATTCGTATGATTTCCAAATATATCCTTTTTCATGCTTTGCAGATGTTAAGGGATGTGAAAAGTGAGAGCTTCACTCAACATATCCGAACATGTAAGCCATAACGTGAAGAGTAAAGGTATAACCTTTGTTAGTTGTCCGAGGTAATTTTCATGAGCAAGGGTCGAAGCTGCAATACCGACCGAAGCCTAGGCATCTCTTAACTTATTCATAACGAAAGACTGTTTTCGTCAACCACCTCTAAATGCCGTATGTATCAGCAACTGTTAAAATTAGGAGTGTTTGAGGGCATAATACGTAGATATATAATTTTAATTCTAAGTACGTAACGTGACGCAATATAATGCAACATAATGTAGTGTATGTAGTATATAAAGTGCGGTGCAAAATTAACAGTCCGGGTCATTTTTTCTTTGTGCATTCTGTGTAGCAGAATTTCGACCTTTTTTCTCAGTTAGCAGGATCGCGTTGTGTTTTAGTTTTTGTATGTCTACAGTATAAAAGGCTTAACCGATCCAAAATAAAATTAGGAGGCGTTCTGAATTTCCATGCAGCTGATACAACGGGGTTAGCAACCTGTGAGTAGACCTTCTGCGCTCGCTCTTAAATTTTCTCCTCACGTCTTTCTTCTGTTGAGTTTTTCTTAGAGGAAGTTTTTTTCCCTCACGCTTCCTTTCTCTCACGGTCCCTTGCTTCCTGCTCTTTATAGTTCATTACCTCCGTCGCACCGTCTCATTCCAATCCTTCATTTTCGTCACTTGCATACTTTCATATCTGCGTACTGTCTCGTCCCATTTCTCGTGCTGTTGCTTAGCTTCTTGCAGCTGCTTTATATCTTTTGCTTTCTTATTTCGTTTAAGCATCCTCTTTCAGTTGAAGTCAGACATCATTCAGTGGCGGAATTAAGGTCCAACCAAAACCGCATTATGAAGTTTTGAATTCAAAACACTGGAATTCGAGGGTATTTCTTGTTTTGCAACACATCTTGATAACCTCTTGAAGAGGCATGGACACTGAAGTATTAACGCTTCTGACTTGAATCCAGAAACTGCTCTGTTTACGTCTTGGCCTGGCCACTAAGTGTCCTGTTTCGTTCCCCGCAGGCAAATGCCAAAATGCTTTTTCAAATTAGGGCAGGACCTTTCTCGGCCACTACCCTAAAGTAATTCTGTAGTCTGTAATCTGAATTACGATGAAATAAACTGAACATACGTCATGGTTCAGCGCGCTTTAATAATTATGGAAAAGGATTAATCGCCTCTGCTTTTATAGATACGACCCTTCCCTCTTAACCTCCAACAGCGCCTTTTAATAATGCGGTAAAATAGCCTATTTTTCAGCGGTAAAAAGGGCCTATTTTTTCAATGTTACAGATTTAATTTTTGAAAGACTGAATTGTTTAGGTCAATACATGATATCGGGTTAACCATTGAGATTTTCAGAACGAATCTGCAGCACTTTGTTGAGATGTAATTAATTCTTTCTTCGTATCAGTATGTTGTGAGCCACGCTTCTCGGCTGAAATTGGTAGGACGGGTGTCGTGTTTTCTTACCTGTCATCGTGACCTTTGTATAAGGCGAGAGGTAAGTTTAAACAAACTTAAAAATTGTATGGGAGCTTTCAACATAAATCGACATTTTTGACGTCTCTGCTGTCAAAAGGGTTTTAAAGCGGCTAGCCTCGAATTCTTCTCGATAGGATTCAATAAAATAATCCATATCTCCGACTCGCAAGAACATACGTGCAATGTAATGTAGCATGACATATTCAATGCCCTTTTAAGGCACACTAAGAAGTAAATTGTTTAGGTTTCAGTGTGCAGGTTTTACAGCTTTCATAAAACGTGAGAGTTGTGGGTTCGTTGTTGAAAGAGTATTATTCTAGCTTCTGCCTCCAGGTTAGTCTGACGACCCACATACACGTCCCCCGGGTGACCAGATTCCTGAAAGAACTTAAACAATGAAACTTTTAAAATATTTCCTGAATTGGAATTCTTAGTTTTCCGGGTCAGCTTTCAGTTCCGTATGTACGAAGAAGTACGAGCAATCGCCTGGAAGTACGTTAAAGTTCCTTTGAACAATTTAAATCCGATTCGAAAAGAAAAACAAATTTCAAATTTTGTGTTTTATTGCACATTAATTAATTTCCCCGGTATTCACCATTTTAAGCGGAAACCTGCTTGGCATGAAAGAGTTGTGTTAAATATCCAGGTGCTGAAGAACAAAACGCCATTTTGTGCAGCTTAAAAAATTACAAAAGAGCATGTATTCTCACTTGTTGGTATATCGGGGAGCACTCTGTATAGTAGACTGCAGTGGTGTAAATGCAAGTATTCTGTGCTGAACTGATGGCAGAATGGAAGCATAAATTATCAAATAGTTTTGAGCGAAAGAGATACTTCGCTGTGTATCTCTTCATGGTGGATACAGAAATAGAGACGTCACTTACTTACACCATGGTGCAGAATCCTTCTTGAGAAGCTAACTGGTTTGGAGCTAGGCAAGAAATTCCCCGCATTTCACGGAACCCGAAAGTTCATTACCACACTCACAAGCGTCCGCCACCTGTCTCTATCCTGGGCCAGCCCAATCCAGTCCATATACCCACATCCGACCTCCCGGAGATCCATCCTAATATTATCCACCCATCTACGCCTAGGCCTCCCCAGTGGTCTCTTTCCCTCCGGCTT
>Ga0123354_10016110_pt1 | contig 11712 bp, 12 predicted proteins | sample TergutLab28metaG_2_FD_97872 | JGI IMG/M metagenome (GOLD analysis project Ga0123354, IMG submission 97872) | Labiotermes labralis P4 segment gut microbial communities from Petit-Saut dam, French Guiana - Lab288 P4 | ecosystem: Host-associated > Arthropoda: Insects > Digestive system > Gut ... | reverse complement strand
TGGACGGCCTGGCCTCCCACGACGGCCCACCCATCGGCCAGCGCCGCTACACCGACTTCCTCGCTGAACACGCGACCACCTACGGTCGCGCCTACACCAACGAACTACGCCGCAACTTCACCAATCCGGCATCCTAACCCTGCCACGTCTCCATGATCGTTTGCTGCAAGCCGGTGCTGGTCAGGTGTCGTGTTTGGCGAGGCGGTATCCGTTGGGGTCGCCGCTGGTGGTTTGGTCGTAAATCGTGGTGAATATCGTTCCGGGGTAGTACGCTTCGGCGAGTACGGCCGGGTCGCCGGGGTCTGAACTCCAACTGGCCAGCGGGTCGACCAACAGGTAATCGGGGACGACGCCGTTCAGCGAACCGACCCAGTAGACGGTGTGGTCGGTGACGAGTTGGGTGATCAGGCCCATGTCGGTCGCCACGGATGTCGACGAGGGCATCAGCGCCAGAACATCCGATGCCTCCCCAGCGCGTGGAGGTGGTTCGTAACTTGCGGGGTCCACGATGTTCTTCAGCGGGAAGGTCAGGCAGGTGACCAAGCCGAAAGCACAAGCGAGTACGGGGACGAGGCGAGTGTAGCGGCGCATGTGGCGCGAGGGTGACCCGCGCAACTTCCGCAGGGCATCGATGGCCGCCATGAAGATGATCGGCATCAGAATCATGGAGTAGTGCCAACTCGTACCCCAATAGACATTGTCCGGAGACACGAAACGCCAGAGCAAGGTCGGAACCGCGACGAGACCAAGCGGGGAAAACACGCAACTTCCGATACTCAAGGCGACCAACAGCACCAACGTGTTGACTTTGGCCGCCGGGGTGAACAACCCGAGCAGCAAGCCGGGCAGATTGCCGACAGCCGTGCCAACACTGGTCGGCGCGGAGATGTCATGACCATCACCGGCCAGGCGGCCCCAGTAGTCCCACACCCCATGGCCGTTGAATGCTGGGATCACCACGAACAAGATCACCATGGTGCCCACGATGCCGACAACGATGGTCGCGATTCCGGTCACGACCTGCCGGCCGGCGTCTTCTGACTGATGGGACCAGTGCCGGATGCCACGGGCGAGCATGAGGACGCCCAGGGCAATGACACTCAGGCCGAGATCCTCCTTCACGCCGAGCAGCAGCACTGCCAAAATCGCAGTCAGCACCCAGCGGTGGCTAAGGTAGGCCCACATACTGAAGGCCAGGAGAGGTACGGCTAGTGCGTACTCGTGGAACTGCACGTCAATCCCCGACTGGAAGCCCCAACTGATGCCGTAGGCGATACCCAAGAACAGGGCTGGGGCCGCGCCGAGCAGCCGACGGGCGATCATCATCACGGCCGGGATCGAGATCGCGATCAACACACACTGGGCAACGAGCAGAGTCACCGGACCCGGAAAGAGCCGGTAGAAGGGGGCGAGTACGGCGAGCAGCGGCGAGAAATGATCCCCCAACTGATTGACCCCGGGACCCTTGATGTCAATGATCGGCACTCCGGTGTAGGCCCAGCCCTTGACCGCCTGTTCAAAAATCGCCAGATCCCAACTCGGTGCCGCCTGTCGGCGCCATCTCCCCAGTGACAAGGCCAGATAAGCACCAAAACAGCCAATGGTGACAACCCACATCGGCCACCAGCCCCAAGCCCGGTGGCCAGTGTCCTTCAGCCTCGATGGATCAGGAGCATTGTCCATGTCCATCAATGAACGTAGCCACTTCAATCGAGTTGGCGATCTCCCGGTCAGGGAGATCGGCGGTGGGGTTTGTTCACCCGACATACCTGCCACCTCTCTCGTCGAAAAAAACCATGTGATATCCCAGTTCAAGCAGCAGACGACTGTCACCCAGACACCAGCACCCCCGATTATTATGCCCATTATGACAAAACGAGGTTTGATGATCAAGGAAGAGACATTCTCTGATCATGCCAAACACGAGTCTGCTGAACCGCTGCTGAGTCAATGATTGGGACTTATGTCCCATGGCCTCTGACAATACTGTGTGCTAGTTTTCAGAAAGATATCATCGGTTCATGAATGGCCATGAGACAGAGGCTAGGGCATATGTATACCACCGAAGCGTCGCTGAAGAGCGTTGTACGGGTATTGTTGGTGTCGATTGTGGCGGTGGCGACGGTGGCTGTGATGGGGCCTGTGTCGGCGGTGGTGGCGGCCGCGGCCGGAGGTGTCGTACTTGTTCCTGCTGCTGGATCGTATGACGCGCCTGACAATGATGGGGTGATTTACGGAGACAGTACGTGGACCGACGTACGCATTGAAGCCGACATTTCGAATGAAGTGACCACCGGCAGCCACCTCAGTCCTGACGGGACCGAAGATTGGGGCAATGTTCAAATAAAATTCCGCGGCGACAACGAAACGTTTTACGCGTTGAACATTGGGCTGGGGGCGAATGCGACTTTTGTCATGGATTCGATGAACTGGACTGCGTTGGGGACGATACCCAGTGTTCCGGAGGCTCCGACCACATCCGGCCCGGTCCACTATCAGATCGACGCGGTCGGCAACACGATCACCGTGTCGGTGAACGGGACCCAGGTATGGACCTGGCAGGACGACTATTCCTCACCGGCTCGGGCGGTGTTGGCATCCGGCCCGGTCGGATGGTCGACGCTCGGGACGACTGCGACGATCAGTGGGTTCACAGTCACGTACTTGGATGATGTCACACCGTTGACATCCGCGACCATCAGCCCGATCAAGACCCCTGTGGCCGGGATCTATCCGCAAGGATTGTTCAAACAGCGTCAGGACACCTTCAACGAAACACTGGTGTGGTCTCCCCAGATCGACACGACGTTTGCGACGAATACGGTGTACACCGTGACCGACACCCTCGTACCGAATAGTCTGGTGAACACGTTTGCCGGTATCACAGCCGATCAGGTGCATGGGTTGCCGACCGAGGGCGTCACCTCCTCACAGGTCAACGTGGTCGGGGACACGTGTGTGGTCACGATCACGTTCGCCCCGACCGGGGACACTGCTGCCCAGTTTGACCCGGATACCACGGTTCCCTTGTTCAGCGATGATTTCAATGGCACCACACTGGACACGACCAAGTGGGAGTACTCCGGAGATCTGGCCCGCTATGACCGTAGTGGCTGGGATTCCAATCAGGTGTCTTTGGACGGACAAGGACATTTGGACATTGGGATCACCAAGGATCCGGCTGCTGCGACGAAGTATTTCCCGACTGGCGTTGATCCTGCGACTGGTGATCCCATCGACACGAACAACTTCATCGTCTCCGGTGCGATCGACACGCAAGGCTCATTTGAAAACTCGTACGGATATTACGAGGCCAGCATCAAATTCCCCCAGGTCAGTGGCACATGGGGAGCATTCTGGATGATGAACTACGACGACGTCATCCGTACTGACGACCAGGGCATCGACGGAACAGAGATCGACGTTGTCGAAACAATGAACAACTCTGTCAATGATGGGGCAGACTCAGCATTGGTCTGGAACGGGTACTACGACGATGAAAGATACATCGGCAAGGATTACACCACCAATGACTACCTCACCCCGATTTATGATGGACAGTTCCACACCTACGCGGTGGACTGGTCACCATCGGCCTACATCTTCTACATCGACGGCAAGGAAATGTGGCGTACGACCGGGTACGATGTCGCAGACCAGACCCATGGCGACTACCCCGGAATCACCCAAAATCCCGCCAACATGATCCTGTCCGTGGAAGGGGCGAAATTCCAGGGCGACCTCCCCGCTGGATTCACCACCACGGCCATGGTCGTCGACTACGTGAAGGTGTACGACCGGCCCGCCAACACTCCTGCTACTCCGGTCGATAAAACAACACTGCAATCCCTGATCACCTCAGTGACCACGTTGAACGCCACTGACTACACGCCAGACAGTTGGACCGCGATGCAAACACAGCTGACCACTGCGAACACCGTGAACGCAGACACCACAGCACAACAATCCGCCGTGGACTCAGCCGCCGGCGCCCTTCAAACAGCCATCAACAATCTGGTACGCGCATCGACGCCAACACCGACGCCGACACCAACACCAACACCGACACCCACACCCACACCCACACCCACACCCACACCGGTACCAACTCCGACACCGAGTCCTACACCAACTCCGATACCAGCACCGACACCAACGCCAACCCTCGCCCCTATGCCGAGCCCAACACCGACTCCGACGCCCACACCAACCCCCACACTGACTCCAACATCAACTCGTACGCCAACTCCAGCACCAACGCCCACCCCTACACTGACACCAAAGCCGACTCCGGGTCCGAGCCCGAGTCAGTCGTTGTCCCCAGGTCCGACGCCGACACCGACGTCGACCGCAACGGCTCCACCGACATCCTCAGCCGTACCAACAGCGACGACACCACCACGTACTCCAGGACGGACTGCCGTGTCAGTGAGCGTTGAGACCGGGAAAACCGGTCGTGACTTCACTTTCGTGGGCTCAGGGTTCGCCCCGGGGGAAAAAGTCTCGGCTCAGATTCACTCGACACCAGTTGACTTGACCCCTCAATTAGCCGACCCTTCAGGCCACGTGACATTCACCTGGACTGCTCCAGCTAACTTCGCCGCCGGGACCCACACGATCATCCTGACTGGCGCATCTGGCACGACATCGCAGACCTTCACCGTACTAGCTCTTCCTCAAAACGGTGGCACCACCAAGATCCCCTCCGGGGGAATCGTGACTACTCCCATGCCATGGCTAGGAATCGGGTTGATCCTGCTTGGACTCGCTGCCGCCGCGCTTCACCGGCGCCAACTCCGCCGGACACGGTAACTCAGCGAACCTGGGCCCCATTGCCTCGTTGAGCTCAGGTGTGACCACTGTCAAGCAATTTGGGTACGCGATCTCTCCAGTATCCAGGCATTCGTTTGTCGTGAACCACTGCCACAATCACCAACCGGTCGTTCTCAACGATATTGATGGAGGCGATCGAGAATCAACTGGACAAATGAGGACCAGGATCTCCAATTTGAGCCATCCATCGAAGTCAGATTGGGCATTGACTTCACAACAGACATCACCTAGAGTCAGTTCTGGTTAGTTATAACTATGTCAATTCAAATCAATTATGACATTGGCAGGGAAAGAAGGAACATGCCTTACTCTGATCCGTTGCAACTGCGCGACCACAACAACGATTGGTTAGATTACTATTGGAGACGTCGGGCTGGCGAGGTCCTGGAGCTCATCACCCCCGAAGTCATCGCCGAACATGAAAGCAATCCCGAGCAACTCAAGGGACGCCATTCGAACGCTTTGCATGAGGTGCTGAACTTCATGCGCTACAAACCCACGATTGGCAAGGAGTACGCCTATGCCATCGAGCCGTACCAGAAATATCGGATCGGACGCGTGGTCGCCCGGGGCCAACAGGCCGAGTGGGTCGACGACACGATCTACTCCAGTGAGAAAGCCGCAGTCCACGCCATCTTCATGATCCGCCTTGAGATCATGCGCAAGGTTGCTCGTGGGGAAGGAGCCTGGGCATGAGCGTGTTGAATATTCGGGGATACACCGACCAAATGAGCGTGGCCGCAGGCGAAAAGGTCACAGTGCATGTCTCAACCGACACTCCCGGTACGTACACCAGTCAGCTAATTCGCCTGTTCAACGGCGACCTCCATCCCGATGGCCCCGGCCCTCGAGAGGTGCCAGTCGACTGTGACGCCAACGGTGAGTACCCAGCTCGCTGGCAGCGTACCCAGATTGGCGGGCACATCATCGTCGACGACAAGGCTGGCGCGCTCGTTGGCACGGGTAGTTTCACAGTTCACGCCTTTGTCAGCTCAATGTTGCCAACCCGTGATTTGCCTCAGGGTTTGGTGAGCCGCTGGAACGAGGCAACGAAGGCCGGCTGGATGCTGTCGGTGGATCCGACGGGTAAAGCAACGTTCACGGTTGGTGATGGTAGCGGACGCATCGCCGCCGCAGTCAGCGACAGGACGCTGTTCCCAGATGTTTTCTACGCGTTAACAGCATGCTATGACGCGACTGCCGGGACCGTGACATTGTTCCAGACGTCGGTGGTGAACAGTTGCAACTCTCGATTCGGCAAGGTTTTCCCACTCGACTCCACCACGACGGTCAGTTCCCCTGCACCCTTCGAACCTTCAGACTCTGGTACTCCGGTGGTCATCGCCGGCGTGGCAGAGAACTCCCCGGATGCGACAGGACGTACCTGGGTGACACACGTGTTCAACGGCAAGATTGACTCACCGACTGTCTTCGCGGGCGTCGTCGACCAGGCTGACGCTGACCAACTCGCGTCAGGCACGACGCCGGCTGGCCTCACACCCGTGGCGCAGTGGAGTTTTTCCGCCGGTTACGCCAAGACCGGGATTGCCGACGACATCATCCACGACATCTCCGGTCACGGGTTGAACGGCCATACCGTGAATACCCCCGACCGAGGCATGACCGGCTGGAATTGGAATGGCATCGAAGATGTGTACAAGTACGCCCCCGAGGAATACGGTGCGATCTGGTTCCACGAGGACTCCATCGACGACTCCCGCTGGGATGCGGACTTCGAAGCGACCATTCCGGCCGAACTCGCCAGCGGGTGTTATGCCTTCAAAATCACACAAGGGCAGGATGTCGACTGGGTGCCATTCTTCGTACGTGCGCCGCGTGACCACCCAACATCCAAGATCGCTCTCCTCATCCCCACGATGAGCTACCTGGCGTACGCAAACACCCAAGTCATGCAGTCAGCCCAATCCGGTCAACCGGTCATGGGTCACTTCGGGACTCTGGAAGCAGTAGACCTGGAGATTCATGAACACACCACACTGGAACCGCGTGACATGGAGCTTCATGAGGGCTCGTTCTACGGTTTGAGCACCTATGACTATCACCTGGACGGACGCGGTTGCCAGTATTCATCCTGGCGTCGACCGATCATGAACATGCGTCCCCGCTACACTCACGAGTTCGGTGCCGTGTGGCAGTTCCCAGCCGACCTGCAGCTCGTGGGATGGCTTGACGAGATGGGTTTCGAGGTCGACATCATCACCGACCATGACCTCATCAAGGAAGGCGTCGATCTGATGCGCAGATACAACGTCGTCATGACCGGCTCGCATCCCGAGTATTACACCCGAGGGATGTGCGAGGCATGGGAGGACTATCTTGCTGGTGGCGGTCGTGGGATGTACATGGGCGGCAACGGCTGGTATTGGATCGTTGCCGAGCACCCACAGCGACCCTGGCTTATCGAAGTACGCAAGGGTGAGCAGGGCGACCAGGCCTGGCGGGCCCGCCCAGGAGAATTGTGGATGGGTCACAATGGAGAGCGCTCCGGACTGTGGCGCATGCGCGGTCGTTCCTCAGCCAAAACATGGGGTACGGTCTACACCTCACACTGCCTCGATGTTGGCTTCGGCTATTCTCAACTCCCCGATGCACGTGACCCCAAGCTCGCGTGGATGTTCGACAATATCGGCCCTGACGAAGTGATCGGTGACTTTGGCCTGGTCAACAGGGGTGCGGCTGGTTTGGAGGTGGATCGTTACGATCAGATGGCTGGTACCCCACCGAACGCCTATCTGGTGGCCAGCGCGTACTCCACGTCCAAGAACTGGGTGCTGGTTCCCGAGGACCAGTATTTCGCCCATTCTGGGATGAACGCTCCCGAGCACCCCCAGGTCCACGCGGACATTGTCTACTTCTCCACCGCCAATGGTGGGGCTCAGTGGACGACCGCGTCGATGTCGTGGTGCGGCTCGCTGCTGTCGAATCAGTGTCAGAACAACGTGTCACAGATCACTGCGAACGTCCTGCGCCACTTTGCCCAAGACGGCCCACTACCCGAAATCTGAGACCCGGTTTCGACATGGCTCAACCTCGGTGACCACTCAGGCTCACCGAGGAACCTGCTGAAATATCATGTCCCGGCTGCGGCGCACCGGACGAGCGACATTCGAACCCCACATCTTGCGACGTACGTCCAGTACGTGTACAAGATGCGGTGTGGCGAATCTTCACCCGTCCAGCACGTCCTCGCTCGGAACAGCGTATTTCAGCACAGTCCCAGGTTGACCACGATGCGCTCATTTGTGTGATACACGCGGTTCATTCGCGCGTGGGCGGGAGTATGACTGGAGCATGAAGACCGCCACATTGAGCATCAGGGTCGATCCGGAAGTCAAAGCCGCGGCCGAGCGCACCTTCGCGCCACTAGGGTTGAGTATCGCTGAGGCCGTTATCATCTTCTTGCATAAGCCCGAATGCACCGATCGCAGGCGTCGCGAGCGACACTGTGGGGGTGCGATGGATCGGCGGGTGGCGTGAGGGCAGACTGGACGTGAAGTTGAGCGCCGACCGACGAGCCAGCGTGCCTCCACAGAGTCGCGCAACAGCCATGGATCGGTGCACTCGGGATAAGGCCAACCTGGAGGGTGGCCTGCCGTTTACGGTCACCCAGCCGCGTTTCAACCCGACCACCGAGGCGGCGGTACGCGAAAGCGACGACATTCTCGCCGGACGGATAGACGCGAAACGCGTCCAGTCTGCCCCAAAGCAAGCAACAGAGCAGGTCAGGTCACTGCTCGAAGCGCGCCGAACAGGCGGGCGACAACCTCACGGTCATATCGGCAGCCGCCGCGCCAGTCAGCGGCATAGAACCAATCGTGGCGCCCACCCATATCTTTCGTGTCTGGATCGTGGGGAAGAACGCCGACGCAAGCGAGTGCTTCGATCAGAGCAGATCGTTCGGCGGCATTCGACCTGATTACGTCTTTGAGCCGGTCCCGCAGTCTTCCTGGATAGTCGTCGGGCTGGCCGGTTGCGACCACGTTGAGGATGGCCGCCAAGATAGCAGCATCCTCATCAGTGGGTTGGGGTGGGTCGTCGGACATGAACAGACTCAGGTCGAGCCAGATGTAGTCCAGCCAGCCGAGCCGGACCCCGCCCCACTTGATCCTTTCGAAGTTAAGCACATTCAAATCGACGTTGACGAAGTCCTTCTTCGAGGCATACCCGATGGCATCTCGGCAGACGATGCAAGAGTGGACGGTGCCGACAACTTTGCCGTCCTCATAGAACTGGCCGCTTTCGTAAGGGGTGAACGAGTGGATTGGCAGTCGCCCCGCCGATACCCAGGAAGCCAGCGCGGAGCGCCAATCCAACCGCCTCGTCGACAAGCTCGCCACGAACGCATCCGTCACCATGCACTGCGCAATCTCGGCGTGCAGCCGGTTGATCTGAGCGACCAGCTCATCGTGGGTTGTGGTGATCAGGTCGAACATGACGCCCTTCGACTTGGCGTACGCGAAGTCGGCGGCAGGGATTGCCCTGGCGTCACGGTCAGTCCACTGGCCGCTCTGCCAGTAGGTGTTCAGCAGGATCGCCTTGGCACGCTGGTCCATGCATTTCCTTTCTGGCCGCAATCAACATGCGGCTCCACGATCACCAGGAAAGTCTATCGGCAGCAAGTCGGACGTCGGCGGCTGTGTGGTCGAACCCCAACAGGCAGTGCGTGTTGCCTTGTAGGAAGGCTGATAGCTCTTATCACAATCAATGTGATGCACGACCTCGCCTTCATAGTCCGCAACTCCTAGTGTGGCGCTCATATTGGCCAAAGTGTAACGCACAATGGCCTCGTTCTTCCCAGTTCACAGCACAATGCTGATTGTCGCTGTCAGGTGGTTTGGATCGCGCAGCTCTGAATCAACGACACCAACGTACGCAGCTAACTGGCCGAGGTGCCTCGGAGTAAAGTCACCAACCTTCAACTCCACCACCACATAACGAGACTGCGGAATGTGGTTCAGCAACAAATCCGGAACCAGCTCGTCCGTACGACCCTTTCTGTCGGTCATCGCGAACCGGACCTGCCCCCCGACGAAGGCCATGCCGCGCCCGAACTCGGTCAAGGTGTCTTGCAGGCGATCCATCCTGCCGGACAGGTTTCGTCGCTGTTTCGACATCGACCTGAGTGGGTGGCGTGCGCGGTGTGTGGCATGTTCTAGGAGCGTGCTGAAATACGCTGTCCCGAGCGAGGACGTGCTGGGCGGGTGAAGATTCGCCACCCCGCATCTTGTACACGTACTGGACGTACATCGCAAGATGTGGGGTTCGAATGTCGCTCGTCCGGTGCGCCGCAGCCGGGACATGGTAGTTCAGCACGCTCCTAGGGTGCGGGGCGCCAGCACAAGACAAGTAGCGTGGCCAGCAGGAGTGCCGCGCCAACAGCGTGACCGGTGATCATCCACACAGGCAGTGGCACGACGATAGCAGTCACGATCAGTGCGGCTGCCAGAATGATCGCGATGATGCGCAGCCGAACATCAGATCGCAGCTTGCCCCGCAGCAGGTTGACGGTGAATACGAGCGTCAAGATCGACACCACGGCGAGGATGGCTGCGTGGACGCTGGCCTCCTGGCCAATAGCGCTCGAACCGGACGCTGCCATGGCGATGGCGGCCACGGCGGTCGCCCACGTCAAGACGAGATAGAAACCCACCAGCCACCCGACCAGTCTGGATGTTGTGGTCACGGGTGTGGCGGCCTGTCCGGTCGGAGGCGATGGCGTGCCGAGCGAGGTGTCCTGGTTTGTTGTCATGGGTGTGCTCTTTCAGTTGCGGATTAGCGGTGGATGGTGGTCGTGTTCAAGCTGCGGTGGCCCGAATGAACAACACGATGATCTCCGCAATACGGTGTTCGACATCGGAGGGGTCGCCCAGGCGGAACGAGAAACCGTCGACGACAGCCCGAATCGCCTCGGCCACGATCTGCGCGTCGAACACGCCGAACTCGCCGCAGTCCTGCCCTGCTTGCAGGATCGCGCGGACTTCGGCGACGCCGTCGGGCAAGGCGTATTCGCCCAGCCGGTTCTCCAAGATACGGTGGAGGGCGTTGACGTGGGCGGCGTGCGCGGCAATGAAGCGGAGATTGGCGTCCAGATACGTACGCAATTGCTCCCCGGGGCTGGCCTGCGTGTCGATGTGGGCCGTCATCGACGCGTCGCCTTGTGCGTACAAGGACCGCACGACTTCCTGATGGATCGCCTCCTTCGTGGCGAAGTGGTACAGCACGGTCGACTTGCTGGTATGAGCCGCCTGGGCGATCCGCTCCACCGACGCCGCCGCGAACCCTTCCGCGTCCAAGACGGCGACAGCCGCGTCGATGATGTCGCCTCGGCGGGCCTGCTGCGTACGGGTCAATGTCTGACCGGCTCCTGTTTCTGACTCCATACTCTAATAATAGACCATGTGGTCAATATATAAACCAGTGGGTCAGTTGGCCTGCCTCGCGGTGAGCAGGAGCGTTCCCGCTGTCCCCCGCGCGCACCTTGCCAGATGTGAGACATGACAACCAGGCATACCGGGCACCGTTGACAAGACACGCGGCCCCGACGCATTCGCAGCGCGCCAATGGTGGCACGCAGATCGGAGACCGCCGAAAGCCCGCGACGCCACAGCATCGCCAACATGCTGCTCTTCCACCGGCTCGGCGACCTGGACAATGTCGGCGACCAAGGCTCTGCCATGCGCACCCTGGCGTCCTCCCTGTTAGTGAACGCTGAGACCAGGATCATCTACCGCCAAGAATCCGACCAGACCACCCTCACCGGCGACGCTCTCGGCCTGACCGGTACGGAGATGAAGCTGCTGCCCACACTGTCGACCGGGCAGGGCCTGTGGCACATTTGCAACAGAAGCTTCGTGGTCC
>Ga0123354_10016109_pt1 | contig 11712 bp, 6 predicted proteins | sample TergutLab28metaG_2_FD_97872 | JGI IMG/M metagenome (GOLD analysis project Ga0123354, IMG submission 97872) | Labiotermes labralis P4 segment gut microbial communities from Petit-Saut dam, French Guiana - Lab288 P4 | ecosystem: Host-associated > Arthropoda: Insects > Digestive system > Gut ... | reverse complement strand
TGAAGATGGACGTATTAACGTCTGAAACATGTTGAGCAATATATAATAAAGCAAGTGTCATCTAGTTGGTCAACCATTATTCAAATATCAAGATGATGCACGGTCCAATACGCATAAGATTTTATAGTAATTCTAATTGTATCTACGAATTATATATTTGTGCATCTGTTGGATAATAAAAAAGTGTTCTAATAAGTCAACTAGTTCTAATCCTACGTGTGTTTAACATTTTATGCACAATGAAAGAGCGGGACATGACTGCACAGAAACTGAACAAAAGACGTCCGCTTTAATGACACGCGTTTACTGCCATGCTTTTATCACCACCAGGTTATATGACCTGTATATTTTCCAAACGTGTTTTAATATCGCAGGTCTTTCCAGGAGCGCCGATATGTTGCGCTGGGCATTAATAATACTCGTACTGAACCTACACGTGAGCAGCTCATTTCATTAGGAATTTTATATTTCATATTTTAAAAGTTGAAAATTTATTGAATAATAACCGTTATTATTCTTATTCACCAAACAAGCTACTTACCTACACTTTTCTTAAAATTAACAATTAAACTCTAATTTAAAATTACGAATTTAAACATGATATACAAAATACCACTTGTTTGCCGTTTTTGAGAAAAGACAGTGTGCATGTTGCACATCCAGCATACCCTGGACCCCGGCCTATGTGTAGTTCAACAGATGTAATTCGAGATTCTGCTGTTCAGTGGACAGAAAGTTCACTTCGGGATTCTGTATTATTTCCTTCCTCTGGTCTTCTTCATTGTGACGTCATTCAGTGACATTACAAAGAACCACAGTTAATGACACATTGAGGATGTCGACGGCCAGGAGGTACGACGCCGGTGACACATTTGGACAAGTTTAAAACAGTGGTACAACTGGACACATGATGTTCCGATTTCTTTGCACAGCTTGTGCTGGCTGCTAAATGGGTCTCTTTATTCTTAAGGTGGGTACACACTTGTAATTTTACCGCGTACCGTAACGCCGTGTCGTGACAGTGTGGACGGGACTCGTGACCGCGTAAACTCTTATTCTTATTCTTCTTGCACCCTTTAGGCACTTATGATTTATGACTGTCATAATAAGTCTCAAAATAAGAAATAATAGAAATTAGGTTAATTCTTTCAATAGTTCTGCAGACGAAAGTGCAGTCGAAGAGGCACTGACATCTCCAATGTGCGTTCATTTCTTGTGTCTCGTGCGAATAGTGCTTACTCGATATATTATATTTATTTACTTAACTTTGATACTTGCAAATTATATTTAGTCTCCTGTACTTATTAGACGTCCTTTACAAGGTCAGAAAAGAACGCCTCATGCGGAGGTCATCTTGTGTCGGTCGGTCAATGTGGCCTAAACCACAACACAGATTCTTTTAATGACACAAAATGTTGATTGACAATTCCGTTTTTCTGTCGTAAAGGTAAAGGTAAAGTACACCCTATAACAAGCCATGTGTGCCCAGAGGGATGAAAAGAAGTGTAGTTATACTCTGTCTTTAACTTTAGAGCTAGATGGGGTGGGTGGTCAAGGACACGGCCCGGCCGCTTTAACCCCGGAAAAGATAAACGATACCCATTGTGCAGGAGGCTCGATGCGCCCCAGGGACGGTCTGAACGGGTGCGGAAATTCTCTCCTCCCCCCCCCCTCCAATGGGAATTGATCCTCGGACCCTCCAGCCCTTAGCAAGTTGCTTTACCGACTGCGATATTCCGGCCCACGAGTTTCTGCCGTATTGATTTACATATAATAAATCTTACAGGGCCGTAAAATTAAGTTCCTCGTAGCCCACACACCTTTCACACACTTTGCTGCCGTTAAGTGTTCCATTTTTTATGGAGGCATAACGAACTTCGAACAACTTATATGGTGATTTGTGTACTGCGTTATGGAGTACTTTTTTTTTACAATGTTGTGATAAAGACATCCCCATCATATCAGCATATATGTGTAGCCCACATGTCCTAGCTTAACAACCTTTGAGCTAACGTATGAATTTGCATGAAACTCAGTGCAAACGTCGCGCCTTTACGGGATACTCGAAAGTTTGACTCTATGATTACTGAACACTAATTAATACCAACTTAGCGGCTGTGCAGATTATTCAGTGTGTGCATGTGAAATCTTGTGTGGCAATAATCTTCTAAACAGTTTACACTTTTCTGAGATAATATATTCTTAGAATGTAAACAAGGCAATAACAAACGAACCACCTAAATTTTCGCATGTAAAATGGACTTCTGGAGATAGGCCATTAACATACCAACAAACTCCGTTAAGAATAATTTTTTTTTAAATTTTATTAATTATTACGGATATAAGACTGACGTGAAACTTCATAGACGTTTGACAAATTTAATCGCATTCGAATTCTCACTGCTACAAATCATGCACAGAATACATTGATAGGTCCTCTAACTACAGTGCCAGGTACTTCGTGTACATTGCAGCACTGTAGGAGCACTATGCGTCACATATGCTTCCAATAAGGTTATGTCACTAATTCATTCATTATGTTGCGATATGTCTATCATTCATCATAGTCCACATTGTGGGGAGTTGGGAAGTCGTCGCAAAATACGTGTATGAGGCATCCAAGTAGTCCTATACGTTACTATGCTTGAATAAATATTGCCAAAGTGATCATCTTTTTCCATAAAGAAGAATCCTACTTGAAAAGTGCATGTTCGTTTAGCTAGTTATAGAATTCCACCCCTGGCGTGATCTCACGCTGACTCTTTTGTATTACCTCCTGATGACAAATTAAAGGTAGAAGAATATTGGTGGAATTGCTATTTCGAAGGAAAAAATCGAAGCAGGCCTATTCGAACATGGAAATTTTCGCTTTGATACTCTGACCAATGTAAATCTAACATCAAATTCCTTGGGACTAAACCCGGGTGCTCCGCGGTAAGAAACCGGCTACTGAGCTAAGCAGTTAAAACGGCTGTTTCGTGAGTACACGAACACGGGACGCGCCGTACTCCTTTCAGATCCTTCCGATTTATTTTGTCACAGTAATGAACCTCCCATTCGACACTGTACGTAATGTGTACGGTTGCAACGTTTCCTATAGCAAGGCGACTGGGTTGGATTTCATGTGGCAGGCCCATGTAATATGTCACTGACCTCCGTTCCAACGAAACGCCAGATAGGTTCCTTCAAGATACACCACCCCGTTATGTGAACTGCACACACCAACAACCATCTCCTTTAGTCATACCGCCGCTGAATTGTCACTAGGCCTAAGTACGTTTGTCTCAAGCAGCTGTTTGAGGTATAATGTATAATAAAGCTCTGTCTATCAGTGGAACTCTGGGCGTCATTTCTCCATTAGGCAACATTCAATGCATGTATTCAGCTCTCTACGTGCCTTGTTTGTGCTGTGATTTCTTGGAGTCTTCAGATGGACGCAGGGACGACCGCACGGAGACGTCATGTTCGTTAAGAGGCTCCCATACGTTTCGCCTTCCGAACTCTAAAAAACAGAGAAAGTAAAAGGTGAAAAAGTCTGCAAGTATTTTAAGACAGTCGTCCTTGCTTCACAACGAAAGACAGGGTTGTGGGATCATCGTGTTGGTGTGGCTGTACCCACAATAAGTCATGGGATCATCGTGTTGGTGTGGCTGTACCCACACAATAAGTCATGGGATTGTGTTGGTGTTGCTGTACCCACAGTAAGTCATGGGATCATCGTGTTGGTGTGGCTGTACCCACACAATAAGTCATGGGATTGTGTTGGTGTTGCTGTACCCACAATAAGTCATGGGATCATCGTGTTGGTGTGGCTGTGCCCACACAATAAGTCATGGGATTTTGTTGGTGTTGCTGTACCCACAATAAGTCATGGGATCATCATGTTGGTGTGGCTGTGCCCACACCATAAGTCATGGGATTGTGTTGGTGTTGCTGTACCCACAATAAGTCATGGGATCGTGCTGGTGTGGCTGTACTCACAATAAGTCATGGGATTGTGCTGGTGTGGCTGTACTCACAGTAAGTCATGGGATTGTGCTGGTGTGGCTGTACTCACAATAAGTCATGGGATCGTGTTGGTGTTGCTGTACCTACAGTAAGTCATGGGATCATCTTGTTGGTGTGGTTGTACCCACATGGCTCATCGTGTTCTGTGGCTGTACCCACAATACGTCATGGGCTCATCGTGTTGGTGCGGCTATACCCAAAGTAAGGCACGCGATCTTCGTGTTGGTGTGGCTGTACCCACAGTAAATTATAGGATCATCGTGTTTGTGTGGCTGTACCCACAATTAAGTTGTGAAACAACTGACGGCCGTGAACAACACTAGATGCTAACCCCCCTCGACCCGACTGCAGGCCTAATTCTTATTCCCCTATCAGTGACATTAATTACAAGCATGGTGGTCGGGCGGACGGACGTCTAGGATACGCAGTCATAGCGAAATAACACTCCTACAATAAATAATCCACCGCTAGGACTTTTTCAATCGTTGTTGGTTATGTTGTTCTATTACATCACTGCGGGTATTCGGGAACAGGGTGTTAGAAAAGATATTTTGGCCTAAGCGGAAGGAAGTAAAAAGAGGCTGGAGAAAATTTCTTAATGAGCTTCATAATTTCCGTCGCGCATCAAGTATTATTTGGTTCATTAAACCAAGGAAATGAGATGGATGGAGCGTGTGGCAGGCATGGAGGAAAAAATAAATTCATAAAAGGTTTTGGTGGAGAATCCTGAAGGAAAAAAATCTTGGAAAACCTAGGCGTGGATGGACGGTTAACATTAATATTTATCTTAAAGAAAAAGGAAGGAATGACAAGCCCTAAACCGGAACAATGGCTGAATGTCGTAAACATGGTAATGAATCTTTGGGTGCCACAGAGTACGGGGTATTTCTTGACTAACTAAGGAACTGTGAGCTTCTAAAAAATTCTGCTACATGGTATTAGTTATTATCATATTCATCAAATTTTTAAATTTTACGTACCGAATTGGGTGTTCATTCCATTGTAGAGATACGGATATTCCTCATAAATTGAAATGTATTGTGTGTGGTGCGTGTTCATGTTTGAGGAGGTTGAACCTGTTACTAAGTAGCAGGACACGCGAAATATCCGTTCGTCCACAACGAATTAAACATGCAATTCATTACACTCCAAGGCAAATATGTTAGAATATCAGCACTGTTTCATAACACACCATTACAAACTGAAACAATGCAACGACACAAACTACAGGCTTCTTCACTCCAACATGACGCAACATACACAGAAGTGGAGAAGACGAAACAGAAGAAGTAGGTAACTCTCCTCTTCAGTTGTAACCAGCTGTTTCAAGTGCAGTTAGTGACGGTGTTTCAACAATACCACAATAATGATTAGTGAATTTTAGATTTACGATATTATATAACGCCTGAAGATGGAATTATATGCTGAAACTTGCAGCGATATGTAAAAGATAGTGTCACACTGGCTGCATTGGAAATAAAATTTACAGCCAAATAAGTCCTATTACAGGATCATAAGGTGAATCAGAAGTATGTTACGACGTTCTTTTATGCGGATATGAGACGTGGTCACCCCAGTGGCCACGCGGTCTAAGATGCGGGTCTGTGGCCGCTCGCTTGCTGGGATTGTGGGTTCGAATCCCGCCGGGGGCGTGAAAGTCTGTCTCTTGTGAATGTTGTGTGTTGTCAGGTAGAGGTCTCTGCGTGGGACTGATCAATGGGGAGTCCTACCGAGTGTGTGTGTGTGTGTGTGTGTGTGTGTGTGTGTGTGTGTCCAACTGAGTGTGATCGTGATGCCTCGATAATGACGAGCCCCTGCCCCATTAGGTGATGTCTCCCTATAAAAATAAAAACATGAGCGTAGTCTCACGGTTAGTGAAGAACACAGATTGACGGTGTTTGAAAATGAGACATATAGTGGTCCAAAAGTCAGCTACCCGGTCAGTAGAATCTAGAGTAAAACAAGTTGTAAATATATTAGTTGGTGAATTTACGAGTATTGTTCGAAATGAGATCTGGAGTAACTGAATGAGAAGCAACGGTTGCAGCCGAATCACTGACAGTGAACATACCCGTTAATACGAGAGAACATTCTCGGAGAATTGACTTTTGGTCCACTCTGTACTGAGTAAACATTTCGACTCGCGAGGCAGAGTGAAGGGGAACAAACAGAATTGCGCACTGAGCTTCGTGGTGTGTTGTTTCCCCTAATATACGGTATTTAGAGTCACTAAATAAATGCGGATATGGACGGAACAAAATGCAAACACATTTTGCAATCTTCTTTTCAAACAGGAAGTAGCCGCAGCTCCAGTTACTTCCAAATTTTCTTCCTTATCGCATCCCTCGAGAAGGTCTTTATTGGAAATATAATAATTATACTATGAATTATACAATTATAATTATAATAAACATTAACAATTATAATGCAGTAATTAATAAATACTGTGGATGACTCTCAAGACCTTATTCTGCTCTTCAGAATTCCTGTGGGCACACGAAAGAATTTCTTCGTAATTTATAATTTGAGCACGCGACCTCAAAAAGGTTCAAAAGCCCTACAAGGGGTTAATCTGACGTTCGCAGAGAAACGTGGCGTGCAGCTGTGGACAGGATGTGACTCGTGCACGGTGGGGTCTATGAACACAATCCGAACTACACACAAGCAGGAAAATTCTTACCCCGCAGCGTAGGTTACGAACTTCTCGACGAAACCCGTGTACTGTACTTCGTAGTTACATATTCCATGTACGACAGACATCGAACGACATAATATTCAGCCATACACCGTGAGGCCGTGTCGGTGACAGGTGTGCTGGGAGGTCAGCCACCCGCATGGTGCCTTATCAACAGGATGCGCCTACCTTCAAGTTGTGGTTTGATAACAGACACGACCTGCCAACTTGACGGTTCAAAATACTAACTTAAAAGTCATGTTTTTGATCACCTCCCAACGACTAAAACGTATCAAATCTCGTTTCACAAAAATACAGTACTGGCAAAGTCCGTAGCACGGTTGTGGATAGGACAGCGCCATTTTGAAGACGTTGAAAAATACTGGAGTATAACATTACTCCCAGCATGCCTGTGACGCTCCATCCGGTCCAGTCTGCTGTGTTTAATTTTAAAACAAACGTCAGACAAGAGATTCCGCTGGGTGAACCGATATGACGCAATCGCGGTACATTCAAATCTACCAATGATATTTAAACTAGTTCCAAGAGAGGTAAAGTTAGCCCTGTCCACTCCAGGAGGGCAGAAGTACAGTTCCACCCAATCTTAACTTCTGCACAACAATGAGGTGGTCAAATTCACGCCATGGCCACTTGACCCTAGGGGAAGAACTCCAGTACCCATTGAACAGGAAGCTGGGTGAGCTCCATACCTTTTCTGGACATTTTGGAGAAGACTGACATCTACCTCTGAAGGAATTCAAAATCCGGATCGTTCAGCCCGCAGCCTCTCTATGTAACTTCGGTTGGTCTTTAAAAGCCATTTACATATTGTACAGTACGACCTGTTATGGTTGAGAAATTATAGCGACCCTTGCACTCCTTTTCCATTATTATTACTATCACCATCATCATCATCATCATCTCCTTTATGCAGGGTATTTATACTTATATTCCTGAGACAAACCATGTCCCTAGGGAATACGGTGTTGCTGCTATTCTGTTGTTACTATTCATGGTGCTTATATCGTTAGTTTCAATGTTGAATCTATCGTACTTTTACATTAGTACTTTCTGAAGTATGTGTGCAGTGTCCAAATATGAGTGTTTTCTGTAGTTCCTTGACTTCATGTTTTTCTGGTATGTTGCTCACGTATTTTCTGAATGACTTTAAAATAGTCCCACTCGCCCCTATTATTACTGGTATCACCTTTGTTTTTACATTCCACATGCGCTGTATTTTTATTGTAAGGTCTTTATATTTTAGAATCTTTTCGGTTTCTTTTTTAATCACATAATCCTGAGATTGCAGCTTCTATTAACATACATGTTCCCTTTTCATTATCACGGATTATACTGTCTGGTTTGTTGTTGGGGATAGTTCTGTCAGTTTGTATTTGTTGGTTCCACAATATGGTTACGCAATATAGTTACTTTGCCTCTTTGACTTGTTTATTATTATTATTATTATTATTATTATTATCATCATCATCATCGAGTTTTTTACTTCTCAGCTTTGGCTGGGAAATATTCACCTATCCTGGGATGTAGTAATCAACAGGATTAGGCTCGGTGGTCTTGTAGTTTAAAAAGTTTCTTACATTTGAACATGTGCCAAGAATTACAGATTTTTGCAGTTGTATATTATTTATTTATTACTACTACTACTACTACTACTACTACTACTATACAGATTTTTGCAGTTGTATATTATTTATTTATTACTACTACTACTACTACTACTAGTGCACCATTTATCTACCATCACCGTTGAGGCGGTTTCTTTCCCGCTATACCTGCAAACGGCATCTCTGCATATAATGCAAGATCTCGAACGTATTGGATAATCAGAAGATGCTACACGTACATACTGGAACTTCATACACCCCTTTACCACGAAATTAACCATCTTTGCGATAGTAATTCCATTAAGGTTTTTAAGATGAAATGTTGCATTTGCCCCGTGTACATCCTCATTCATTCACAAAAATTAAAATCAGTCATATCCACTGCCGATGGGACAACCCAACTACCTTTAATATTTCTCCAACGCGTTTCGGTCCACCTGCACAATTATGATGCAGGTCAGTACAACGCAAAGTGAAGAAACAAAGGTTGACAAGTATGATTTATGAGACTAGTACATAGCATAGGATTTCAGTTAAAGGCACAATATACGGTTCTAAACATGATGTAGTTTATTTTTCCAATAGAATACTGTGAAATATACATTGCTGAAGATATTGGTCCTTCAAATGTACCAACTGATGTTCACGTCGCTCATCGTCAATTCCGACTGTCGAAAACGTGGGAAAAGTGCGTCAAGTCATAAACGAGGAAAAGGTGGAGTACGTTTAACAATGCTGGTAACATTCCAGGTCTAACACACTGGTACAAACCGAAGCATTTTAAGCGAAGAAGCAGACTGCTTGCAAAATTGATGCCCCGTGCACTGAATGGCTACCAGAAACATGACAGGCTTGCAAGATCGGGCCGAAAAGGACACAAACGTACAACTCACTTCCCCGACGCGGTCGCTCTCGACTTCTGCCTTTTCACAAGGATAAGAAGACAGGCAAATGTACGTATAACGTAACACTGAGGGGCGTTCGCGCAACCTCTGTTGCAGTGGAAAACGTGTTAAATATTATGAAAGTGTCTCTGTATTCTTGCCTTTGTTATCCGGTATAAAAATCGCAGAGTTTCTCACAGCATTATATTCTCATCAGCAGTTGGTTTCGGTCTGCCAAATTAACCATGCCATCCCAAAAACGGCACAATTTTCGGGGGAAAAAAAATCTATTGAACATAAAGTGTTTTCTATTTCTACAACTTTTGTGTGAAACATTTCTCATTCTGAGAAGAATTCAACGAGATATTATTATCAATGCATTCAGGTCTTCACGTAAAGTACCCAAATTTCATGCCAAATTTTGATCACACTTGCATTTTCTTCAAAGATGTTCGAAAAATACTCACATATCAAACTTCGTGAAAATCCGTCCTGTGGGAGCGGGCATACATGCAAACATGACAAATTAGTAGTCACTGTTCGCAAATCAGCGAACGCGCCTAAAAATTCTGACTGACGAAGACTCGACGTAATCGCGGAGATTCAAGTCGAAACGCATCACGAAACGGGAGCTACAGACGCTTCCAACAGTGGGAGAGGCGCAAGGCCCAGTACATACGCACCGAAGACAACCGGCCTACATTTCAGGTGACAACACTGACCCATAAATAATGTCAGCCTAAAACTGCCATATTGCCCTGGTCCGGAAAACTTCGATTTGTGCCTCATGCATATTTGCAATTGGGCTTTAAATGGTTAAACGTTCCACATACGTAGGATTCTTCCGACATTATCAACTTAGAGAGACATCACTGCCAAAAAACAAGAAAACAATTTATAATCAAATTCAAATTCAAACTGTTTGTGTACTTCAATAACTGTGCATGCTATAGTAAATAAAACTGTCCATATACAGGGCTGGGCAGGCCCATAGGACCCCAGAAGAAATTATTTCCCTCCACCTGACCTACATAAAATCATTCTGCTGCACGTTTCTGCATTATTTTTACTATTTTCATGACGGTTTATTGTGAAATCAAGGCGATATAAATTGTATATTTTTTTACCTTTTATTCGTATTGTGTTCAGCGAATCGGCAGGCGGGGAACACGTTTATGCCCATTCCACGAAATGGGTAACAGAGGAGGCCGGTCCACCGAATAGGCAAATATTCGGCCATTCGATGAAACGGTCGATTTCACAAATGGGCTGCAACATACAGGCCTATCTAGAGAATGTGTTTTATCAACCTGCGCAGAAAGAGTGTGTTTTTAATTCTCAAGCACTAGTGTTTTAAACATTTTAATCATTTTATCCTCCCACCACAATGCGGTTAAACTGTCGTCTGACGTGAAGAAGTGCAGCTAATCGAGTCCACCTAAATTCGCCCCATTTCGTTTCACCACAATTTATGACGACTATGCTGTCAGGTCTGTCTCGATAATAGGTCAACTTCCCCAGCAGAGTTTGCGACACTATTCTGTCTCCAAGTTTAAAATTAACTAACTAACTAACTAACTTTAACTAAATGGCTGCAAGAACAAAGAACAATAAATTGTACTAATTAACAGAATTCAACTCTAAAAATTATGGCACAGTTCTGAAATGACCTTCTGAACTCCAAATAATTTACTGATCTCGACCCAACTCCCAGGCTAGAAACGAACATATCATACGTAACGGTACATTTTTTTCTGCATTCATTTCCGAGCATTAATTGACAATTATGACGCATTTTGTTGGTTACTGCACCATAAACATGACATGTCTTTGTAAGAAGGTAATACAGACCAAATATCATGCGTCGTAACTTAGTATACGGCTTTCGTTACGACAATCAGCTGAGTGCAAACGCCGATAGCAGTGGGAATGCTGTTTAAAACAGCAAGTTATTCTATGGCACACTGTAGGACCGGGTTTGAAACAAACTGTAATCGCCATCTGTCTGCAGAAGATTTTCTGTAATCTCTTCCGACTGAACAAATCTTGCGCCAAGCACATTGCATTTGTTAATTTTTTGTTACTTACAGACGCTTTCGGTATCTCAGGGCGTACAGTGATAGAAATATTGTGAATAGAGAATTGTAAGAAGTATGGGAAGAAGCGGTTGTGGTCTAATTTCTTGTGTTATTGTTGTACTTGTGTGTATTGTTGTTATTGTGTATATTGTTGTTATTGTGTGTATTGTTGTTGTCTTGTGTGTATTGTTGTCATCTTATGTTTATTTGTTGTACTATGTGTGTATTGCTGTTTTTACTTTAGATGCCGAACTGCTGGCTAGAAGTCAGTATTCGGAAGGTCCTGCGACCGGCCACCTTGACACAGGTTTTTCTTGGTTTCCCTGCGTCTATTGGCAAATGCTGAGACGGTTCCCAAGATTCCAAGTTGCCACCACATGCTTCTCATGTAGCCCTCCCGACTTAAATTTATTAGTAACCAATTTCATATTTTGTATACATGT
>Ga0123354_10016107_pt1 | contig 11713 bp, 7 predicted proteins | sample TergutLab28metaG_2_FD_97872 | JGI IMG/M metagenome (GOLD analysis project Ga0123354, IMG submission 97872) | Labiotermes labralis P4 segment gut microbial communities from Petit-Saut dam, French Guiana - Lab288 P4 | ecosystem: Host-associated > Arthropoda: Insects > Digestive system > Gut ... | reverse complement strand
TTTCGGAACCCTCTATCAGTTCCTTCTTCATAGGCAGGTGGATGAAGTATGACAGGGGATGGGATGTGTGGTGTATTTATACCTGACAGGGTTCTGGCAGGCTGGTGGAGGAGCCAATGGAAGCTGAGTGACCGGATGTGGGCGGGTAGGTGCACAACAGGTTGTGGAAGGGGGCAGGTATATAAGTGCGAGTGCGGGTGGGATCACTGTAGTGTACTCGGTGAATGTTTCCTTTTCTTGAGTTACCCAAAAGAAAACATATTACATATAGAACACGGCGAAAGCTTAAAATCAAGTAAACTTAAAACGTTTTCCTGTTAATTTTTATTTATTATATCCAACACTGTAAATACGAAAACATGAAAACACAGCACACTTGTAATCAAGGATATCGAGTTTGTATGTATTTTAAAAGTTTTTGACCTTGCACTATATTAAGTGGATATTTAACATTTCTTACATCCACATTGTTGTATAATTTCGCACTGTATATGCACAATTGTATTTCGTATATTTAGTTATATACGCTTCTCTCTACAGTTGGTGTTCCTCCTTGAAAATGGCCCTTTGAGAGGCGAAATGTGTCGGGAGTTTTGATGTAATATACACCTTACCGATTTTCCGTAGATATAGTCTATTTGTTGGTCCGATTTTTTCAACGTTTCCATTATGTTTAGTATTGGCACCCGTGTTTACTGGATTTCGGCAGAGAGTACTGTTGTTAGTGTTATAGGTGTACCATCGTCATTACTTTAAGTCAAAATAACAGAGAACGGTACTTTAACTTTTTTACTAATAGCTTGTTATTTTGAAAATCAATTCCCCTCCACCTCCCCCAATTATGTTAGTGGTTGTGGGATACGAACCGTTGATCGCGTGTAGATGGGGGGGGGGGGGGGGCTCACGGCAACAGGGGGGTGGCTGCTTCAAGAGTCCTCAGTAATTGCATTTTCCACAAGGTGTGGTGCATAGTACGGTTATACCAACTTGATCAGCGAGGGAAATCAAGCGGATTAATTTATCCGCATGCGTACATCCTTTCATGTGCTCCATTTATCCAGCATGAGCGAAGCCTACCCTGTCTAGCTGAAGCATATAAATGTTGAGTATATTGACGACCGTACGATCGCACTTAACAGTGAATGCGTTGTGAGGTGGTCATTCTCCACCCGACGACTAGTTCGTGTGAGATTTATGGTGCATAAAGTAACACTGGTACAAGTTTTTCTCCAAGTACTTTGGTTTTTCACTGCGGAACGTAACAGCGCGATGTTTTTGAAGCCGTCACTAGTTTTTGTGTATAAACTCAAAGCCATTTATTGTTTTCTTTATCAGAGAAATGAGAGTGATAAAATTACAAACCAATAGCGCTGAAATACCCAATTAAAACAAGCTGATGACCATTTAAATGGATTATCATGTCCTGATTACTGTCGTCTGGGATGTGGCTTTTTGTGGTTTGCTGCCTGCATGTCCAGGATAGAAGAATAGGGACGGCATAGTGTAGTGACTGGCTACGGGCTAGGTGATTTGGGGTTCGAATCGCTTAAAGAACATGAGACTTTTCTCCGCTCAGTCTTCTGTTCAGTGCGTCCCGGCCTTCTTTTCAGGGGTAAAGCGGCCGGGACGTGATATTGAACACTCACCTCTAATCTAGTGCCTATGTTGTGAATGAGTGGATGACTCCTCTACCATGAAAATGGAGGCAGCAGATTTCTCCGAAGCATTGGTTACTATCTGCAAAACTACACGGCGTCACATTGCAGAAGACCCTAATCTGAACATTCAACTCCGTGAGAAGCTCATACGTCATTAACCGTTTATAGTCCTGTGGAAACTGTATGTACTAGCAGGTATAACATCCAAAAATTCTTGGTTTTGCCCACAGCGTATATCTTTGTACATGATCGTAGAACAAACAGAAATTATTTCTCTGTACAGTATTGCCTGATTGGTTCTTATAACCGAGACGGAGTGTGTTTACTGCGCGGTACGGAATGTATCTTTACTGTTGTTTTTTAAAGACAATAAATTCCTGTTGTATGTTAAATGTACATGAATAAGATTATGTAAGACGAGATCTCGTCCCTAGAATTTTATTGCATCGTATTGTAGTTTTCTTTTATTTATGGTTCTGTGTTCAGCCTGATGATGGCTATATGTAGCCGAAACGCCGAAACGTGTAGTTGCTTTACATTTAAGACGTTTGGACTGTGGTTCTGCATCCTTATTTTCTTATATCTGAATCTTTAACTCTTTTCAGCTTTAATACTACTCCTTAAAGTCTTACTCGATGTAGCTGAATGTATGTTTTATGTTCGCATAAACCAATTGGAAAGCATTTAAACAGTGTGGTAGTGAAGTATAGACATCATACTACGTCTTGGGAATTCATCGTATGATCGACATCTTCAATTGAACCTCTTGAAGAAACTGTTTCAGTGGTTACTCTCTTGAAGTTTTACTTTACTATTTTGTCCCCCCCCCTCCCCACCAACACTTCAAGGTTTTCAGCAGTCCTTGGAGAGCTCCGTTGTTTCAGATTTGGGTTTTGAGGTTTCGGGTTCGAATCTTGTGTAGGTCATCTGGTAATTCTGATCATCGCGCCCTTTAACATTATACGACATGTCATTTGTAAAGTTAATTTGTGGTGTTTGTTTCGTCTTCAGCATATACTTGTACTTACTGCTTCCATAAACGTCATTAAATCTTGGTAATGAGATGTTGTGTTTTGTGGGAGGTGAGAACATACTCTTAAGGTATTGTTAAGCAAGTTTCGCCGTCTAAAGTGTTAAACCAAATGCAGATTTGAGCAGAAGATGGTATAAATACAGCGTCTGTGAGGGTAGCGTCGACGCTAGCGGTCTGTGTACCGTGCGGCTCCGCTATGCTGTAATATCGCGCGGGTGTGTGACCTGGTCATGCTGATATGTGTATACGCGGCCAACAGCAAGTATCGTGAGGGATGACCCGCTGGTGGTGGCTTACAATGTGCAACCCCCAGGCACCTCCCACCGACGAATCCGCCACATCCACCCAGCGTAAGTATAATCGTCACCGAGTGACTGGTGTTAAAGTATTTATTTTTTACAAGTGAAAGGTCGGTATGAAATTTTGTGTTTAATTTTTAGTACAGGATGTCAGTTTTTATGGTGTTACAGCACGGAAATTGTCAGGGGAACTGTGTTACATAGGAAGCCTGCACGTCGAGATTCTTTCGTTTCAATAGGAGTGTAAGTACGTCTGGCGCCAAGTGGCCCGCTCGACTAAATTTGATACGGTGGCGCGTAATAGTGGACCCTCAGTGTCAGATTCCCTTCATGTCACCCATCTGGCCTACAGGAATTTTGAAGTTTTTTTTTCGCATCTGCTGTGGAATACAGGAAGTTGAATTGCAGTTCAAAATCAATTTCTGAGTCTCTGTCAGACTCAGACTTCCTATGCTATGAAGCCCCAGCGACAGCTTCCATGCGCGGAGACGATAAAGTGGGCACGCTGTATGATAACACATCAAGCGGCCTGGCTTAAGCGGTAGCACTCTGACTTGTGTTTGGGGAGTGCCTGGTTCGAATCTCGACCAAGATATACTATTCGGATTTTTGTTTTCCTCGGACCCTCCCTGAAAATACCTGGTTAGAACCTTGAGTTAGGCCACGATACCTTTCTTCCATATCCTTCCTTGGTCTCTTATTCACCGTCAGATCATTCGACTTTGTACAGTCGCAGCTACTGAACGCGACATTATTTACGCTACAGATGGAGAGCAATGACTGCACCATTAAATATTTGTTTTCCTTTGGAAGTGGATTTTCTCTGAATCGTGATTACTTGTAAGGTTTGACGAAGGGTAAGTGGACTGTGAGAATTACTGGACATCTGCGTATTGTGTACAGCGAAAATGAATATTCGAATCGAAAGTACCGAATGTGATTCACGAATATTCGGAATGTTGGCTGACTTAATAGATTGATATGACGTTTACACAGTTGTCTTTTCCCTTGCTTTGTACTTCGTGAATACACGTTGTGTTAGATGTGATTCGCTCGCAAGCTGTCAGCAAACCTGTATGACATATACCATTGCGGTGTGTACAGTTGAAAACTCCTGATGATGGACAGAGGAACTGTCCGAAACATATAGAGTTTTATTCCAGAAATGAAGTTGAGAAATTAGTGCATCTAGTTGATTTTATTTAAGAACTTTTAATTATACTTTCTATAACAAAGGTAGTTTTGGAATGAAAACTTGTATATATTCTATTGACTATTGAACACACAACGGGTATGCTTCACCTGAAAGTACATACCGTCCTTTGGACCCACCCAGTCTGGAACTATTTCTGCGGGGGATTAAGCGGCCGAGGCCCAAGGCTGACCAGCGACCTCAATGTATGGCCTAGGTTAAGAATGAGTGGAGCTGTGCTTACACTCCCCATACGCGCTTTTATGGCATTTACGGAGACAACTTTACCTCTACCTTTTAGGTACTAGAGCCCATTCCAAACAACGCTTTGATTATGAATTCTGCATCTCACTCTCTCTTATATTTAATTTTAAATATAGGTCAGGTGGAGGGTGATGTATATCTCTTTCGATATGATAACTATTCGGAAACCGGTGGTTTCTGTTTGCGCAGTGTCGTCAGAATTTTCATTTACACTCACTTTCCGTCAGCAGCGCAGTCTCTTGCTCCATTCGTGTTAGTACCAAGGTCGAGACCGTAGTGAGAGACTTCGGTTCCGGTAGGAGGGACCCATTTCTGGAAGCGTTCTGAAGTCTACTCATCCATATGAATGAACCGCGTCGACCGGCATTGCGCCTGCTGTCACCTGCAGCGCCGTTGGGCGGGGACGAAATAAGGCAGAGTAGGCAGACTTATCAGGCCAAGGGCTCGTATACGGAGCCCACTGAAAAAAAGGCCCATGAATGAACACATTGTCCCAGTCCAGCGCATTACCCTCTATTCTCCTGTAGTCTACCCATTCTGTTTTGTATGCTTACTGGTACTGATAACCTGAGCTATACTGAAGCCACATGAGGAAGTCTTCGATATCGTGGGGGTGATGGCATCTGGCTTTCACTTTTGTCTTTGTTGTCGCTACTATCGCTGATGATTCAGGTTCTGTTGGAATGTGACGCTGTTTTAGCTGCGTATTTCCCGACGTTTCGAAGGAACCTAGTACGCTTATCGCCTAGGGTTCATCCACTGTACGTGCAGGCCTGAATCGTCAAAAGCACCAATCTGGAAACGTCATTGTCGCAAAGTTGCTACTAACCAACATTTTTCGGAACAATTTCGAAAATTTAAGAATGTAGGACATTACGTCGGGGTGGGGGGCGTGGTGGAACTTAAACAGCCCGAGGGACGTGGGTAGGGGGTTGAACAGTGTAACTTTTATGTGGCTTCAGTGTAGCGACAAGCTCTTCGGACTCGTTACCATGTGCCACAATACATGTTTCACTATATTACGAACCGTATTGTTAATGTAGAGTGACCACTTCAACAATTATCGTTTATCAATTCCACCGATACTTCGCCGTGCGTGTCGGCAGTCGAATGATTGGGTACATTAGTGCGGTGCCGACAGGAAGTGGCAACCGATGGTTGTCAGATAAAATAATGACCATTTGTGTTTCTGTTTATTAAGGGGCTTGCCTGTGTGATATAATACTCAAGAGACATTCAGACTGTCAGTCAACAGTTTTCATTATTATGTGCCGGCTGTCAATATGGTGTTTACATCAGCAATAAAAAAAATTGACGTCATTAGGCATGCCGCTATTACAGAGGTTTGATTAAATTTGTTCTAATTAATTTTATTTGTATGTGGTTTTTATACACCTGGGAAGTTTTGAAATGTGGCACAGGAGAAGAATGGAAAAGATATGTTGGACCGATCGTGTGGGAAAATGAAGTATTACTTGGAGTCAAGGAGAGGAACATCCTATGTACAAAAAAAAAGGAAGTCTAACTCGATTGGTCGCATCTTGCGTAGAAACTGCCTTCTAAAACACGCTATTGAAGGAAATACAGAAGGAATAATAGAAGTGACGGGAAGACAAAGAAGAAGATGTAAGCAGCTAGTGGCTGACTTTAAGGAAACGAGACGATGCAGTAAATTGTATAGGCGGCACTGGATCGCGCGGTCGGGAGATCTCGCTATGGAGGAGGCCATGGACCTGTCGAAAGACAGATGCGGAGTGAAGATGGTTTGCTTATAGACAGTAGTTCAGGCACGATACCGGTTGAATAGTGAATAGTGAGCGGGGAATGACTTGGAAGGATTCGGTTGTACGGGAGGTTTGGAGGTATAGCTGCACTAATGTTTGACCTCTGCACTGTATGGAATTGAGCGCCCGCCTGTTCGTGCGTGCTTTATAGAGCTCAAATTCTGTAGAATATCGGCTGAAGATGAAGTTCCTGTGCTTGGCGAAGCAAGTTAGATAGGATTTGCTATTTCAGTAAATGCATCAGTGTAGACGTCTTTGGCGAACGATAAAATTATCCGTTGCTTAGACACGACCGATTCCTCTGTAACGACTTCCGCTCACTGTGAAGGAATATCTGAGGAAATCCTGTGCCGTACGATAAATGAGCGAAAAGTCCGTATTGTCTTCTTGCCTGATTGTTTCTCGCCAGGATGTAGTAATTCGTTAAAAGACTGTTGTCAAGAAGCTCAACCGGCAGTAGGTCACGGAGCCCCACACATTCACATATCTTTCGATTGCCCACGACTTCCTGGTTTTCATGTTTTTCCTTTTTGTTCTTTTTCAAGTTATGTTGCTTATGCAATGGCTCAGTCGGTTAGACGCGGTCAAGGGTTAGTCCGTGTGTTATTTTTGGTGGACGGAATGGCACTGGAGCAGGGTTGGCTCCGAGTACTTTTGTTTTCCCCAGTCAGTGTCATTCCACCATTTCTCCTTTCTCATTCATTCATCTGCTACCGACCCTGTATGTGTAATCTTACTAATTTACAGCGTCGTTAATTAGTTAATTTAATAGTAGACGGAATTTTCAAGCTCGTAACTATGCAAGAATTACAGTACTGGTGATAGGCGTATTATACTATAGACCTACCGCGATTTCGGGAAATGAAATACATATGGCAATGCAATTAGCAGATCCGAAACTGAAAATGGCAGTACATTAGTAGCTTTTACGTTAGTTGGGTTTTGAGTCACAGAGAGCAGTACCAGGTCAGTGGGACGTGTTGTGAATTGCACTTGCCATAAATCCTGCGAACTAGCCTCGTATTCATCGGGTAATGGGGGGTAAGGTGGTCAGGGCATGAAACTGTCCATCTGCATTTACTACCGACATAAAGAATAGTGGAGCTATACCTCCAAGTTTCAATATGGCTTTGTGGCTTGCTGTTACATGTGCAGTTATACTTCCGTTTCCGGTACAAAAGTGACCATATGAAGTTCTGAGGAGAATACATGAAAGTAATACAGAGGTTGAAGGATGTTTCTAAGTCATGTGTAGGTAACAAGTCGTGCAGTTTACGTATAACGTAACACTGATGCGCGTTCGCGTGGGAATTTTTGCAATGGAAAAGCAGTAAGTATTACAAACTGCGTGTGTTTGTAGCCTTAGGTATCGAGCGTGCACAGCTCATACGCCAAATTGTCATCTGTGGCTTGCCTCTCTCGTATATTTCGCCACATCTGATAAACGGCACGATTTTCGAAAAAGAAAAGCTATTGAACGCGAAATGTGTTTTGATTTCCTCTGTCGTTCTGGTCAGAAACATGTCATTTTCTGAAGAATTCAGTCAGTTATTATCATAAATGCTCATAGGTTTTCATGTAACGTACCCGTTATTCTTTTCAGAGTTGAATGAAAGCTGATTTTTCTCGACAGACTTCCGAAAAATACTCAAATGCTAAATTTCATGAAGCTCCGTCCAGCGGAAACCGAGTTGTGAGTTGTTCCATGCGGAAAGACAGACCTGACGAAGCCGATAGCAGCCTTCCGCAATTTTGCGAACGCGCCTAAAAGGTGACAGTTGTTGGTGCCCACGCCATGAAGTCTTGTGGGGGTAGAGGTGTGGCTCTTCTCATTCTTAACCTGTTCGCGAGATGAAGGAAAATGACCAACCTGGCACCGCGGCCCTTTTACTCCCGATAAGGAACCGCGGTACCCATTGGGCTGGAGGCTCGGTGGGCCACAGAGCCAGTGTGGACATTTCGGAGAACGAAAGTAACCTACTTCATAATTCGTGCTGTTCACCAAATTGTTAGGGCGATTAAGCCAAGCAGACATTGCTGGTAACTGGACTGGGAGAGATGAGGAAGTCTTGTAGAATCTTAATCGGAATGCGGCATTTATGCAACCTAGATGTGGATTGGAGGATAATATTAAGACGGATCTTGAAATTGGATGTGATGTTGTAGACTGATTTATATGGCTAACGCTGGGGATCATTAGCGGACTGTATCAACGCGGTGGTGCAACATCAGGTTTTGTAAACTATTTATAGATCCACGAACTTCTCAAAAAGGACGTTGCTTGGTAGACTTAGTGAAGTACAGAATATTATAACCCTTTAAGATGCTCCCTGCACTAAGTTTTGAACAATAACGGAGGAAGAAGTTGTATTTATTAGACAACATATTTAGTAGGTGATATCCTATGGAAATACGAAATTCTGTCCTTACAATCATTGACCGTGCCGGAATGCATCTTATATAGGACGAGGGTGAACACGTAATTCACCAGTTTGTCGATCAAGACTATATACCAGTTAATGAACTGGTACGAAGTGTTTGCCTTATAAATCAGGCTTGTTTTGTTGTGTGACAGGAGCGCGGTTCGAGCCACCTGATCCACCGACGCCGAGCGCCGCGGGGTTGTCCCTTAGTGAGGCTCTGGCACAGTTTATAACTACGCTCCAACAGTCGCCGCCTCTGCCTCCACCTCCTGATCACGCCACCGCCTCTCTTCTGCTCCAGTGGCTTCAGGTAAGAATCAGTTCCATGTGCTTAAGCTGACAAAGTGCGCTCCGACTTCAGTTTTACTTGTTCGACGTTGCCGTGATATATTTCCTTTGACAGCGTGGAAACAGGTACTCTACGAAGCACGGAAACAGCTATTACCGAGACTGACTTGAAAGAAGTCACAGGCTCCAAACGACATTAAAGGTGTGTAGTTATATCGAGGATCGGGTGTTGGTGTAATGCGAGGCACCGAACGATATTGGAGACTTGTGATTGTTTCGATGATGGATTACTGATGCAATGCGAGACACCGAACGATATTTGAGGCTTGTGATTATTTCGATGATCGAGTATTGGCGTACTGCGAGACGCCGAACGATATTGGAGGATTGTGATTGTATCGATGATCGATTATTGATGTAATGCGAGACACCGAGCGATATTTGAGGCTTGTGATTGTATCAGTGATCGAGTATTGGCGTACTGCGAGACGCCGAACGATATTGGAGGCTTGTGATTGTATCGATGATCGATTATTGATATAATGCGAGACACCGAACGATATTTGAGGCTTGTGATTGTATCGGTGATCGAGTATTGGTGTACTGCGAGACACCGAACGATATTTGAGGCTTGTGCTTGTATCGATCATCGAGTATTGGCGTACTGCGAGACACCGAACGATAGTGGAGACGTGATTGTATCGATGATCGATTATTGTTATAATGCGAGACACCGAACGATATTTAAGGCCTGTGCTTGTATCGAAGATTGAGTTTTGATATAATGTGAGACACCGAGCGATATTTGGGTTGTGTGATTGTATCGATGATCTCACCGAACGATATTGAGGCTTGTGATTGTAACGATGATTGAATATTGATTTAATGCGACATACTGAATGATACGAAAAGTCTTTTATTATATCAATGACAAGGTACCCATGAAATTGTTGGTAAAACGCTATTGATGGCCTGTGATTTTACTTTTGCATGGTGTCGATGAAATGCGAAGCGATGTGAGGTGCTTTTGAGTGCATCAGTGAAATTCAGCATTCCAAACGATGTTGAATTTTTGTGTTCATATCGATTATCCGGTATTTATGATATGCGAGATAACTAAACCACATTGAATGTTTGTGTTTGCATCGATTATCTGTCTTTTTCCGGCGTCTCTGGAAGTATAGGTTCTACTGTGTGATTCTAAGCTGGAAAATGTCGACTTACTGTTACAAGGCATTGCGAGGCAGATCGGCTTTGGAGCACAGCTAGATGCTTCACTGCAGGACGCGAATTATATTTATCTCTTTTCATGTTTTAAATGTCCGTTGGTTTTCTGTTTTGTGGCCTGCGATATTTTTTAAGACTTTTCTTCACGACTGGGTGTGCAGGTGCTGATTTCTCACTAGGTTTCAATTTTACATTTAAGGAAGAAAGAATCGTTAAAACTGTATAGTTCATATTCGTGCAAAAAAGCGGAAATTTGGGCAGTGCGTTCTTATTTCTATGCATTTTGGGCCTGTGTTTTATGTACGTCTATGGGACTTGGTCTCTCACATTAGGGGGGGGGGAGGGGATACAGAGGGAAATTCAGAAATGTTTATTGAACACAGAAGGGGCAAGTTGAAATGTACACAATTGGCACAGCATGGAGGTATTTAAGAACAGGGTGGAAATGGAGATATTTTACCTAAGAGGGAGGAGGTAACTGGAGAATAGCAACAGTTGCATAACGAATAACGTAATCGTTACTCGCTGCTGAATATTATTAAGTTTATCAAATGCGGGGGGTTGAGACGGGAAGGACAAGTGGCAGGCATTGGAGAGAAGAGAAATGCATGCCGGGTTGTGATTAAAACTGCCGAAGGAAATAGACTGCTTGGAAGACAGGCGTGTATCGGGCGTTCATATTAAAATGGATCTTCAGGAGAGTGTGCGTGGACTGGATTTGTGTGTCTCAGAGAAAACGGACGAGTGACGTATTCCTTTGAACACGGTAAGGAACCTTCGGGTCACAACCTTGACGTTGGACATCCTGTTGTGTAATCTGATATTAAAAAGTAGTTTTAATCATTATCAACACAACTGTTTATTAGTGTATTTATCGCGAGTTACAAGGCTACATGTTGCAACCACAAAGAGGTCATCTTCAGGCCTTTAAAGACATAAAATTAAAATAGAATATGCAAGTTCGTTGTGGATATTTAGGTTGTGATATCAATCCTTGGTTGTTGCAATACATTTTGTGTGTGTGTGTGTGTGTGTGTGTGTGTCACAATACAATTTTTAAGAACCTTTAAAATCACTGACAGGTAACTGAAATATCGAAATAAAATAAAGATTAAGAGGCTGCTGTCTATGTTTTCTCTTCCTGCAGCAAAATCCTCCAGGGACGACAAGGAAGTAAGCACACGCAAAATGTTTAACGCAAGGGGGGGGGGAAGACTGCATCCCCGTATTCTTTATATAATTTCGATGTTTCCTTGACTCGTCAGTTGTTTTGACGGTTCTTAAAAGTTTTGTTGTGACACACACACACACACACACTTATATATACAGGGTGTCCCAGGAGGAAAGGACCTAACTTCGGGAGAGTGTTCCTTAGGTCAAACTATACCGATATAACCCAAAACACCTATATCCAAAGTTCATTGGTTACGGAGATATTGGCCAGAGAAAAGTGTGGATGTCTTTTGTGTCTGCGTACTGTACTCTGTCCGTGACGTCATACTAGTCATATGCACTTGACCTTCTACGCGCTAATCCTGCAGTAGC
>Ga0123354_10016106_pt1 | contig 11713 bp, 7 predicted proteins | sample TergutLab28metaG_2_FD_97872 | JGI IMG/M metagenome (GOLD analysis project Ga0123354, IMG submission 97872) | Labiotermes labralis P4 segment gut microbial communities from Petit-Saut dam, French Guiana - Lab288 P4 | ecosystem: Host-associated > Arthropoda: Insects > Digestive system > Gut ... | reverse complement strand
TTATAAAAAAAATAGAATTGTTTATAGTTTTGATATAGGTGGTGAAAATTTTTTTTTTTTTTTTTTTTTATGTATTTTGGGTGGATTAAATTTTATTTTTTTTTTTATAATTTTAAAAGTGAAAAAAAAAAAAAAAAAAAAAATCTTCATTCCATGTCATACAAGATAACTTAGAAATCAAGGGGTTACTTAATGTCTGAAACTTTCCATCATGAAAGATCATTCAGACATCACAGAGTGTGTGAGTTTACAGCATACTGGAGAGTTGACTGAAGTTAAACAGTACATATGCATGGAAGCACACCATAATTGAGGGAGGAGTAATGGTATAAAAGCTGATGCAGACTGTGTGAAAAATTTTAATATCTTGTTTTGCATTTTATGTTAAATGTCATTCACATTGAATTCAAACGCAGAAGATGGTTGCCTTATGTATTTATAACTATAAAAGTGTTTGCATCAGACTAAGCATTATCATGAAACACTTAATGACATGCACAATCACGTATTATTCCTTTTGAAGAGGGTTTTTTTCCCTTCTTCTGGTAACTAAAGTGCATTGCTTCTGATGGCTGAACACCATACATGAATTTTATTGTAGTATAATACCTCAGTGTTACAGTTCCTAACCTGTGGAGTTCAGAAGCTGTGTGCAGCATTAGTTGTGGTCTGTACAGGTATTTGAGAGTTGGTAACAGAATCTGATGTACTTGAACCATATCCATTCTTGATCTACATTAAATGCATAATTTCTAATACTTCTTTAAGAGGTGATCTTTTTTTAATTAACATTTAATGTTTAATATAGTCCTTCATTGAAATCTGGCATCTTTGTACATTTTTGAGATTTAACATGTAGAATATCAGGTTCATACAAATTTCTTAGTTTAAAGAAAAGGAAGCAGAGAAAACTCTATGTTACTGGAAAATAATTTGTGAAACATTTATGACAAAAGCTTGATATCACATACATTATAAACCTTAACAGACAAAATTCAGTAGCTGCAGTTCCTGCAGGTTGGGAACTGCTGTAAATATTTATGTTATGCCCTTAATATTTTTGTGGCACAACCCCTTTTTTATTTCGTGATTAGGTTTGTTTAAATGAGCTTTTTAGTAATATATTTCTGTATTTACAAAGTATATTGTTATAGAAGATATAGTAAATTGTATGTGAGAAGAAGTGATTAGAAATATTAACCCTGTAATCACTATGGACAAGTTACACTGGACTGCTGCATAATGTAACGTCCCTGCTTCAGAAAGAGGTTTTCAGAGTACTTGCTTTTGATAAATATATATTTTTACAAAGTAGGTAATCTGTATATCTCTGGATCCAGTGTGGTTAGATAATATAAGCAATATCAGCTTTAAATTGTGTGGTTCATGAAATGAGTGTGCAAGATCTTTTGATATTTAAAGTCATTAATTTAAATATATGATACACATACCCAAACATGTTAATTGTATATGTTTTTTAAAGCTATTCAGCGCTACTTTCGAAATACAGCTCGTAATTTTTATTGCAATTGTGCTATAAAACACTTAACACTAGGTTGCTACATAATGACAGCCGTTTTGTACCAATGAAAACTGATGAGATTTATGGACTGTTTATATTTTGTTTTGTAACCAGTTTGTTGATAAAGGTAAAATAAATATCATGAAAGTGTGACTTTAATTTTCATCAAGTTAAAGTAAGTACATGATGAGAAGATATGAGCTTAACCATTTTGGAAATTTGTTGTGAAGCAGTTGGGCAAAATTTAACATCAGAACTGTCAGATGTTAAGCCACTAGTGTTAGAGTTTCTTTTGCTGCATTCAGGTGTCCAGTATGTACACAGTTGGTAATTACGTACGTGAAGTCAGTATTGTAACACTAAATTTGTGCTAATTATTGTTAATTTAATGTAAGACAGTATGCATGATGGTAATAAATCCCTTGACAACAGAATACAATAAGGCAACCACACCCACCTTATTTGATCGGAGAGCCCAATTGGTAGCAGTGTGTTTTTATGAGCAAGTCATCATCATCATCAGCTTTCAGTTTTGTAGAAGTACATCCATGTTTACTGCACAGCAGTTAGTTTTGTCTCGTAGGAAGGGGCAGTGTGATGAAATATGAAAACTTACTGGTGCTGCAGAACATTAGCAGTCATGCCTAGTCACAAAGTGAAGTGGAGTGGATGTTTAATTGGGCTTGTAACAAAAAATAGTACTTCAATGTAACAAACTGTGTGCAGTGATCTCTGTCACTCAAGAATGCTGAACCAATTGTTCCAATATGCCAGTGCTGAAGGGTGTGTGAGCAGTAGTGACAGAGGTAGCAGTGCTAGGTCAAAGTTGGTGAATATTTTAGTGCAGAAGAACTGTGCAAAGGTGTGTTGCATGATAACAACTACTATATCATTGTTGGGGGTTTATAGAAAAGCATAAACAATTTGCTGGCTTCATAAAGAAAAATCTGTATTTACACAAAAGGTATACAGATACTGTATATCCTGGATGCCGGTTGGCAGTAGTCAAGAGATATGTTGGGGTTTTTTTTTATAGAATGTACAAATCTGTTTAACCCAGAATTCTCCAGTCTGTTATGCATAAGGGGAAATTCTATATTTTTTAAAATGTAAATTGTGATTATTGCAGTTAACAAATTATTATTTCTCTTGGCCAAGGTGAATTATTTAGAGGATTTTAATGCATGGGACATGTGTCTTTGCAGATTTCACTTTTTTAATATTTAAATGAGTACTTCAAAACAGACCAATCATTTCACTAATTCATCACATTTAGTCAAAAGTTATTATATCTCTCATCAAAAGTTGCATTGAATTGTAGGGACTGGTGATACACATTTTGAACTATTTGGTGACAAACATAACATCTATGAAGTGACTGAAAATTCATTGTTCATTTTTGCTGTAATTTGGTTTGTTATTGAATTTGGGTATCCCTTATGCCGATAATTATACTCCAGTGCACGCAGCAGCAGCAGCAAAAGCCGTCTGAATGCCACTGATGGCAAATGTTTCTTTCTGTGTCTCTCTTAGCAACTTTCTCTTTCACCTGGCTGCTTTCCCATAGACATTGGCAGGTCCTGCCTGAGTGTGTACTGTATGACTTGAAATTGTGTAAGTGCTTGTATTACTTATGAAAGACATACATGTTCATACTCATAGTACATAAAACCAGGAGGTAGGCAAACATATAAGCACAGATTACATGATTAATTACTTATATTGGTACATATGTAACCAAAATCTGGATCTAAGTACCTAAAATATAGGGGTGTGTAAATTATGTGGAGGCATTCATTATGAGTGTAATAGTTTACTAAAGATTCATCAGTCAGGTTTTTTATATAGAGGCTGTGTAAATTATGTGATATTTGAATGAAAGTTATAAAACTAGTTCATAAAACTTATCAGTTGTCCTTCAGTCTGAAGTTGGTTACACAGAAAATTATGTATAGTATAAAAAAAATATGTCTTTACATGATGTACATAGATTAGATTGTATGTCTGTACAAAGCTAGCTATTGTATTTTCAAAACATTTAATTCTGTGAATGGGAGGAAGAAGCTTCGATATGTAAATAATGAGAAAACAAATATATAAGAAGAAATTTACCATTGCCTGAGTAAGGAATTCTAAAAACCTTGAAGTATACAGATTACACGTGAATTAATAATGGAATATGTGAGTTGTGGAACTATCTGATTGTCTTTATTCACGGTATCTTTAGGTGTCCTCACGCAGGTAATAAACTGTTCCTTCCTTGCATTTGTATACACAATCACAGATTTCAGGTAAGTTTTTTGGGCAATCAGCTTTGTGAAGATAAATATATTATCAGTGTTTTGGATGTTGTCTCTTTCTCCATTATTGTGGATTGGTGTGGTAAGTGAAGATGATGTGTAAGCATAAGGTGTTCTTCCAGTCCTGTAAGTCGAGCATGTGCAATTGCTTTGGGTGAAAAAGTCTGTTCTGTATAGTGCAATGGGCTTTCCTGCATGAATGCTGAGACGAAAAATCAAAGGACCATATGATGACTGACAACAGACTCTGTGTAGTGTTTGTTGTCTCAATGGTCTGAGCTGAGCACACCAGGTTCCAAAAAAATGCCTTGAACAAATGTGTTGCCATCACTCTTCGGCCATTACTTTATGATGGAGACAGAGGCAGTTTGATAAGTGGAAATAAATTCCTTTATCACAACTGCTTTCATACATTCACTGTGGAAGCTTCAAATCTTATAACTTACATGATCACTGTTGCATTATTGATAGTAAAATATATAAGTGAAATTCTTGTATCATGTCACTTGTTCAACAAGTTGCGGATGGAACGTTTGTCCTCCCATGCTGATTAGATCACTATAGTTTTGTGGTTCATTGTTGCTGCCCATCTGTTGCCACTCTCATGAAATGTCAGTAGTCCTGAAACCATGTATTTCTTATTATTCTAAGTTGGAAGGATGAATTGTGGTTTGGCAGCATGGTGTGAGATTGCAGTATGACCTCCATGTAACAACATTCTAAGAGACCCAGATTTTTTGAACTTGGATATATACAGATGGATTTCTTAATTTCTTTTTTGTAACTGTATTCAGTTTGTATTAATTTAATTTTTTGAACATTTAGAATATGTAAGTTGAACTTTTACAGTGCATGTAGTAGATAGTTTTCAAAGAACTGGTTGTGGTTCTATATTTTTACTCTTTATGCAAATTGTGTGCATGTTTATTTAACAAGGTTTCTATGAAAATGTAAGCACTCTGAACCCTTGGACACCTAATACAGACGTGGCAGTGACTGAAAATTGCATGATCCACACATATGCTGTGTGTAGAGTGACACAACACTAAGCAACAGTTACTGTAATAAATGTTTTCACACTTGAAACTTAACTTTCTACAAGCAGTACCTAGCAATTCTGAGTAGCATAATATTTGATACTGCCCCTTTGGTTAATATATTGCATAATCACTGCCATCTAAATACTTTATGATAGTCACTGCCAACACAACATTGTACCATTGGATGTAAGCATAGGGAACCGAACAAAAATTTGACAGATTGTGAAACAGACAATTTATTATACTCTTAAGGGGTATTTCTCAAAGAAAGGAAGGAAGGAATTGTTGAACTTGCTTTAACAAATCAGTGAATTAGGTGGACATGGCATTTAATGATGCTTTCAGAATAATGAACCAATTTCTGTGAAAGTTGTAAAGGAATTATTTATATAAAACCCAATAAAAACACAAAATGCACTCAGTATACACCAGAAGCACGTTTCAGGAACATGTGTGTCAAAAATGTATGGAGTAATTAATCTGTGAGCCAGAACATTTATCAATCAATTGATTGGTTGATTAGCATTGAGTTCGAACCCTTATGGTCCTGATGCACCTAGGCCTTGAGCCGGAACATGCTGAACAGTGTAACTGGAAATCATTTATTAATATATGAAACACACATGTTTCAAAAGTGTTTACTGGTGTATGTATCATACAGACTGTTATGTACATTTGTTACAAACCTTGGCTATCTTGATATAGTGAGTGGTCCCATTTGTGGCATTTATGCCTAAGTCACACATCCAATGTTGCATGTGTTTAATGCTTTCAGGGCATTCACAATTTACAAAATCAGATGCACACATTAGTGCATAATCTTTGTAGCCCTTTACCTAATTCTTATGGGCTTTGGCTTCAAGTGTAGGGAATTGTGGCAGTTGGCTGGAGCTGGATGATTGATCCAGCTCAACCATTGAAGTTTGTACCATGAAATACTGCGAAGAAAGTTTCTGATAAACACGTCTGTGATTGTGCAGTACTCAGAGCACCAGTATGTTGCTTCTACCACCAAAGGTATTGTACCTGCTAAAATTGTATTAAATCAGTCATAATTAACTCTGTCCATTCATTATATGATTATTACACAGCTTTTGGTTCATGGAGATACAGTGTGAATATATTCTGGCTACTGATTTCATTTTCTTTGAAGATATCATCATTACATGGAGGTATGTAAGTTAAGGGATTTACTGTACAGTGAAGTAAGAACTCAGCTGAAATGAGGAATGTGAATGTGGGTAACAGTCATCCATGTGGTATATTTCAAGCTAATATATTAAAACATGTAAATCTGGGTTTGTCTGAAGTATAGCTTAGTATATGTCAGCCATGTCTGTTTGCTGTTTGGTCCTTTATTTGAAATGTGATATGCCAAAGTAAATGTGTTTTTAACTTGGTATTAAGGGCATATAAATATTCTAGCATACAGATTAGTTATGTGACTAATAAGAAATGACAGTATGGGTAAAGTGGTCGTATACATCAATATAATACATAAATCTAACTTAATTCAGGGTCAGTGCTGTATTATGGTTTAGGTAACTGTCTCAATTTTGTTTGAAATGCCCTTGCAGAAAGTTATTGTAATTGATATCGTAAATTAATTTAGTTTTCTTAGCCTGTTCTAACAATATCCAGATAGAACCTTGTAATAAATCTCTCTCTAATCATCCTTCCCATTTCAAATAATTCCAACATTTCTGTCATTGAGAATTTTGCAACAAATATCTGAGATGTGAAGCTACAGAAATGAAGAAAATTGTAGGGTTAACATTGTGTTAATCCACTGCAGTACTGTTATGAATTTTGTGTATATTAACTTTACATAATGAAATCGTCTTTTTTTAATTCACGTTGCTTGATTTTTCAGTGGTAATTTTGTTCCATCCTTATTGTTTTCTTATGGGAGTAGTTTCTTCAGACACTTTATTGTCACAATAGGAAGATGTACTGTATTTACCCAAATGTAAGGAAATAATTTTCCTGATTTATATAAAAAAAAAAGAAGGTGGTTACCGTATAATCATGCACAAAGTTAAATGTGTTCTTAATAGATATTGTCATGAAAACTTTAGACTGTGAAGAGAGAATCATCTTATATGTAGGGAAAATACGGTATGTCATTCCACAGACAGACTGTCTTCATTCTCATGTAAAAGGAAAGGGTGCCTACTGTTTGGTACCTGTTAGTCTACGTTTTGCACTGAGGAAGTCCTGGATGAATTACATGTTTATTTATTTATTTTAAACATTTTGAAAATGCTCTGCTTTCTTTTCACTTTACTCTTTTAAACTATATGGGCAAGAAGTTCCGTGACCTGTTTCCCATTCATAAGTTTTTGAGATTGAAAGAAAGATGGAGATGGATAATTGCACAGAACATTGCTTAGTCCATCCACAAACAGCCTGATTGTTAGGGGGGGGAGAGGGGGCTGGTTGGATTTGGCAGATTTGTACATATCAATTGCTGGTTATTAGAGATTGCAATTTTATCTCTGGAAATTGATGTTACTCGTATTTATTGTGTAATATTGTGGTTAGGAAACAGATTTTTAACTGCTAAAATTTAGAACTGTTTCTTTTGTATGCCTTACAAATAAAAAATATGTTGTAAAACTGGAAAGTATTTTTTTAAAGTACTCACCAAATGTCATCACTATCTCAGACAGAAAATCTGTAACTAGTGATAACACATCATATTTCTAACACTTTAGCCAAAGAGTGTGCATAGCTTAACTGAAAACACATGCTACTGTAGTGTGATTCATTCTACACATTTTGTGGCATGGTAGAGTAAACAGTTTTTCTGATAACGTTTGATCATTTTTCAGCACTCCATTAGCAACATTTGTATTCTTTCCACATGCATCCCTTGCCTATTGTGTGGTCACATATATATTTTGCCCTGCTCAGTACTCAAACTTTATTCAGTGTTTCATCATACCACATAATTTGTTGGTTCTTCACTCATATGGAAGGTCTTTCTGAGTATATACTTAAGAAGGAAATTCCTAACTCTGAAATGATTATTTTAGAGAGCAGTTTGTTTGTGGTCACATTTTTTGCACCCATGTCACACAGGTGCCAATTTGGATGGTTCTGTAGCCGAGCTTGTAGTGGAAGTCTTGACAATTACTGCCTGCCTGGCTGATATTTAAGTGAATGATTTTAGCAATGTGCCTCCTGCCACTGAAATGTTGTAAAATTTGGAGTGTGTCACTGTGTGACAGTGGATTTTGCACGTGCTTGATAAATGAGAACTGTGTGATGAGAAGTAAATACAAATTTGAGTTCCTAATATATGTACATAAGTTAGGAATGGCACCAGATTGCATGTGTGTTCTTGTAAAGTTATTTCATTTGCTGGCCACAATTAAAGTATATTGCTGTAGCCTTCTATGCAGGCTTCATAAAGATATCTAGCACCTAAAACTTAACACCCAACAGCGTTGGTTATGATAGCCCTTTGATTTCCTCATTCACCAGACACATCACAGATGAGTGATTTCCGAACTGTCAACACGTTAAGCTGATCTTACACTCAGATTGCTGAAACTCAGAGTTGTGGGTCTCAACATCAAAACAAAGACTACTTAACTCAATTATGTGTTATTTATCTCGATGTTGCTAGGTGACAAAACGGTGTACCTAAGCAACAATTATAACTTGAATGTTACCTACATTGTTGTGAGCTTGAACAGCAGATTTATTCTTTTTTCATCCCATTTTCACTGGGGGGGGAAGGTGGTGGTTGCAGATTCTGCCTACAAACCCTCAGCTCAATTCCTAATGCTTGTACACATTGATCCCAGTTGATACTTGTGTACTTTTTATCCCTGCTTTACATCTTGGATTATGTATGTGCAGTATACTGTGGTTTTATATTGGTTAATATATATTTTTTTATACTTGATGGTTGCTACTGTAAGTTGGGTGTTCCAGTTTCTTTCAGTTGTGCCAGGATTGGACTACACTTTCAGAACTGAACTTTTAAGCTCTTTCTCCATTCAAACCCATAATATGCTTGTTGGAAACCTACCATACTGAGAAATAATGGGAAAATTAATTTTTGCTGAAGCTCTGATGTGAAAATGTTCACATTGGTGGTTCATGTGATATATCCATGGTCTTTGCATCACACCTGTAATAGGTAAATGTGTATGGTCTGACTGGTTCAGAATAATACTGTGGCTGTAGCATACAGTTATCTCCCAACCCATAATAAGAAGGCACAAAGGTACAGGACAGAAGTATCATTCTAGAGTAAGTTTATACTAATAACATACAGGTGTCAATAGATGGTGGTGTCATTGAATTATTGTACAATAACAACCAAATACAAAGATGTTACATTGAGGCCCTTTTTCAATCCTATGAATCAGCCTGTCAGTGGTTAATTCTAAGGCCTCCCTGCTGAATAAGGCCTTAGTAAAAATATTAACTGTTACTGGAAGTTGGCAGATACATTAACTGTACTTGTCCTGATGAATTGTGATTTTCCTGATATGATGTGTTAATTATATTTCATCCTGTTATGAAGTATTAGGTCACTTGCTGATTTTTGAGCTCCTTGGTTGTTATTGTCACTCACAACAAACAGTTTATTTCTAAAATCTGTCAAGTAATTGTGTATGGCCTTTATTGCAACCTCACTTATCACCACATATTTTGCTTCTGTCCTGGACATTGTTACGGTATATTCATTCTTGGCTACTCATGCAATAGCTGATGCTGTTAAAATTAAAATTGGTCCTGATACATGATGTGTGGTTTGTATTCGTGTTCAGGACTTACTAATTCCTTACATTTGCTGTGAAATCGAAGGCTGGAGTGGACTGATTTATGGTCTGTTTTAGGTACCTTGTTTTAGGCTGTAACCGCCAAATATATTAACACAGCCACTAGAAACTTGTATGGAATTTCTGACATTTTTCATTTCCCTTCTCATTCTCTGGCCTTCTCTTTGACAATGTTTGGGTTCTTCATGAGGATTTGCACATGGCTGTACATACATCATCCCAAATGCTTGCTTTTGTTTAGGTCAGAATGTTTTATATTTCAGTCTCTCAAGTATTAAAAATATACTGAAATATACAATTTTTTTACATGTGTGTAGTTTGTTTCCTATTATAATGAAAGAAAATAAGTTGGAGATGTCATTTGTACTCTGGATAATGTTCTATAACATCAATTTATTAACCAACTTTTGTTCACTACTACAATATATTGAAACTCAGTCTTCCCTTTATAATATCTCCTCTTATTTATATATGTAACAAGTCATTACTCAAGGGCATATCTCCAACACGGCTAAAATTTTCTCAAATAATCCCTCTATGGAGAAAAAGGAAAAAAATCGGAAATATCAAATTATAGACCAATATCCTTGCCCACATCCTTTTCTAAAATATCTGAGAAGATAATTTTCGATAGATTACATAATCATGTTAAGAACAAAAATATTTTAGCACATGAACAGTATGGCTTCAGAAATAACTCATCTAAAGAAACAGCCTCATATAACTTTATAAATAATATCTTGGAAGCTTTTGAAAATAAATCTACTGTTGGGGGGGGGGGGATCTTCTTTGATCTAACTAAAGCATTCGACTACGTAAATCATACTATTTTACTTTCCTAACTAGAATTCTATGGCATTATGGGAAATGCTTATAACTTAATGAAATCATACCTCAATGACATATCAAAGAGTACTAATAAAAAATACTAACTCTAAAAATTATCTTTCTGAGTGGGAAAAAGTCAAGTCAGGAGTCCCACAAGGCTCAATTCTAGGTCCGTTGCTTTTTCTCCTTTACATCAATGATTTGCCAGGATCAATAAATAATTTATCTAAACCAATGCTGTTTGCAGATGATAACAATATAATTTTTACACATCCAAATCTTATTGAATTTAAGGAAGAAATCAATAAAATCTATGAAGATAATAATATGGTTTCAAAGCAGTTTACTATCACTGAATTTAAACAAAATTTACTATATACAGTTGTCAAAAACTAATTATGCAGTTAAAGTGAATATAAATTATAAAATTAGTCAAATTAATAATGTTTACAACACTAAATTTTTAGGTTTGACTTTAGCACACTATCCAGGAAACCACATATAGACCAACTTGTTTCCAAACTAAATTCAGCATGTTATGTAATCAGGTCTCTGAAGTCCATCATTTTCTTGGAGAATCTAAGAATGATCTACTTCTCTAGTATGCACTCCATCATATCTTATGGTATAATTTTTTGGAGTAACTCCACCTACAGTAATACCATCTTTCAATTACAGAAAAGAGTAATAAGAATTATGATAAATGCTGGAAACAGAATCCTAAAGTGAGCTGTTCAAAAAATTAAACATTCTACCCCTATACTCACATTACATACTCTCCTTATTACTCTTTGTAATTAAGAATATAAATATGTTCAAATCTAATTTGGTGGTACACTCTATTAATACAAGGCACTGTTCAGACCTGTATCTGCCTTCAGCGCATCTGTCTAAGATACAAAAGGGAGTGTATCACTCAGGAATCAAAGTCTTCAATTGTTTGCTTCCAAGGATAAAAAGTTTATCTAGTGACATGAGGAAATTTAAATCAGCCTAAAAAAGGTTTCTTTTGGAAGGTTCATTTTATGCTATTCAAGAATGCTTTGATTGGAACCTATTGAGCAATCCTAGTACAGGGAATTTACCAGTAATTAATGATTGCTGATATTGTAGTTTCAGTAATTAAATTATTCATTTATTGTATTTCTTTTATTGTTTGTTAAATCTGTATGTGTATATATTTATTTGACAACACTTATATTCTTCCTTTAAGTAAATTTA
>Ga0123354_10016104_pt1 | contig 11714 bp, 9 predicted proteins | sample TergutLab28metaG_2_FD_97872 | JGI IMG/M metagenome (GOLD analysis project Ga0123354, IMG submission 97872) | Labiotermes labralis P4 segment gut microbial communities from Petit-Saut dam, French Guiana - Lab288 P4 | ecosystem: Host-associated > Arthropoda: Insects > Digestive system > Gut ... | reverse complement strand
TATCTCCGTAACCATTGAACTTTGGATATAGGTGTTTTGGGTTATATCGGTATAGTTTGACCTAAGGAACACTCTCCCGAAGTTAGGTCCTTTCCTCCTGGGACACCCTGTATATGTGCTTGTATGTGGAGGGGAGGGGGGAGCACAAATATCATATGCATATGCAAATGAATGAGTGGTGTGATTAAGATAAATATTTACTTAATTGTTATCGTGGTTGAAATCATTCGTTTGTGGTTGACAGGTTTTGTTAGTGCAAAGTTAAGTTACTCAATTTTTATATCAAATAAACTCATTAATAATGAAACTATATAATATTGAGTGTGCACGGCAACTGAATGCAGTGAAACCCTTGAGGGCTGCCAGCTTTGTCAGGTGATTAAATGTCAGTTTGTTCAAATTTTAACCATTGGGCATGACTGGCAGACAGAGTTTTATTAATGAAGATAACTTTTCATATTTCTTGCACTTTCCAAAATGGAGTGCAGATCTTACATGGGGTGTTTGCAGCATTATTTGATAGTGATGGGACCTTATTTCTATCTGCATATTGTTAATTATCTTGTACATTGCACGCAGAGTTGTGCTGAAATAGATGTGGAGGGTGTTCTTGTACCGCAGCCTCCTCGTCTCCATTTATCAGCAGAGAAACTGGATTCTCATGGAGCATTCCTTATGGATGCTGGTGACCACATGATGATGTATGTATGTCATAATATCAGCAGTCAGTTCTGCAGTGCTGTTTTGGGTGTCCCATCCTTCTCTGCTATACCAGAGGAAATGGTAAGATCATTAATCAGGCCCATTGGGGAATTTTTGGGATGATGGACTTCTGGGATGTAGACTGTATGTCTTTATAAATGCTGTGAGTTTTTATACATCTCATTGTACATTGCCATATATATTATTTGTAGTTGAGGTAAAGCTCCATTCACGCCAAACATATGAGGGGGTGCTGATAAGTCCTTAGCTCGACCTACTTCCCGATGTCGTAGGACGGAATCAATAGTGTCGTTGAAAAGAGGGGTCTGTTTATGTGCCGAATTGCAAGTCTTTTCTTGTTAATGGAGGCTGAAAGGAAGCATGTCAGGCGACACACACAATTTCAACAACATGGAAATGCGAGCTGTCATCAAGTTTTTTTTTCCTGCAAGGCAAAGCGCCAAAGGAAATTCACACAATTCTGACAGAAACTTTAGGGCAACATGCACCATCGTATACCACTGTCAAAAAATTGGTGGTCCAATTTAAACGTGGTGATTTTTCCACCTGTGATGCACCTCGTCCTGGACGACCCAAAACAGTGACCACCCCGGAGATTATTGGTCAAATTCATGAGCTAATCTTGGAAGACCGCCAGATTTCAGCTAAATCAATACCTGAGCAACTGGACATCTCACATGAGCGGGTTGGATCTGTCATACATGAAGATTTGGACATGCGAAAGCTCTCTGTGAAGTGGGTCCCGAAATGCATGAACGTGGATCAAAAACATCAGTGCCAGTTGTCTGAGCAACTTTTGAATTTTTAGAGTGTGATCCAAATGATTTCCTGTCATGATTGGTGACCATGGTCGAAACCTGGTTATATCACTATGACCCGGAGACAATGCAACAGTCATTGGAGTGGTGGCATAGCAGCTCACCCTGACCCCAAAAATTCTGAGTGCAAATCAGCTGGAAAAGTTCTTGCCTCAATTTGGGATCAAGACAGCATCCTCCTCATTGATTATCTTCCAAAGGGCCAGACTGTCAATGCGGAGTGTTACTCATCTCTGCTGGTGCAATTGAAGGACATTTTGAAGGACCAAGAGGGTCTTGTTCTTGCACGACATTGCCCCGGCTCACGGGGCACTTGCAACCCAGAAGAAACTGACCTACTTGGGCTTCCACTGTCTTGATCACCCACCCTATTCTCCAGATGTGGCCCCGTTGGACTACCGCCTGTTCCCTGGACTGGAAAAACAATTGAAAGGTCACCAATTTTCATCCGTCGTGGAAATCATTGCTGCCACAGAGACCTGGTTGGATGGACTACCTTCTGAATTTTTTTTGAGAGGCTTGCAAAAGTTAGAGCAATGGGCTAAGAAGTGTATTGAGCTTTGTGGGGAGTATGTTGAATAAATACCAAGCTTGGTCAGTGTATCTTGTTTCCTTCCTGGTCGGGCTAAGGACTTACCAGCAGCCCCTCATACTTTTATAGCAGTAATACTCTGTACTTGTATGTGGAAGGTATATTGGTTTGCCATTTAGCACACTACTGGATACTGGCTATCCAAACCAAGGTCCTCCCTGTTTCTCCCACAGTCCCACCAGGTAAATGCTAGCATAGTGCCTTAAAATAATCCATCACTGTTTTCTTCTAGGCTTTTATCTTCTCAGCTTTCTTGATTATCTGCTTATTTGGCTGGGTAGTATGTAACCCCATCTATTAAAAACAACATAATTAAAGAGCCTAAGAAACTGACAGTCATAATAAAATGTTCTGTTCACAACTTATGGTTGTGAAATGAAAGTCCTTTTTGATGGTGTACCAAGCTTGGCTGATCATTGAATTTATTAGCTTCAGGCTGAATAACTGAGGTTTGTCAACTGGCAGGGCTAGGATTTTTCTGAGGCGTGCCTTATCTGCCATTGTATGAGTACAAGGGTTTATTCCCTGGGGGGGAGTAAAGCATGAAATCTACCAATGAGTTCTTCCACTGCCAGTTCTAATGGGAAGCTACATTTCTCCCTCCCTTGTATGCTTTCATTGCTTGATATGCAACTTTACCTTTTACTACATATGACTGGTATAGCTCTCAACTGTATCAGCTCATGTCATTTGTCATCATTATCATCTTTGTTGATTGAATGTAACATTTGTCACTGGAAACATGGAACTAGAAACTTCGATGCCAGATGTGCTTTTTTTAAGCAACTGGCTGATACTGGTGAACAAATTCCCAATGCAGCCTCAAGCCTTGAAGTTATTTAATATCTGAATATTTACAGAAATAAATTCATATATATTAACCAAGCAACTGAACATAATGACTGAAGCTTATTTATAAATTGTGTTGTTATAACAGGTTTAAGATTGTACATTTTAACCAACTAATCAAAGGTAGAATAAGTAATTCAAAATAAAAATAATGTAAACACGTGTTGTGCATATGATGAAAGCATTGAATGTTGTCTCTGTTCAACTTGTTTTTAGTATGAACTACCTGAAATAGAAAGCCCAGTGTCAGAAAGGCTACGAAACTTCGTGAATCATTTGCAAAATGAGAAACCGTACCAGACAATGCTCCATGTAATCAGGTAATATTTATTTCTGTAACATTGGTGACATACACACTACAGAAACATATTTATGTGAATGTTCTTTTTTGGCAATTGGTTCAATTTTGAAAGTGGTTTGCTTTATGACAGCCTTCTGTGCATGCAATTTTTGTACGATCTTTACCTGGGGATAAAGTAGCCAAGAGCATAAAGATGACTACTTGTCATTTGATCGAGAATGCAGGGAAGCTTTAATAATTTTGTTAGTCATTTGGATATTGTTTGCACTGAAATGACAGTAATGCTCTTAATTGTGAATTTCCTGAAATTAATTTTATTTTTGTGCTATTCTGTGTTGTAATTATTTTCATGCAGAGGTCATATGAATATTTTTTGTAACAATTTTTTATGTTATAATGTACTTTTCAGGGATGACAGCCATTACCGAGGAAAATTCATTGAGCGACTGATTGAGGATCGTTCTGAGTCGGCACTATCCTATTATGAATTTCTGCAGCATCTCAAGTCAAATATTAAGTGATGGAAGAAAATAAGATATTATGTGATATTTGAAATGTGCTCGATATGTATGTATGTATGTATGTATACACTCACATGTTGTTCGTAGGGGTATAAATAGTTGCTGCTGATTGAAATTAAATAAAATAAGGAAGGGGGAACCAGTTTTTTAACTGTCCCAGGCATTTGTTTTTCATGATCTTCTGATACATCTGTTCATACATAATGTTGGCCATTTTAATTTGAATGGCTGTGTTTGAAGTTGTAAAATATTTGTGGTTGTTGGAAGTGACAGTGTTATATAAGTTGGGCATAATATATACATATTTATTTATTGCCTTGGCTACTTGACTTACACGTGAATTTCAGTTAGTGGTTATATGTTGCCTACTGCTTGTGGTGCACAGTACAAGAAGTGAAATGCTCGCATTTGAGTGTGTGTGTGTATGTGTGGAGGCGCATGCATGAGAGATGTTGAAAACAAGTAATTTGGGGTAAAAATATATCTTTCCAATATTTTACTCAGTTATGGAATTATAATTTTGTAATAAGTTATAACAATTGCGCAATAAACAGACACATATATCGGAGATCAGAATAAATGGGCAAATCTTTGTTTGACTTTGTATTGATTGGGCCATCTTTTATGAAAAGAATTTTATACACCTTCATTAGAATTAAAAATACGTATTATTTTAATGAACTGTAGAAAGCTGTACAAAAGTTGAGTACTGTGTGTACTACTGGGCCAAGAAACAGTTTCAAAAAAAATAAAAATTTAGAATTGTATATATCTCTAAATGAAAATTCCTGTAATGAAATTGCTTTGGATCTCACATTATTTGTTTATGGGTACTATGTTTTCTTTACAACCAAAGTTTTCCTCTGTCCACGTGCACTAATACCATATTTATCCAGAACTGAATATTTAACTGTGGATTAATGTGCCTATCCTTCTGTGTGTTTTACTTCTGTAGTTAACCCCTCAGAGCCATATGACACAATGCATCACATATAATGTTAAAAGTATTTTGTGATGCAGCATGTCCATAGGCCAGTGATGGCCATTCTTGTACAGCCCTGTAGTATTTCTTTGCAGCTGCATTTAACTAACCTCTGCAGTTACGGTTGTTCAATAGAGTGGTACTTGTTTGTTTATTGTGTTTCCTCTTGCCACCCATCTGTACCTGTCTCCTACCCAGAATGAGATTTGGCAACAGTTATGCTGTGTAGGTTGTGAGATTTCTGTGACACATCTGCAGTTCATACAGTAAATATTCCCAATACAGTGGCCTCAAGAAGTGTCATCAATAACTTGGAGAAACATTTGCAGATGTGCCAGTTCCACACAAGAAAGCAGTTCAGAACTATGTGAGAAGTATTTTTGTGGTACATTATGTTTTAGACATTACAAGAACATGCGGATGAGACTTGTTGAGGAAATGCTGGACAAAATTGGTGCTACATTGGAGACACTTCCTAGAAAACCTGTGCGGCAAATGCAGCACCAAATAGGCATGTCATTTTTTTTGCCATAAAATGGAATACATCTGCATCCATATATAGCACAACTCTTCTTCACAAACCCCAGGGTGCTGATCATGAGGCAAAATTGAGTGCTCTGAACTCATACCTTTGGGAGTGTATGTGGAGATATTTACTCCACCCTCATTCTGTTTAGCATTGAAGCTTGGTTTCATCTCAGTGGATATGTAAACTTGCACAATAACAGTTACTGGTCTGCAGAAATATTCATGATTATCCACTGTACTGTGAGTAATGTGTGTGGCATCTTCTTAGCACAATTGGAATGATTGGGTCCATCTTTCTCGTATTCACAATTGACAAGGCATTGCTAACACACTGCATTTCATGCTTGGATAGCCTTGAAAGTAAAGCTGATGGAAAAGATACAGGACTGCTGTTGAGGAAGGGGTAAATGAAAATGAATCCAACATAAATGTAAGCTTGTGCTGTTTGTTACAGTTCAGAGTGTGTTAAAATTTTCCACATTGAAAGACACAAATGTGTAACAAGCAAATTCTTGGAATAATGCCTTTCTTTTCAGCATTTTATCCTACCAAGGTTAGGCTTTTTCCTGTGATGAACTTCATGTAGTTTCCTTCATTTTTTTGTGCATCACATTACACATACCTTGTGTGAAGAGGTTGCAGCAAGAGATAGTGAGTGCATTCTTCTCACCTGTCACCCATTTCTGTGTCACATCATAGCTGTCTCCATTGTGGTTGGTGAAGTGTGCAAAATAGTACCACCCCATTCAATATGGAACATACGTACACCAAATACAATGTATCCTACATTTAAATGGTCAATATTTATGCTTGGTGGCAAAACCATAAAACTACAAGCTATTATGCTAATAGCATTTTTAGCTATATTTCATCCTCTCGACAACCGGTACATGAAAATTCACGTGTCTTAATTCAGCTGTCTTTGATGTGTTTGTTAAAGGGGAAAAACTTTGTCACTCTTTCCCGTGTCCACATGTATTAATTCATAGTATGCATTCACTAATGCCATTAGAATCTGATCTAAAACTGTAAATGTGGAACAGCACTCCCAGTCCTGGCAGGAAAATTTTGATGTTTCCCCTAGAGTTGCCTGTGACAGTTAATAATTTTCCACTGTATTCTGAATTCTGCAGCAATTTTTTTACATTCTTATTTTGTTGTGGGAAACTTAGAAACAATATGTACAGTTCTGTGCTTTCTTCTGCTTAATTCCCTGGTGCCTGAATTTTATATGCCAACTTTGGCATATAAAATTCAGGCGCTGGGGAATTACTTAGAAGAAAGCATACAACATTCAAAAAATGTCAAAGGTTTGAAATCAAGAATATGTACAATTGTCTTTAGAATCTTAAATTGTGTTAGGGGTCAGGGCTTTAACCAAGCCTGTGTTTATCCTCAAAGGAAGAGGAGGAAAAGGCAGAGGTACAGAAGAAATCATGATTTCCTTGAAAGTTACACTGCAAATTTAAGTAATAAAGATACCACTGAGTATACTGATTTTGAAGCTGTTGGGGTGGGTGTCAGCCAGACTTTGAAAAATTAAACATTCTGAACAATTTATGCTGAATTACTGATCAATAAAGTATCAAGAAGATTTGATGAACATGTTATGAGGAAGAAACTGGTAATGGGGAGTTAATCTTTTTGGTAAACTGCGTCTGAAATGTGATGGCACATGCACAGAAACCAGATTTTGTGTGTAGGTATAACGGACGAGTCCATTTAAATCTGCGGGGATGTCAGTTCACTCGACTACTGGCAGCCGAGATGTGCGTATCAGCGGTAGTAATGCTGGATACACCATGTTCTGAGGTAGTGTGAAGAGTACTGGCTATGCAATCCATTCGCCAATTTCCCCTTCACTTTCCCTCCAGTGCGTCACCATTGTTCAATCACATTTCAACTGGACTCTACTTTCAGCCACCTGCCACTTCATCCCATTCATCAGGCAGTAAACCTCATTCTGTCAGTACTACAAAAATTTTGGCCAACAATTCACAAGTGCTATTAATATTACATCTTATCAGTACATAAATTGTTCTTATGGGTGGTGGCTGCATGGAGTGATGTGAAATTGGTACACAAACCTGTAAAAGTAGTATCAGGTTTGCATTAGCAGTCATCTGTAAAACTTTATACATTATTTTCCTTATGTTATTACATACAGCAGAGATTATTCTGGCATTAATACTTTGTTATTGCTGTCACTACACATTAAATATGCAGTCATGGAAGGCTGGGGAAAAATAAGAGTAAATGTATGAAACATTACCTTCATGTAATTGTCTTTTAACTATTTATGTAAGAATTTGCATGTTTCTGGTATTATGCCTCCCAGTTATTGAGCAGATGTTTCAAGAGGGAATTTTAAGTCTTAGTAAGATATAACACATGCCATAGTATGTAGTGTAGCTGTGAGACATTCTTCTAAAGAAGTGGAAGCTGTCTGTTGTGTCATTTAACAGCTAAATCAGGATGTGAAATTTTACATTTTCACAACATTTTTCTTTGAGAATTTATCTCTTTGGGACATAATGGTGTGTCAGGTGAGTGATTCATGGCATCTCTTGACCCTAAAAGATTAAGGTACCACATCCCTTTGAAATGTCAGAAATAACTTGTCTAATGACACAGCATCATGTACCAGAAAACCCGAATCCTCAAATGATCAGCCGTTTGTTCTCATTTGTAGGGATTTTCTGAAGTCATCTGATTTATTCTGTCACCATTTTCAAAGGAGCTGCATATGACTGCACTTTTTTTCGCATATATAACCAATTATTTTGATCCACAGTGACAATTATAGAAAGTAGGCTTTTCTATGGTTAAGTAAGTACACGCATAGCACTAGTTGTGATTCTTATTTGAATCATTTTGAATCTCAGAAAAATATTTTCATATAGAAAATGTGTCATGCCAATCACTCGGAATTTTGTAAAAGTCCAGGCACCACTCCAAGCTTTGGATGAAACCGACATTTCTTGTCCATAAATATATGCTGTACCTTTGGTATTCTGAGTTTAAGGATTATCCTGCGACAAATATATATTTCGTTTCTGATAATGACACTCTTGATAGTAGCGTTCCATTCCCACAGTATTGGCAACATCTAGCCAATCCGAAACAAAAAGCGCCCCCCTTACGCTCAGTATTCTTTATTTTGGAATCTGAAATGTCAAAACCTCCGTTTCCATGATAATTCAAAAGTGGCGGGCCAGTGTAAATTTCATCATTCGCCGCCATCCACCTGGCCATGCCACTGGTTACGATCGGATTCATCGGGTATCCCCGTTTCTGGTTATTCGGCATTCGGCCTTGTTACACTATGGCTCTTGTCCACGGATAGCAGTCGAACGACCACATGCATTGTGCTTTCCTGAGTGCCGGTGCGCGAAGAGAATTGCTTGCAAGCGCGGATAGTCGGCGAAGAGGTTGTGAGGAGTACCGGTGTATTTAGATACTAGTTGTAACGTAAAGTATACTATAATTTTCTCCCATGGACTAGTAGCTGACATTGTCGTATGCTTGGAGTATGTGGGTTTGCATTTCGCTGGAAAATTGTAAATGAAGGTTCCAGATTCAGAACCTAGAGTTTGGTTTTTATTCCGTGCTGGAACTACACATATAGCAGTTAAGAGATTTTGTGGGCGTTATACGCGCTGTAAACATGTAAAACGAGCTGTTGGTGTCGCATGTCTGTATCATTGATGAAACGAACTGTCGTTGATAGGAAAAAACTTCATAACAAAAGCAGGGGTGCACAAATTTAGACTGCGAGGTCGCGTGGGTAACAACTTGTGCAGTGGCGCCTGGTATTTGTGGGGCCACGGTATTGAACTTGCTTTATGTCACGCTTCAGGAGCGCAGAATTTTGAGGTGGTACCTATATTCGAGGGAAATTTGCACACTCATGAACAACAAGCTTTTGACCAATATATATATTTTTTTTTCGATGTCTGTCTAGAGACAGTCGCGTCTGCGGAATTACCCATGTGCTCGCTCATTTAACTTCGCAGTTTAATGAATGTTCGTAGTGTGTGCTAAAACATCGCATTCGTTGTGAAATGTCAGTATCATTCAATATGAATGTTGGCTGCGTTTTGTATCATATCTTAAAATTATTATGTAACTAGTGTTGCCTGCAATAGTAGGACCATAAGGACAGTAGTCGCGCAAAATGAATTAGGTCCTATGGTACTGTGTTATTGTTTTTGTTCAGATCCTGGAACAGTCAAAGTCAGATGATTGTTTCTTATACAGGCAAAGCATGGATATGAAATTCGAGGTTCTCATGGCAGTGACTATGAGAAGAAATGTTTTGAGATCGTTACACTGTGTAGTCTGATAATTTATTTGTATACCCAGAAGATGGAGCCGTCAGGTTCCTCCAAAAGTATTCCACCATAATTCTTAGTTACATTCCATTAGTGTGTATTAATGAACATATGTATTTAAGCTGTAGTTAGTGTCTTAATTAATATAACATAATTTGGCATTGGTGTGTGAAACTTGTGCATAGTACTGTAAAAATGTTGCATTCCGATGTCATGCAAGTGGATGGTGGTAATTTGTAATTCACAATCATACTGGACCACAGAGTTGAGGGATTCAGTTAATATGGCATATTGGTGGTGGCCATACTCCATCTGCCTAATTGAATTAACTAGAATGTGTTTTTTTATGAGGCCCTTTGCAATAGTATATTTGGATTGTCTTAGCAAAAGTAACCTGGCATTTGGGTTAGGAATGATTTCTAATACAGAATAATTAATTTGTCTGACAACTGTCTGTTACTGCTTCTTGTCAGCTCATTATGAACACAGAGCACTCTGCTAACTGGCCCACACATAAACAGTAGAGTAGTGGTGGAAAGTGATGAGTGATAGTTGTTAGACAAAATAAGGGCTCTGTCTAGCCAATCTGCTGATGATTCAATCAGAAGGTTACTCTGCCCCAACTTGTGATTCTGCAGAAGGACGTGGAAAGAAGAGTGATATTTTTATCACTTGTTTTTAATTCTTATGTCAGTGGGGGCTGTGGTATGTTTATTTACCTTTCATTTCATTGCCTTTTCCATTTGCTCCCATTTGTCAAATTAAAGCATTCATGTTAACCTGAATGTGTTTGCTATCATGCATTTCTGCATTTGTAATATCAGGTGTCTGAGTACATCATTCACCAATACAAAGATGAGCCTGTTAAATATTCAGGTTGTCTACGAAAACACGCTGTGTCTCTGGGTGAATGGGTTCCAATGCTTTGAAGGACTGCAGTGTCTTCATTTCCAGAATCAGGCAGTCTAAGAAGAATAGCCATCGGGGATGCTGCGGTGTAGTGTATAGGTATGGGTGATTAGGGAAGTGAAAGGGCGATCAGTGCCAAATCACCTCATCTGCATCCCAGACCACTTTGAAGTGGCCTTGGTGGACACATAACATTGACAGTGAAGCCCAGTCCCCTTAATTTGAACTGGTTGCATTTAACTTATTAGAATCCACTACACCACTGCCATTTGTTTCTTCTCGTTTCATTTATTTTGCAAGTGTTTCCTTTTTTACTAATTGCATTTGTACTGTTTCTACTATTTACTCATTATTTTATACTGTGTTGTTATTATATTTTTTAGATTTTGTGTATTTGTATTTGTTTTTATTACCATTTCATCATGTATTTACTTTAATTTTGGTTTTGTGTGTGTGTGTGTGGCAGGAATTCAGTTTTGTTGTACCTGCTATTGCCAGTATGAGGATCCAACCATTAGGTTTCATGCCTGTCATGCATTTCCATTGAAAATATAAAATCTCGGCATTTTGGAATGTCAGTAATTGAACATCACTCACCAGAAATCCATACATCTCCTGATATGTTACCATGGATCTTAACCACCACCCTGTGCTGTAAAGATCCCAGCCAATACACCAAGGCCCAGCCCACTGCATATCTACCATCCACTTTGTCTAGCTGCTACCTTCTTTTCCTATACCTGGATAGTACACTGTATCTTCCCACGTGGCTAATCTTCTTGAAGTGCTTGAGCATATGGGCGAAGGTGCTGTGATCCTTGGAAATGTCAGGAATCGTATACCCATTGACATGGTAACATCCAGAACACTTTAATGTGCATTTGCACCACTGTGAGAACTTCAGATCCTGCACTCAACCTGCTAATTGCTTTTTCATAATTACTGAACATTGCTTCCTTTTAATTCCCTTTACAATTAACTGCAGCAATTACAAGCCCAACATTCCAGTGTATTTACTGTGTAATCTCAGTTGCTTGGAAATATTCAAAATGATGGAATGTTTAGCTGAATTTGGACCTAGTCTTTCCCCCCCCCCCCCCCCCTCTCTATCTATCTACCTATCCATCTATCTTTTTATTTTTGTTTTTTTCACTCAT
>Ga0123354_10016101_pt1 | contig 11714 bp, 8 predicted proteins | sample TergutLab28metaG_2_FD_97872 | JGI IMG/M metagenome (GOLD analysis project Ga0123354, IMG submission 97872) | Labiotermes labralis P4 segment gut microbial communities from Petit-Saut dam, French Guiana - Lab288 P4 | ecosystem: Host-associated > Arthropoda: Insects > Digestive system > Gut ... | reverse complement strand
TAAGTTCCATAGACAACCTGATGATGGCCAACACAGGCCGAAACATGTAGTTGTTTTCCATCACATTCATTAAATACACCTCAGTGATTAAGTTGTGTTTGACTACATACCTTCTCCTACATTTTGTGTTAGACTTAAAACGAATAAAAATCAAATTTGGCAAGTGGGCAGTAACGGAGTACCAAATATAACTGAAATTTCTAATTGATTTTGGGAAGTACACGTGCAGTGGGACGGAAGGACAGAAGACTAATGGACACGATACACGTTAAAAGGTAATTTTATTTCGCTATGTACAAGGCCGGTGTTTCGGGGTCTGTGGCACAAGAGTCCAGGGAATGAGTGCAGTGTTACTGCATTAGGAATTCCGACTGTTTTAGTATTATTAAATGAAACATTTTTTAAGAAAACAATTGTCGTACGTTGCTCGAATGTCAGTGAAACGCGGGTTTCTGTTTCACCTTTGTGTTTTATTGTAAAATTTCATGAAAATCAAATTTAAAGCGTACCAACAATATGCACATAAAAACCTAACAAATTTTAAGTAGGTAAAAAGTGTTCACAAAATCTTACATGTTTCGGTTGCGGCCACCACCACCATCATCAGGGAAGTTCCGTTTATGAGAAGCTAATTCACCAATTATTAAGAAACACTGTTCACTCTGTCTAATGCCGGTGGAAGAAATCGTTGTTTTACTGCACGCGTCTTTGTAGTCATCAAAGAGCGCAAAATTCGAAACCCACTGCTGAGCAAGTGGCGTTCTCGGAATGTGACGGTCCTGGCTGTGGTAGGAACAGTAGCGGTCCGATCGTTTGCTTCTGCAGTGCTTATCTGCGTTTGTGGATGCAGTCCAGGTGCCTGGAGGTCAAGAAAAGTTTTCTGATGAACAGCTAAGGCGGGCGTGTGATCTCATTGTCAAGGGATATGTAATGGTTCGGCCTTGTATTTTACAGGCTTTTCCAGGAAATACACCGTCTTCGATATTGCGAATTATAACACACGTACTGTCCAGTCCCAAGTTAGGAACGAGTCAGGGTTTTTCCTGTCCACGTCATGAAAGCGTATAGAAGAAGTAGAGGTACAGCTCCGCTCATTCTTAACCTCGTCATTAGATAGTGGTGAATGGTTAACTTAACGCTCGGCTGTTTTACTCACATAAAAGAACCAAACGACTGACATGGTGTGCTCTATGAAATTAAAATAATAGCATGCTAATTGATTGTACAGGCTAGATTTATGACAAAAATTCTATTTTACTTGTCATCTTAGGTTAAACCTTCCTGGAATCGAACCAGGTCCAGGCTGCTCGCGATGTAAGCCTACAAAGTAATGCAGTTCATTCCTTGTGAGGCATGTAGATGTAAAAATTGCAACTAACTAAATAACTAACGGATTCGGAGAGTAAAATAGTAAAGACAAGAACTGCTGAAGTGTATAGTCACACAGGACGCGTTTGTAAAATTTACTTTTCTTTAAACTGAGTGATATCAATTCCGTGCAACTATTTCAGATGATACTGATAAATAGCCTGCACTCTACATGCACATAAATACAATATTCCCTTTCATAAATGCATCACGCGACAATTTATTTGCTAACTGAATTTACATATTCGAAACAGAACTCGTCGGCTGCATGGCCCTGGGCTGGCGCGGCTTGGCAGTCATTCGGGGCCTTTCTATATTTCTTTGTTTTTCTGTTTGCTACTTGTACTAGCATAATGTAGAGTCTGTATAGTGTAGTCGGTATAGTGGATAGATTACGGGCTAGATAACCGAAAAATTGTGCTTCGATTTTTTTACCTTCGCACTGTAAGAATTTTCGTTGTAATTTCTACATGAATATTTAAATTACGGAACTTACTGTGGACACAACTTCTGTGCACCTGTAGCGTGAAAAACGTTTTATGAGAAACCGAAAGTCAATAACTTTAAAAGTTCCTTAAGTAAAGTTATATTCATGCTAACACACTAAGCGTAACAAATCACTATGTGCAGCAAACGCTGATAAACTAATTAGAGTGGAGTGTATGTTCTAGTCTAACACAACTTTATTTTATTTGATGGTAGAATGAGATGGGCTGGGCTTGTGGCGCGTATGGGTAAGGACAGGGGGTGTATAGGGTCTTGGTGGGGAAACCGGAGGGAAAGAGACCACTAGGGAGACCTAGGCGTAGATGGGTGGATAATATTAGGATGGATCTTCAGGAGGTGGGATGTGGATTATGGACTGGATTGGGCTGGCCCAGGATAGAGACAGGTGGCGGACGCTTGTGAGTGCGGTAATGAACCTTCGAGTTCCGTGAAATGCGGGGAATTTCTTGACTAGCTGCAAACCAGTTTGCTTCTCAAGAAGGACTCTGCACCATGGAGTAAGTAAGTAAAAGGTGTATTTATATTTATTACCTAAGGTACAACTACATGTTTCGGTTCTTAATAATAACCATCTTCATGTTGTACATGAATCCTTAGAAAATAGTTATACAAGATTTAATATGGGCTGTGTACTGTACACAGACCATATTAAATTTTGTATAACTATTTTCTAAGGATTCATGTACAACCTGAAGATGGCTTTTATCAGGAGCCGAAACATGTAGTTGTACCTTAGGTAGTAAATATAAATACATCTTTACCATCAAATAAAATAAAGTTGTGTTAGACAAGAACATACACTTCAACTCTAATTAGTTTATTGAACACAACGGGGATGACAAACCTTGTGAAACCCTGATAGTATCCATTGTAAGCCACAGATTTTTCTTCGGGAAAGGTGAATGCTGTAGTACTTAGACATAAATTCCAGTGCCTGGTTCATGAAATATGTTGCGGGGTCTGATATTGCTGCACTGAGAGTGGTTACCATTGAGCTGACTTCCATTGGCTAACTTTGAAACCTCATAAAGGGCGCCTTGTCATTAATTAATTTTTCTTTACGTGTTATAACTCGTTTATTTTACACAGTAAGGAGTAGGATATTGTATGTCACAGTGAGTCGAGGTCAGACAGATACAGGTGCATTTCATACAGGCGACATTTCACTATTCATTTTACCCAACACAGTAAGTGAAAGGTGAATGTGAACATTGTAATTAATGGTTTTCTAGTTCCATCTGTCAGGTTGGTAGCATGTTCCAAGCACAGCATGATTTATGAATTTTCTGGCTACCACTGTTGGTAAATATTAATGACTGTCGCAAATCATATGGCTTTTTATAGCACTTTCTGTACGTATACAAACGGATTAACATTTTTTGCTTGAAATAAACCATAAGGCGCTGTGAATACTTCCGGAGTTGTGAAAGATGGGCATAAGTATCACAATGTAACGTCACCATAACTGTATTCACGTCAGGCAGAAGAGAAGAGGATCTGCTCTTTTCTAGCCACCACCTCAATCCTGCAATACACCTGTATTCTTGTGAAACATTTCTCAGTTTCAGAAGAATACAGCGAGATACTTTATTAAATGTGCTAGGTCAGCGGTAGCACAGTGGTTAAGGTGCTGTGCTACAAATCGGAAGGTCGTTGGTTCGATCCCAGCTGGTGTCATTGGAATTTTTAATTGACATAAAATCATTCCGATCGCACTATGGCCCTGGGGTCGACTCAGCCTCTAACATAAATGAGTACCAGGAGCATTTCCTAGGGGTAAAGGTGGCCGGTGCGTAAGGTTGACAACCTTAAAACCATCCTGTGCCGTTGTCACGAAATCTGGGAACCTTAACTTTCTGGAACCCTCTGGGCCACTCCAGGCCTGTAACGGGACTGGTTTACCTATACCTAGGTAGCCATGTAGAGTAACATTATACTTGTTAGGTTTTAATGAAACTCAGAATGTCTGTCCAGATTTTCGAAAAATACTCAACTGTCAAATTTAATTTAAATCCTTGCATTTTTGCATGCGGACCGACAGGTGTACAGACATGACGACGCTTTTCGAAATTTTGCGAACTCGCTTAAAAACTGTCTAGTTTTCTCAATGCCAGACAGTTTTAATGGCCATATTTGGTGAAGGCGTACTTGCGTTTCTGGGCGCATGATTACTCGCATCTGCGTTGTGGACGTGCTTACAACCTGGGGATATCTGCTCTGTGGATGCATAGTTCCTATTGGGCATTGTACCCGTAAACGGGTAATGCTGTTAATGTTTTCTCAAGGAAAAATGTGTGTGTTGAAATCTATTCTTATTGTAATACGTTCCGCCAGCTGTATAAACCAGACAGGGGTCTATCCGTGTTAAATTTGTAATTTGTCTTCGATCAGTGTAAAAACGCAATACGCCCTAGTTTAAAGTAAAATTAAACTTTTAACCCCCCTCCGTAAGTTTTAATATCAACACTTTTCTTCAAGAGTTGATTGTAGGACTAGTTATAATTCTGAGAAGACATGTCTGGTCACTAGTCAAATATGAAGGTGCCTGGTGATGTTATTTCATTTACCTTTGCTTGGTTTTTGTTCTTATTCCGTAGTCTAGTGTAGGGTTGCAAAAATTTACCAAAAATGTAAGAGATACGTCAAGATTCTATGCCGCAGAAGGGTGACATGGAGCAAGTTCCAGGCGCCGTCCTACACAACGTAGTGGTCATGTGGATCTGAGGTCCGAGATTTGTACACCCCTGGTCTATACTCCAAAAATGAACATTCTGCTTCATATCCAGTGATTGATTTGTCTATTGTAGGCAAGTAAGTTGGTGACCCTCCCCCCTCTTTCCGCCGAGGATGAAAACAGATCGTTTTGCCAAAAAGTGTTCGTTTTTGCAGTACTAGTCGGTGACTAGCCGATCCCGGTGACTGTGCAGTCTACGGTGTGGGTCTGCGGACCTTCGATTACTGGGACTGTGGGTTCGAATCACGCTGAGAACATGGATGTTCGTGTTTTGTGTAGGTAGGACCTCTACAACAAGAAGAATCGTCCTTTGCCATGGAGTCCAATCGAGTGTTTATGTCTAATTGTGTGTGATCTTGAAGCCCCAAAAATGAGGCATCCTAGGGCATCCTAGCTCCGAGTTGGACTGTTGCTCCACAGCAAGAGAATAATAATAATAATAATAATAATAACAAGGGGCACTGCACACATATTTCGGAAAGTACTAATGTAAAAGTACAATAGATTCAACACTGGAACTAAGGATAAAAGCACCATGAATAGTAACAACAGAATAGCTGCAACACTGTATTCCCTAGGGACATAGTTTGCCTCAGGAATATAAGTATAAATACCCTGTATAAAGGAGATGATGATGATGATGATAACAATAATAATGATGATGATGATAATAATAATAATAATAATGTCAATAGATGCTATCCGTAATCCAGGTAATTTTTCTCAAGTTTCCGGTCATTCCTTGCTCATGTCAGGTGTTTTCGACTAAAACCGAAATCTGCAATAACCTCTTCACTTATTCAACGACATTAGTTGTGACTGTCACAATAAACGAGCATTTGCATCGTTTCAGTTTCGTTTATTTGAAAGAAAGAATGGAAAAACACGAAATATCGCTGGTGCGAGACGTGTAAGTAGGATCATGTTTATACGCGGTAGGGGCTTAATAATATTACTTGTAGAGCACAGTGAAAGAGTTGTTTGTGCTGGCACACAGATGACGCAATACTGCTCTACGTTGTGTGAGCCAGTAAAGCTGAAACCGCTGCCCTAACCTGCCATGAAGTGCAAAAAATAGAACTGCTCACGGTGTGCAACTGAACGCCGCAGCTGTAATTACCGTCGCTGTAGTGATTATGAAGTAGATCTTACAACCATTATGCTGTGGTGCAGTGCAGTTGAAGTTTTCAACACTGAAATAAGAAAACCGTGTTCCTTTGGTTTTCAAGTTCATCTAGAGTGTTGTTCTATGTTATGGAACCATTTCAGTTAACTTAAAGCGCAAGACATTAACCAATGAAGTGTTTAATATTGAAGAAGACATGGCAGTTTTACGCGTTTTATCTTGTGTGGCTTCTAAGCGTAAATTGCAGGCACCTGTCCAAATAGGAGACAAAACAACTGCAGTAGAAAAATGTCGGCTTACGCGTGCACTGCTTGGGAATTTGCTTCCCTGATAGGTATTAATGCTTAATTGATGTAGACGGATCCAAATTTCTTGTACACAAGTACACACATTTGTATATTTACGTGTCTTATTGTAACTAATGTACAGTGTGTGTAATCGTCTAACACAACTATATTTATTTGTAGAATATAAAGTATTTTCTACATAAGGTACAACTACATGTTTCGGCGCCTGATAATGGCCATCTTCAGATTGTACATGAAATACTTATTAAGCAGTTACACAAAACTTACATTGGGTTGTTTGTATGGGGTAGGGATGGGGTAAAGTGCGCACGAGATCTCGTATCTATCATATAATTTGGGCATCGTGGGTTACACGAGGGTCCATACTGTTACTGAGCTATGTCTTAGCTTATTATAGTTAAATCTATGGTAGGTATCATATTATGTCTAATGTTTAATAAGTATTTCATGTACAACCTGAAGATGGCCATTATCAAGCGCCGAAACATGTAGTTGTACCTTATGTAGAAAATACGTTATATTCTACCAATAAATATAGTTGTGTTAAACGAGTACACACACCCTACATTAGTTATTTCATAGAACGCAACAGGGATGACACCTCACGTTACCCAAGTAAATATTATGAGACAGACTCTCTATGCTCTTGAATGTCTTTGTTGGATTCCCGACAAGGACAGTCATATTTATCTTCACACCGATTCCAGACCGGCTATAGGAGCCAACCAGGTTTTTACCTAGTGGGGCCACGCAATCATTTATGTCGATCTGATGTCAAGGTTAGAGCTTTTGACATTCAGATGACCGTGCATAGTGATATAATCTTATAATAAAACCAACTAGATTCACTAATTTCTCAAATTTATTTTTGGAATAAAACTACATGTTTCGGACAGTTCCTCTGTCCATCACCAGGACTTTAGCATGTACACGCAGCAATGGTATATGTCAGCAAAACCATTGCTGTGTGTACAATGCTAAACTCCTGATGATGGACAGAGGAACTGTCCGAAACATGTAGAGTTTTATTCCAAAATAAATTTGAGAAATTATTTCATCTAGTTGCTTTTATTATAATAATTTAGAGCTTCATCTGCACGTCCCTCTATATGAAATTAGGCGCTGCTCAGATTTTAGATCACTTTGTTGTCAAAGTTTAAAGTAGGCCTAAACATACCACCAAACAAGTTAACTTAGGCAAAAATGCGACTGTATGCAACAGTAATGTTATCAGTCCAGAATGCGTCGCGGCTGAATGACTGCAACCCAAGAGAATGCAGCTGACCTGTACAGCCCCCTAACACCAGCGACGACAGTCGGTGGGTAACATACAGATCCTGTAAAAAACACGAGTCTGTATCACTGCACGACGTTCTTTCCACAGGTCGCCATTTGTAACAAGCCTCAAGTCAGATTCGTGCACAGCTCCAATCACACACAACACTACATAAAACAACTGTATCTTATACGCACAGAATACGCCTGCACTTCAGCATAATGTATTTTTAACCAGAATATATCAGTTACCGCTCACTAACAACAGGCGATTCGCTTTCCCCAACGCAAACAACTGTCAAGGTCAACTGCAAACTGCTCAGTCAGTATCAGTATCTGCACGCACAAACTTTCAGTTCGTACTTCTTCCTCTCCACTGCAACAAGGAATTATTTAATGCTATCTACGGAAGCATTCGGTGTTGATTGTGAAAGTCATTCGAGACACGCAAGTACTCTGTGTGGCACACTGCGAAGTTTCTTAATGTCACACCAGTTGGTAGAGGCCAGTTGAAATGTGATGGCACACGCGCAGAAACCATATTTCGTCTTTCGGCGAAACGGACGAGTCAATTTAAATCGGCGGGGGCGTCAGTTCAGTCGACTACTGGCAGCTGAGGTGTGGGCATCAGCGGTAGTAATGCTGGATACACCATGTTCCGAGGTAGTGTGAAGGGCTACCCAATCTATTCGCCAGTTTCCCCTTCACTTCCCCTCCCGTGCTTCACCGTGTGCCATCACATTTTAACTGGAGTCTACGTACATTTGCTGCTAAGCTTGAGACCGGCATTGAATCAGGTGCAAAAGAAGCAGTTAATGTAATCAGAATTGTTGATACCGAAGTTGACATTTGAACGAGGGAGCTCCTAAATACAAGGAAGATAACAAGATGACATTTGAAGTTCTCACAGTGGTACGATGAAGGGTGAAGTCTTCTGGCTTGTTACGTCATGGGGTCCGGTACGTACTCACCAACATGTCGGAGGCACTTCGTTCCTTCTTGACGACGGTAGATATCAGTCAACACAGCGTAACATCCCTGAAGACAAATTTTCCAATTGGCCTGTCACGCACCTGAAATTCTAAACGGTTTGTTCCTGAGTACAAAAGAGCTGTAACGGCTGCATTGTAGTAATTCCTCATTTCGAGTTAGGAGCTGCGTCCCTGAAAATCGCAAAACTTGGCACGGACGTTTTGTCGTATAAGAAATAATTAAGTAATTAGTAATTGAAATGTAGAGAAAACAGAGTTGATTCGAGTGTGGTCAGTGTCGGTTATTTGGTTGCTAACATTTGCCGTCTTAACAGCGAAATAACTTTGCACGGAACGTCGCAGAAACAGAGCTGCCTGTTGGACAATTTGTTACGGCAACGTGGACTTATATCGCTCTTGTCCTGTGTCATACAATGACTGTGAGGTGTCTATTGAGTGAAATGATGTGGCGGGAGATGGGGAGAGGGCGGCTGACCTCTTTTGTTACAGAAACACTAACAGCAGCTAGTGGAATGTGATGGGGTTCATTTTTCACAGCGTCTGACCAAAGACGACGACAATAAAAAGAATACAAGGAATCTTCATCAGGGTTTTGAATAGCTACGTGCGAAGCTGCCGACTGTTTGTTGCGTCTACGCTGTAAACATCTGCCCACAAACTCATAGTTAAGAGACGAACTTTGAACTTGTTTGACGACTGCAGTGTCTGCGTCTTTTCACATTTATCATTGTAATAGTAGAGGGAAATTTCGGATTTAACTTGAAGAATGCTTGCTACCATTCAGTACAGAATGTCCTCTACCTTTCTGTCTTCCCTCTTAACACGTAGAGACTGAATTTCACAACACCATAATTCTGTGTGTTTATATAGGTGTGAAACTTTGTGGTACTAAAATTGTGTAGTGTAAACTTAATGTTCATCGCCGTTAGAACATTGGCTACCGGAGTTCGAGAATAGAGCGCTGAAGAAGAGGGTGGAGGGGGATAACTGGAGATTCTGTGGAATTTTATAATGAGGAAATTCATGGTTTGTCCTCACCAAATATTATTCGCATGATCACATACAGGACGAGGAAGGTGGGGAATGTATGGAGGAGAAAAGAAATTCGTACAGTGTTCTGGTGGCGTAAACCTTCAGGGAAAAACACTGTAGAAGAACTAGGCGTAGTAAGGAGGATAACGCTAAAAATATTTCTGAATAAATCTGGATGAAAGATCCTGTACTGGATAGGTTTCGCTCTGGCTAGGAATAAGTGGCACGCTACTGTGAAATCGGAGATGAGACTTACGGATTCCCAAATGTGGTGAATTTCTTGATTTGCTGTGGAACTGTTGACTTCCGAAGGAGGACTCTGTTCCATGGAGTAACTCAGAAACTAAAACGTCGCTTGTAATAAAAGAGTTTCTTTCAAAGCAAGTGAAAACTCTTCAGAGCCACCACACAAAACGTACTGCATAATAATCGTGTACCGGTTTGTGGTTAAATTGCATACCTGCATGTTGCTATCCTGGGGGTTTAATTCACGACGGCCTTTAATCGGAGCACAAGTTATGTAGCGTTGAATAATGTGATAAGTGTGTATGGTAAATGGAACAGGATGCGGACTGAAGCTGTTGTGTATTTTAAACTACGCCTGATAATCTTTTTTTGTTGTTGTTGAAACGTCCCAAGAAAAACTACGAAAAACCTAATTCTCAATCGTCTTCTGCAGAGGTGCACACAGCCCGGGCACCAGGTCGCCATGGCGGTTAAATTTTGTACGGTGGCCTATGATATTTGTGGGGGGTCATTGTGGAACTTGCTTTATCTTACACTTCTGGCGTCTAGAATTTTGAGTTGGCTGTCAGATGTTTGGAGAATTTTGTGCATCCCTACTCTACTACTTGATATTTTCTTCCGGAACGTCCAGATTATGTGGAAGTGGGATATCATAATCAGAACAGTTTAAAGGCCATGAGCTGGACAACTAAGGAATAATGGTTCGATTCCCGTCCGGTGCAAGATTTCATTATCTTCTGCAAAGCGTCTATACCGGTTCTGGGGCCTCTCACCCCTCTATTCACTGGATATGCGGGACTATTTTTTTCCCAGGAGTAAAGGGTCAGTGTATGAAGCCGATAAGTCCCATCTATCTAGTGCTGAAGTTAAGAAATATAGCTGTTTCTCCACTCACCATTGTCCATGTTGCTTGCTCAGGGACAACTTTACATTGTTTCTTTTCGTCCAGGATATGATGCTGGAATGTTAACAACGTATGTGTGTTTCTGTATTTTGCTCGACCAACTATTGTTAGTTACAGAATGAAGGACAATATTTGATGTGCCAAAATTCACGAAAGACAAGTATGCTGAAGGTCATGGAACATTTTATCGTTGAAAGGTTAAAATGTCAAATTGATTCCCAGATACAAGTGGCGCAGATAGCTCCAAGTAACGACAGCCATAGGTGAACCGCACAAATGAATCTACGCTGTCGCTGCTCGCCGGTAGAATGTGACTACTGGTGATTGGCAGTGTGGACTTGCACTGTGCTGCTTATAGCACTTGTCATTATATTCTTGCAGCAAAGCATCAGTCATTCACTTCTCTGCAAGTTTCCCATAGCAGCTAACTGCAAATTCATAACGCAGCTAATTTAATCAACACGGCGTGTATGAACCCTGTGTGAACACAAAACAGATTTTACCTCAGACGTAGACAGTCACCCCGGGCGTTTCTAATCACAATATGATGGAGTCAAACTCTGCTCCAACGCGACGTCTAAATGATTTCAGTGAATTTAAAAGTTGGGCGAATTTCATATTTTTTAGGAGTAATTGGGATATGGGAATGTGGCTGTAGAAAGTTGATAAGCGTTACAGCCAAAAGTGTGCTGCAGCGATTATCTTAGGCGCTCTCGCAAATTTGCGAAAAGTGACTATATCTTTGTCATTTCTGTCTCTCCGTCTGTCTACATGGAATAACTCGGCTGCCACTGGACGAATTTTTATTAAATTTCATATATGTATGTATTGTATGTATGTAAAAAAGGTAAAACAGTCCCATTAAAGGCCTGGAGTGGCCCAGAGGGTTCCAGGAAGTTAAGGTTCCCAGATTTCGTGACAACGGCACAGGATGGTGGTAAATTGTTAGCCTTACGCACCGGCCGCTTTTACCCCCAGGAAATACTCCTGGTTCTCATTTCTGTTAGATGCTGGGTCGACCCCAGGGCCATAGTGCGATCGGAAGGATTTTATGTCAATGAAGAATCCACTGACACTGGCTGGGATCGAATCAGCGACTTTCCGATTTGTGGCACAGCACCTTAACCACTGTGCTACGAGGTCCCCATGTATGTATGTGTGTGTGTATATATATATATATATATATATATATATATATATATATGGAACCGCAGTAACACAG
>Ga0123354_10016100_pt1 | contig 11715 bp, 6 predicted proteins | sample TergutLab28metaG_2_FD_97872 | JGI IMG/M metagenome (GOLD analysis project Ga0123354, IMG submission 97872) | Labiotermes labralis P4 segment gut microbial communities from Petit-Saut dam, French Guiana - Lab288 P4 | ecosystem: Host-associated > Arthropoda: Insects > Digestive system > Gut ... | reverse complement strand
GTTGGATTTTCATTAATCTTCTTTCTCTTTTTCCCGTCACTGCCATCATCCTCCCTATATTTCATTTCCTTCAATAACATTTTTAGAAGGCAGTTCCTACACAAGATGTGACCAGTCCAGTTAACCTTCCTTCTATTTACTATCGGTAACCCCGGATTAACGTCAAAACAGTAAACACCACATAAATAAAATGTACTAATTTGACATAATTCGGGTTTAATTACGGTGTAAATAGCATAGTGTAGCAAGAGTTATTTTGGAGGAAGCAAGTCTGAAGAAGCGGAAACGCGTGAACGTGTATCATATTTCAGCACATACGATGGAACATTTCCAGAAGATCTATAAGTTAAAACGTTATATAATATCGTCAGAACCCTATAGGATAGTAATAATGAATATCGGTCTAGAGGGTTAAAGCTAAACCCATCTGCTCGGTAGAAAGCGAATAGTAATATAAAAGAGACGGTCGATGCACCTATAACGTAATATTAGGCCATTTCGCGTAACCATTATTGCTACGGAAAAGCAATAAATATTACATATTGTCAGTGGGTGTGTAGCTTCAGGTATCCAGCACGCAATGCGCATGCGCCGTATTATATTGCTATCTGTGGCCTGCTCGGCCCTACCATTAACTCATAAACGGCAAGATTTTCGTGAAAAATGTATTGAACATAAAATGTGTTTATTGATTTTCTACACAACTTTTGTCAGAAACATTTTCAATTCTAAGAACAAATAAGCGAGATAGGATAAAAAATGTCTAATGGTCTTCATGTAAAATACCCGTAATTCTTGTCAGATTTTAACGCGACTATAATTTTCTCGACAGTTTGTTGAAACATACTCAAATACTAAATTTCATGAAAACCCGTCCGGTAGGAGCCGAGTTGTTCGTGCGTACGGACAGACAGACACATTACGAAGCTAAGAGTCGCTTCTCGCAATTTTGCTAATAGGCCTAACAAAAACAAAATACGCAGACAACATCGTAGGACAACAAACTCTGAAAATGACTTATAGTTGAGGCTTGGGTAGTCTTTAAGAGCGGGGCCATCATAAGAATGGTAATCAGCGTGCTCAGAGTATAGGATAACTTGTCTGGTAAATTTAAAACATGCCAGTAAAATTTCTATCCAGTTACAATGAATTTCGAAGTTAATATAGGCTCGGGGACAGAGTTAAACCTTAAAACCATCATTTCAAAAAAAAGTAAAGCCAGTCTTTACAACTTCAAACACAACCATAAAAACCGGCGAGCTTTACTCGCGACGATATTTTGCCTCGCCTCGCCTCGCCAGTGACGGGGCTCACTTCTACGAGTGTGTTGTCAATTGGAGCGCATGGCAGCAATATCGCAGGACCGACTGGAAATTTTCGGCAATAATATCTACTGTGGCTTCCAAAAGGAAATCTAATTTCCTTATGACATACTCGTGTTACTTTTTCCAAGTTTTGTGCAGAACTTATTTTACTCGCGCGCACAATGAAAGAGAAAATTTACACGAAATTCCACTCGGATAGGAAGCTGACTGGTGAATATATAGAAGGGAAGGCTAAGCATCTATTTCCAAAATCTAGGCCTTTTCCAACTTTCAAAACCTGGAGTTCCATTCGCCTCTCATATCGACCTGCAGGCCGCTGGATTACAAACCGCGATAATTTACTGAAATTTCATTACAGTTTGTAGGGTGCCGGGATAGCTCAGTCAGTATACGGACTCGCTACGAGCTCGAACATCCGGGGATCGAATCCCCGTGTGGAAGAGATTTTCCGCACCCGTCCACACCGGCCCTGGGGACAACCCAGCCTCCTATGCAGTGGGTACCCGGTCTTTCCCGGAGGTAAAAGCGGCCGGGGCGTGGTGTTGACCACTCACACCCTTCTAGCGCCGAGATTAAAGAAAGAGTAGAGCTATACCTCTACTCCGCCTCTGGGCCTTCGTGGCCTGTTCTAGGTTGAACTTTCTTTTTACCTTTACCTTATTACAAGTACTACTAGCTTACAGTTACCTACAGCAGACAGGTTCATATACAAACATTCTTTATAGAACCGTAGATTAGGCGTGTTCTCAAAATTGCAAATATCGACCATTAGCATCGTCATGTCTGTCTGTCTGTCCATGCGTCCGTCTCTCCTTCCATATACAAGTCGGCTCCCAAATCGACGGATTTTCATGAAACCTGATATTTGAGTCTTTTCCGACAATCTGACGATAAAATTCAAGTTTCATTAAAATCTGACAACAATAACGGGTACTGTACACGAAGACCTAAATACATTTATGATAACATTTCCCTCATTTCTTCTTGGAATAAGAAATGTGTTTGAAAAAAAGTTGTACAGAAAATCAAAGACACACATTATGTTCAGTAATGTTTTTTTTTTCTGAAGATCTTTCCCTTTGTGAGATAATGTAGAATAATGTGGTACAGCCAGGCAATCCACAGATGACAATACAATACGGCGCATGCGCACTGCACGCTGGATAACCAAGGCTACAAACACGCGCTCGGAATGTAGAATATTTACTGCCTTTCCATGGCAACAGTGGTCACCCGAGCGCGATTCAATGTCACATTTATATAGACATAACTTTCTTGTTTTTATTTAAATTCAAAACTTTAATTACTTTTTGTTGGACGCACGATGAACATCTACGGACCACGCGTTATGGTAAAAACTGTCTTTTCACTGCAATAACAATTTATGATTTGAGATATTATGCCTATACGTGGTCAGGATACAGACAGCATTGAATATGTGGGAAGATAAACAGCATGGGAAAGGTCTAGATCAGACATAATCTTCAAGATCAGTTAACATGCGGGTTGCTGAACGCCCCTATCTTCCACTTTGTTGCGCGCAACTTTTTAAAGCAGCAGTCGGCCTGATGCGATGTTGTGGTCGGCATTAACTAATTCCGGTCTTAATTACACAAAGCAGACGTATCTTAAAAGAAGTCGGTCTTTCGTGACGGATGTAATGTATGCATTAATTCTGTTGTCTGCCTTACGACAGGTCCATAACCTTTCCAAACCGAGTCCTCCATAGATAGCGATCTGATGCTAACTATTACAATTTTCAGTAAACTCTCTTTTCCTTAAGGTCATCCAGTAGCTGCTCAGGTTTTCTTTTTCTTTTTTTTTTTAAGCTCACGGTTCCGTGCATCACAATTCTATATCAATGAAAATCCAACCAGATGCAACAGTATGCAGGTATTTATTTACTGCAAAGTCACTCTACATGTTTCAGGTGTCACAGCACCCATCATCAGGAGTACTAAAAACTGTAGCTGCAGCCTCCGGTGCAGGGCATAATATCGGTACAGCTACTTCCCTCCAACAGCTACTTCCCTCCAACGTGGTCAGCTGGCCAGCTGTTGGAAGGAAGTAGCTGTACCGATATTATGCCCTGTAACAGAGGCTGCGGTTACAGTTTTTAGTACTGCTGATGATGGGTGCTGTGAAACCCGAAACATGTAGAGTGACTTTGCAGTAAATAAATACCTGCATACTGTTGCAACTGGTTGGATTTTCATTAATCTTCTTTCTCTTTTTCCCGTCACTGCCATCATCCTCCCTATATTTCATTTCCTTCAATAACATTTTTAGAAGGCAGCTCCTACACAAGATGTGACCAGTCCAGTTAACCTTCCTTCTATTTACTGTTTGCAGGATATTCCTTTCCTCCGTGCTCGTATGTAGTGTTTCTTCATATCCAACACGATCGGTTCAACTGATTTTCTCTATCCAAATCAAAATCTACGTTTCAGAACTTTCCAGGTTTGAGCACCATACAAACCAATGCTCCAAATGCGGCACTCTAATTGTTTCTTCCTTAAATGAAGTCCATATTGCTAGTAAAAAGAGCTTTCTTCTTGTTGAAGTGCGCTTGCTATGGCAATACTGGATTTAATCTCCTGTGTGCATCTTGCATCATTTGTTATGATGCTCCTCACAAAGTTTAAATATTCCATATTCTCCGGCTGTGTTTGTTCTACCATAATACTTTGTATGTATTGGGGATGCTTGCCTTGAGATTCCCATCATCTTAGATTTTTCCACATTCATTTCCAATCAACAACATCTTCCAATTTCAATCAGTATTCCATTCATGCCCAGTAGCAAAACTTCTTCCTTAGCCAGTAGCAAAAGGTCATCTGCATGTAATGCAACCAGCGTGAGGATGATCGCACGTTGTCCTATCTGATTTTATGTGCAACCTACAGGACATTTCGAAAACTTCAAGACGATAAGTACACGTAAATAAATAAATAAATAAATAAACACACATTTCGCAACGTGTCCATTAACTTCCATTTCCGACTGCAATTCTGTATAACGTCATCATCCATAATACTTGTCAACAGCGTTGCCCACCTTAGCTATGTTGATTATTTTTTCCCCTGGCTCGACAGCTCTAGTGGGCCAGGACCTCCTCCTAGCGAGGTTTCGTGATCACACTCAGACATACCACACTCAGACATACCGCACTCGATACAACTCCTTTGGAAGAGCGATCGAACCCTCGCAGAGATCTCAACGTGACAACACACAATGTTTACAACAGAGATATCATGTTTCAGGCGGGATTCGAGCCCTCAATCCTAGCAAGCGAGGAACCGCAGACCCACACTTTTGGCCACGCGGCCACCAGGATCGGCGCTTGATTATATAATTCCACCAATATCTGTGGATTAGAACAAATTATGAAGTTTCTCGTTATTAAATTTCCTACGCCCTTTCGTTACTTTCTCTTGGCTTAAGATAATCCATTCAGCACATTGTTAACGCACAATTCACCTGTTTTCACGTTGCTCACCTGTCATAGGCCTACTAATAGCCCAACCTGTCCGTAAGAAAAAGGAATGACAATGGTATACTGACAATGGTACACTGACAATGTTATACTGACAATGGTATACTGACAATGGTATAATGACAATGTTATAATCCTTGCCTTTTCAAGGAGTTATTTACTTTGAAAATATCACACGGTTTCACGGTACGTGCTTCATACGAACAGTTGGGCCTTCCTTGCGCCGACTTGAACGAAACTCAAAAGCGTCATCAGGGTTAAGAGCAGATCTCTTACAACTAAATTCATTCAGCTCGGAAAATAAATGCGGAATATAAGAACACAACATTTTTTAAGCTCCTAAATAAGTGTACATTTCACTGCGTTGTCTTTCTCAAACTCAAAATAACCCAACAAATATTTTGGAACATCTTCTGTACAGAATTTTATCCATACCGGATGAAAAGTGTAGAAAATGTGGGGAAAATTTAATTAAAGCACGCAATTAAAATGATTCCAACCAGTGGCATACCGAGGGGGGAGTTTGGAGGGTTCAACCACCCTCCCCGAAATGCCGAAGGCCCCCAGAATCGTGCCAAATTCAACCCGATTGTGAAAACTGTTAAAAATTCCTGAATTTAGGACGCCAACACCCCAACATGTTCGGCAAAAAGGCAGTAAATTTATAAAACTACCGCCGGTTCGCAATTGTTTTACATTAGCAATGACAAATAAATTGGTTTTCATTATAAATAGTCTTAAAGTAACAAAAATGAAGAAAATTTTACTATATGAAATGAAATTTCTTATACCAAATTACAGCTGCCTCCAGAACCCCTGACTAGGGGGCTACCGCCCCCCCCCCCACAGATCCGTGTTCTCTCTGTCCTCTGTCCTCAACTGAATTTGTTGAACCCCCTCCCCCCACGAACAAAATTCCTGGGTACGCCACTGGCTCCAACTACACCGATGTTCGCAATCTCACAGATACTTATGGGAGTAAGTGAAGGCCATTCACATCGAATTTCACCCAGATCGGAAAATTAATGTGGAAAGTAAGGGTAGAAACTGATTGAAGCCAAGTGAAGTATAGATGAAAATGAGCCAAATTTCACGACATTCCAGCTTATTCTGCAAGATTTTATAAAGAACTCTTACATTCAGTTTCATGAAAACCCGACAAAACATTTTGTCTCTGATATAGCCGGATGGATTGACAGACTAACGGAGAGATGAACGGACGTAATCTCCATACCAGACGTTCTTTTATTACTTCGCAAATAATGCCTTACAAAACAAAACCCTTTATAAGCACAAAAATTACCATACATCAAGACTGCAACTGCAAGATCATAAAGAATACAGAGAATAGAGAGTAATGTTTTAACATTGTGACAAACTATTTACTGAACAGTGAATTAAACAATCAGCCTGTGTCTACATTTATATACAGTCCACAGATTTAAGGTAGAGACGGTAGAGATGAAGGTTTCTGAGATGAAGTCCCCTTTCCCCCAAGTCGCACTCCTCCCATGATGGATGTGAGTAAAAATCTGGAGATTTGTAAAAATGGTAACGCCTGTGTCGGCACTTGGCTTTGCTACATCAAAAGGCTAACGTGTCTGACTTCCTTCCTGATGTGAACTTAATGTTCTTGTCACTTCCTCCGTTCTTCGCAGTAAGACAAATCGTTAACACATCAGTTGCCATGTTCAATCTCAGCATCAGCAATGTTACTGTACTAGAACCTCGCCTTCGTGATTTATTTCAATCCACTGCACGACCTCACAACGTACGTTTCAGAGATTTAATGTGATATTATATTCCCCTCTCCTTTTTTCAAATTTTAATTTGGGTTCCAAAAAGAATAGTATTTATAATTTCTCCCACTGGCATTAAACGAACACAACACTGTAACGGCCACGGTTTGACAATTTGTAAGTAAATAAGTTTCTTGACGTGTGGTACGGGCTGGTCTTTTGATCATCTCCTCTAGTCTGCATATTTCCCTCAGCATTATGTTTTGAAATGTCCTACTGGCTCAAAGAAAATTCGATATACACTTCCACGATCTTCCCAAACGAAGAAACAAAATGATCCACTTTACTGGCAAATGGACATTTCAGTGTGCGAAACCCTACTCATATCATAAATATTTCAGTGCAATTTAAGGTTAACGAAAATAATTCTTGAAGTTGATATTCCTTGCATATGAATCAGAAGTGAAAAACATTAGTGTTTAATGTGTAATAAACGAAGGCATATAGAGAGATAAATAACTACAGAAAGAGGAAAATAAATAACGAAGAAATGCAGATAATAGATATGCAACACTAGAAGAAGTGAATGTGTTGTGATGCGTTCACTTAGATACTGCCCCTTCAATGCACTTTTAATAATATCTTTGGAACCGCCACTGTGGCAACAGAAATCGAAACCGCATAAAGCCGTATTAATGACGTAATCGCCAGTCTCACTGCAACAGTGACACTTGGCCCGTTTCTGCTTTCGATTTCAAGTTTTGGCAACAGTAGCCGAATTTCCTGAAGGCTGGTTACAGAAACAGGACTTCTCAGGATCTTCCTCTTGATTTACTTGTTGATTGTATAGGATCATTTAAAGAAGACGTCAGCTCAGGACACGTAGCATCTGATGGAGGGATGATTAATGAATGGTGTATTTCAAAGGATATGAATGATAACGGTCATGACATTTTATGGCATTATTCTGCATTCCCTTGGGAGGGATTATAACAACAACGAACCGCCCAATCAGGACAGACAGACAGACAGACGGTGTCCTAGCCAAATTTCGAAGGGCACCTTCCTTCCCAAATACAAGCGATATCGCCTCAGCCAACTTGCTACATCCCGGATCCCACATTATCCTGTTTTCAGGCAACAATTTAAAAGGGGTTCCACAGACGCTACAGCTTGCACAATATTGATTAAACGCTACTTTACCGACTGTTAACATTGCCAAGACTGCCTACCCGCCTCTACTCACATATCTGCGGCGTCTTCTGTATGTGAATTTTGACAAAAATTTATATATTCCACGCTCATGATATTTCCTACCTTCACGTCCACATTTTGTACTAATGCGCGTAGCATAAACAATCCTCTTTCTGCCGTTCATGATATTCGACTCTTACACACAGACCAACTAATTCACAACACACACACACACACACACACACACACACACACATATATATATATATATATATATATAAACAAACAATATTTTATATATCATAAGTACTCCTATACGTTTCGAAGCATCTGCATCATCTTCAGGGAGTCTTAAAAGTCTACTTTGCTAAAGTTATAAAAATCATTAAGGTTACAAACTCAATAAAATCAGTAGATTAAAATGTTTACATATGTGATCGTTACAGTTGATGATAAAATAAATCAATACAATGCTGTGAGCTGTGTCAACTCTTATAATTACAGTACACGGAAATTGTTAGCTTGGTAGATGTATGTACTGTCTGGGCTGTCCTATAGGTGTAATTTCTAAGTTCTATGCTGTTTTTTCCTGTTTGCAGGTATGATGAGAACTGTTCTGGATAATAAACTGTACAAGATGCACAGTACAGACATCAAAATACGTAAAAATCACACGTACACGTTTCTCTTGGCCCACTTTTGCCATTTACCTGTCACCATCTTCAAGATTCTTCAAGTTCATAATCCGTTGGTCAAATCCCCGCCAGCTAGCAGCGGCGGCAATAATACCTGAACAGCACATTCTTGTGCTGGCGATGACGTCAATGATACTCACACCCGGGCACCCTCTGACGCAAGACCAGGCGGCAGACGATCGTTGCAGCTTGACCTGGTTCCCGGGTTGCAGGATTCCCAGGGGCTCAGCGAGCTGTAACAATGCATTGATTTGCTTCCGCATGTAGGGACTCGAGGAACCATCAACAATAAAATCATCTGGTAAGATGACGATGAACCAAACGACAGAACACGGTGCTGACATCCTGGTTCTCAGGTGCTGGTCATTTCTATCTAAATTCCTGATGGTAGGTCCAAACATTCTCAGATTTAACACGAACGTACTTTCGGGGGCCTTCCAACTGTCATCTTCACACATAATTTGCCTACGATTGCTTAAAATTACGCTCTCATCTTGTCAGTCTCAAAGTGACAGCTTTCTACACATTACCCTGACCATGATTTTCTAACTAAGCCCACTTCCAATTCCAGCCAACCGTATTTTCCTAGATTTACCTCAAACAATATTAGGTTAGGCCCATATAATTTATACAGCACAACAGTCCCCCACTACAGTATGTCCGGAAATAGGTAAATCCAATCACCCAGCCCCTCCCTCGTTTCTCTAAGAACAGTGTGAATACCATTCACCCAGTGACGTATAGCTTCACCAAGTGCTATTTTCTCTCTGTCAGCCTCTTGTCTCTTCAGTTGAAAACATTATCTTCCCGAATAAAGTTAAAGTTCTGTATGCAGTTACTGTCTCCGCCACAGTCTTTCATTCGGACAGCTAATGTAAAACCCACACCATATAAATTCGACATTTCCTAATGTACTACTGAACTTTTCTTGAAGAAACGTATATGTTTTATGTAAGAACTCAGCGCGTACCGCGCAGGTAACACTCTCCACCTCGGTTATACAACACAAAATCTGTTAATGCTGTATAAAAAAAAGTCACTGATTGTTCTGAGATCGTAAAATAACACATAAACACAATGCGAGCGCCACGTACAATTCTTAAATGTTAAACCTGTTGGTAAGTAACGTAACCGATAGGCTTTCAAAGGTTTTATACAATTCCCCTGTATTATTAATTATTTAATTCATTCATTCATTAATCAGTCTAACTATTTATTCATTTATTCATTAATTTTCCGTTGTAATACCAGCTAACTTCATGCCAGTTGTACTGAAGCGATATAAAGTTTTCACATCTTTGTACACAGGTGTTGGAATCATAGATTTGTAGGCTTGTGTCTTTTAATGTTCACTTCAGACACTATTAATATTCCACGACATGCGTAGATCCTTTAAGATTGAATTACACGAAACTGTAACTCCTCTGTTCCTTCTGTGACATATTATTTCTAGGGAAGCTCGTTTGTCTTATCTTTTGATAAACACATTCACGAATATTTTTCGGCGAATAATGTAAAAAGTTATAGGCAGGACATGTGTTTACAAATTTGTGTCCCAACTATCTCAAAAGCAGGCACCTCTTGGACGATCTATGTATAGTTGGGGATATTACATTAGAATGAACGTCAAGGTAACATTCCTTGAGTTATGGAGCAGATTCGTCTGGCCATAATGACGGCCGTTTCAGCCTTTAGTCCAACAATCAATGGCAATTTCCTCATCAGCAAAGGATCTCTACCAATGATGTGTGTACGGCCAGATTCCATCTCTTCGCCATACAGTTCGATTCTTTACAGCCGCTTCCTAGTCAGATGGTTAAATCGCCAATAAACGAGTGCCTGACTACAGCGATCGTCCGGTTGGATCTTCATGACTTTTTACATTTGCTACTATTTGCATCAAGGTGGACCGGGGATGGTGCAGTCGGTATAGTGACTAGGTTTTGGGTTGGAAAATTCGGGGCTCGAATCCCGCAAAGAGCAAATTATTTTCTTACGTCCCGACCGACCCAGCCTCTATTCATAATTTTCCACACTGTCTCATAACTAGCAAGATTCTCAGAAAAAAAAATACTGAACATAATATTATGTTTTGATTTTCTCTACACATTTTTCTGAAATATTTTTTATTCTGCGAATAATTCAGCGACATATTACAGTAATTGCAAATATGTCTCACTTCATGTAAAGTACTTGTTATTCTTGTCGTACATTAATGAAACTTGACTTTTCTCCACAAATATTCAAAAAATCACAGAATATAGAATTTAATGAAAATCCGTATAGTGGGAGCTAACTTGTTCCATGCAGAAAGACAGACGGAGGAACGGGCGGACAGAGAGACAAGATGGATCTAATAGTCGTTTTTCGCATCTCAACGCCGGCAAGACTAATCCAAACCACAGGATGTGCCGAAAGAACGTTCAAATCAATATGCACAGCAGATTCTGCATGGCTACCAGCTTAGCAAGTAACGAAGCAGAAGAAAAACCAAAATAAGACTCTCCTGCTGTCGGTTCCCTCTAGCCAACTCGATAGGTCAGAACTTGAGTATTTCTAAGATCATCTGGCTAAGACTGACGCTGGTTATGTAACCTTGAAAATGGAAGTAAATAATATCTAAGAGCTCATGGAAAGATACAGATAGGCCTATATCATCAATATATTCGTATCTGGAACGATGAGCCTACGCTTGTTCCTAGTTAAATGAAAAATAGATTTTCTTATATGCATTCTGAATACTTTTAAACATTTCTGGGCCCAACGCAAGAATAAATCTGGGGGGTCCAACCTAAACGCAGTCTTGCATTGACAATGCAAACAGACCTTGCACATAGGAATTTATGTACAAAATACGTTTGGTATAAGTCTGATATAATTTTCGGAATCCCTTGAAATGTGGGACCGCTGAGGCAGCACAGTTTGCGGTCCTGATCGCGTATTCCTGCACTGTAGAAATTATGTGCCCAAAAGATGTATTTTCGCGAAATGTAGTGAGAATATCGTGACACTTGGGGCAACACGGACTTCAAATTCTAACACTTCCTGCTGTTAATAATCTCAATACAGAAGCCTTGGTAGCAAACAGGCGCGATATATCTTCTTCTTCTTCGGTGGCGCTACAGCCCGGGGTGGGCCTTGGACTCCTTTACAATACGCCTCCAGGCCTCTCGATCCCTTGCTCTGTCTCTCCATTCGTTTATCCCCATCTTTCTCAGATCCGTGGACACGTCATCCAGCCATCTCATTTTTGGTCTTCCTCTTCG
>Ga0123354_10016098_pt1 | contig 11716 bp, 9 predicted proteins | sample TergutLab28metaG_2_FD_97872 | JGI IMG/M metagenome (GOLD analysis project Ga0123354, IMG submission 97872) | Labiotermes labralis P4 segment gut microbial communities from Petit-Saut dam, French Guiana - Lab288 P4 | ecosystem: Host-associated > Arthropoda: Insects > Digestive system > Gut ... | reverse complement strand
GTGTGGTGTGTGTGTGTGTGTGTGGTGTGTGTGTGGTGTGTGTGTGGTGTGTGTGTGTGTGTGTGTGTATTACAGTGCCGTAAAATGGACGAGATCTCTTCCATTTTACGGGCCTTTTTTTTCCAATATGAACTTGCAACTAAGGGCTTTTCCACCACTCTTACCTTTTGTATGAAGGATGACAGCCTGTATGTTATTCTGCCGAAAGATCTCCAGTTCCATATGACTGATAGATTCTTAATGGTTTGTGTAAATGACAGCGTATTTGTATTGCATATAGCGGTATGCATTGCAAGCACCAGTAAACTAATGTACAGGATATTTACAATTAATTTCAAAATTCATCCCGGCACAGGCCAAAAGATTTTTCTCATCTCCAAAACCTTCCATACCGGCTCTGGAGTCTACCCAGCTTCATATTCCATGACTACCGGCGTTCTTTCCCGTGTGTAGAAGGGCCGGGGCGTGATGTTGACCTCTGTTCAATGCCGAGGTTTTGAATGCTTCTGCTCACCCTGTACACCTTCGTAGCACGGACAGAGACTAGTTTAATTTCGTCCTATCAGTTCGTAGATTCTTATGACTGGAAACTTAATTTGATATTTCCGTCGAACAGCGATTTAAAGCAGGACATTTTTCTGGACTTGTGTAGACAGGGGATAACGTATTGTATATCCTATACGCCTGTTTCTGCTATGTCGCACACTGTCCAATATACTTTGTGGCAGAGGGATGTGCCGGTAGATTATCATGTAAGGAACCATGATTGTTTGAACAGTACTAGCACGTTCATCGTAGTGGTGGAAGTTGGAAGTTTGTAAAGTGTAGAGTGCATATACCGACAAATTTGTATCGGAAATTTGAAGAGAAGAAATTATTTTGAAGATCTAAGCGTAGCTGAAAGGATAACATTAAACTGGAGCTTAAGGAGACCAAGTTGATTAGATAGATATTGCTGAGGACAGGAAACTGTGTCTGTGAATACCACATGGGACATCTGGTTACGTTAAGTGAGCATTAATTTCATGATTAATCGAGGGAGTCTTAGTTTTTCAAGGACTTCGCTGCATGGAGATCTAATCTTCGCTGCCCTGAGTACGTTCAATTTGTAGCACGGGTTAGGTAACTGGATATCAGGAGGACCTTACATATTTAGGCAGTTGTTCGGTAGTACTGCAAGACGTTCAGCACTTACGAAGGGCATTTTTTATATTATCCTCATTTTTAAAGTTTCTGCAGGAAATGCAGTAGACTTTATGAGGGTTGAGTCTTTTATGTGTGTCTTATTCCGTACCCCAATGGAAGAAGTAAAAAGAATACTGTGCTTACAATGTGCCTGGTAGTTTGAGTTTCAAGTTTACAGATGGCAGCACCTCGTAGGAAGAAACATCCGTTACGTAAAAGTGGAAACGATGCGTTCGTCAGTCGTTAGAATAGGCTGACCATGGGGTTGCCGTTTAATTCCTCATCTGTTACACAAAAAGGGATAACTTTCCTGTTGTTATGAAGAGAAATGTTTTGGCAATCAAGCTGAAATCCATTATGAATCAAGGAGTGGAACTTGCACAAACTTGGGAGAATTTTCATCGAGAATTTTGCCTAATTTCAAAAAGCTGCCATGTAGTTTTGTATTAAAAAAATATGGGATGGGCTGGTAATGTGGAACGCATGACGGAGAACAAATTCATAGAGAGTTTTAGTTGGAAAACTCGAAGGAAAGAGGCTTCTTGGAAGACGGAATCCTAGATGTGAAGATAATATTAAAGTGGATCTTGGAGAAATAGGATGGGAGGGCGTGGACTTGAACTGATGTGTCTGAGGTTAGGAGTAAGTGGCGGTCTTTTGTGAACACGGTTATAAGCCATCGGGTTTTATCAGATGCGGGGAATTTCTTGATTAGCTGTTGATTACCTGTTAACTTTACCGGAAGAACTCTTGTTCCGTTGGGTGTTGTAATATTTAATGTTTGTCTGACAACCGATCACATGGAGAAGTTGTGCTTTATCCAGAGCTATCAGTACTGGACATTTTAAAGACTAAACATGACAATATTATTGAAGGCTCAGTGGGTGTTCGTGCTGTTCAAACAACAGCATACACTTTCCGAAGTCGATTTGATTTCTTACTGACCTGGCGGCACCATGTAGTGACTAGAGTAGGAGCTGGACGTCTGATGCATCGTGGTTCAATGTCCAGCAGGGGTACGATTTTGTTTCTTTTCCAAGGCGACCTGATCGGCCCTTGCAGCCACCCGGCCTACTGTTCAGTAGGCACCAAGTGCTATATGTTACAGTGAATAAAGGAAGGAGGCTCGAAGCTTGTCACTTACCCGCAGCTGGTGCCAGTATTGAGAATGAGTGGAGTTATACCTCCACACCCCTTCGTGGTGTGTACAGAGACAACTTTAACTTTTAGATGAACATTGACCGGATATTAATTTATTATCAGTACAAATGCACTTTTGACAGGGCTAATAAATTAGGCGGCTGAATATATGATATATTATACTACGATGGGTCACAATAGATATAGTAAATATAAAGATGAAATTTTAACCGTGCACGATGTGAAGGCGTATTGGGGAAGCAGAGGTATATCTCTTGGCACTAGATAGAGGTGCTTGGTCGTCTTGGCGCCCTAGCCGCTGTAAACCCGGGGAAGACCCCCCCCTCCCTGTGCCATGTGAGTAGGAGGCTGGGTGGACAAACGGGCAAAAGAGAAAAATTTCTTTCCTGTGCCGGGAATCGAACCGTAATTCTTCTGTTTTGCAGCCCGTAGCATAGTCCCTATACCGACTGAGCTATCTCTGCTGGTGTATTTTGTTAACCGTTACGTATTTTGCACATCGTCAGTTGTCCTAGAACTTCTTCGAACAACGTAATGGAAACGGGATTGCTTCAAACAATGCTGATATTCGTTCTTCTGGGATGTTACGCAGAGTAGATTGGCATTTAGTTGCCGACGTTTCGGTACACCCTATCGGTCCATCTTCAAGGATCAAGCAATCCAACTTGGGCAGCTTGGCGGAATGTGTTTGTAACTGTAATCTTTCGTTCCATGCAGGTTTCAACAACATCCAATTACATAAAGGTGGTTTCCGAAGAATATCAAGAGGATGGTCAGTACGCACAATAATAGCCACACCTTTTGTAGACTGAAAGTATTTGGTAGTGTTAAGTCTGTTATAACTTACGTTAGTTGGGATGTGTGTGTAGGGGAGATGACACCATACGTATACGTTAAAATATATGGCCCTCGACCACGGAGTACTGCCATTAGTTAACAGCGTCACTACGGTAGTAGCAGGAGGCGGCTGTTGGCGGAAGAGGAAGGGAAGGTTGATTTACGTTGTTGTGGCAGGTCGAGGTTTCGAACTTGGTTCATAGTGTATAGAGATAGAAGGTGGTTGGGGGAGGAGGGGATGAGGATGAAGAATGACCATGCTCGGATGTCGGCCACTGGGTAAATACTAGTGCGCTAGGAAGAGAAGAGCTGAAGACATGTGGGGTTGTAGGGGGTAGGGCGCCCCCTCTACCAGAGGCACTTCTGTGGGTCACCAAACCCGAATACATCATGTCGACTGCCTTGTTCCTCTTACCCGTTCCCGTCCATAATTTACCCTCTAGCAAGAATGTCTTTCTTCTTCATGAAGTTCTTCCTACCTGCTCAGAGCCGCGATAGAGTACTCACAACAGTGACTACAGCCTGAAAAATTCCGGCTTCGAATCCCAGCACGAAAACGAAATTATTTTCTTCTAGGCTGACCGGCCACTTCCATCTGTTGCCGAAGTTAGGAATAAGTGGAATTGCACCTCCCCCCTCCCATTTGCCTTCACGATGTATACAAGGACAACTTTATTTTATTCCCTCGTTTGATACGTTTCTCTTTATCCTTTTCAATTCTATATTTGTTTTGAGTTCCATATTTTGAGCGCGTTTGTTCTTAACACACTTGTTTTGGTTTCATTTATTCAGCTGTTTTCACAGTATAACTGGGAGTATTTCGTTCTTTTTGGTCGATGTGGCACATGTTTTTTAGTTTTTAACTTGAGAATTGTTGTGTATGTGTTTTTTATGAGATGAGACTGGAATCCCTTGATACTATGCCCTCTCATTTTAGTTGTTACATGAATAAATATGGAACATGGTACAGTAATAGTTGATAATGCGAAATCCCGAGTTTCCGGGCGTCTGGGTTGGGGGGAACTTATTCCCAAGTAACTTTTTTTGCACAGAAATTCCTTGTGGCTTCAAACCTGGACCTTCGTGGTGGGAAGTCGGCGACTAACCGCCTAGGGTATGGCGCGGCGAAATTTTAAACTTAGACTTAGTTTAAATCGCAGTTAAGCCCGTAGCGGGTTTCGCGTAAAATATTTAGCAACGTAACTCAAATACCTGATATTAAAATCAACATTACATAATTTTTTAAATAAAATAATATAAATTAGTGTAATGCTGCAAGCTACTATTGAAGTGCGAAATATCAGATTATTATGTAAATAAATGCCATAGGATAATAATGTATTGTAATCGTATTTGTGTTTCTGTAGCGCCACAGTCCAGCAGGAACCGAGGCCCCCTCACTGTTGAGGTTTCCCGATCACACACAATTAGACACCCATCTGTTAGGACTCTTCTGAACGAGCGATCAGCTCGTCGCAGAGGCCGCTACCTACACAACACACAACAAACAGAAGACATGAACATTTATGCCCTCGGCGGGATTCGAAACTGCAGTCCGGCTGCAGACCTACGCCTTAAACCTCACGGCCATCGAGATCGGCTTTTGGTCGTACTAGTTTAATATTTTTAGTTTAATGTCTAAGAGATAAAATTAACAAGGGGCGTCTAAAAATTGCTTAACCAAGAAGTCGATTATTTTGTACAATCCACAAAACATTTTTCTTACAAGCGCTACAACCTGTAACACAAGACATTACTAAGCTGAAGAAATCAATGAGGATGATATTAGCATTGCATGTAGCACACATGGATGGGTTATGAAATGCATACAGGAATTTAGTCCGGGGATCTGGAGGGGAGAGACGATTTTGTTGTGACCTTGTGGTTATGACCCACCGGATGTGTAAAAATCAGGGCATTTCTTCAGCACCTTTTTACGTAGGTCTTAAACTTCATGGATTATGACTCAGTAAGCTGTCAGTGGATTAACTTTAGATTATCAAAAGCTTGATTTGATTTAATCCAACTCAAAGAACTCGCTTTATGCATGTTGCATCCATTGCTATCGATTGTGACAACTTGCTCTTTGCAGCTAATTCTTGCAAAGGCTCTCATTTTGCGTGATTCAGTGATCGTCTAAGCTTGCGTACTTCCTATATATTTAATCTGCAGTTGGCAGTCACCCAAATGGTTACGCCCAGCGTAAAGATCCTTAATTAATGAGAGAGATTTAAAGGGGGCAGAAGCAATGTATGAATGGAACAGGTGTTAATTAACTTTATAATGGAACATAGGTATCAAGTGAGTTCTTGATCAAGAAAGCCTATAGTCTCTTAAACTGATACTGAAGTTAATTATTGATGTGAACTCTTTATATAGAGCGTACTTATCATTTTGCTGCTTCTCTTAAAGGAGATGTCAGAATTTAGTGATGTGGAAATATCAATACTGACATAAGTTCATTAAAATTCACATTAAGACGTTTTATTTTAGAAGCGTCTATGTAAAGAGGAATTAATTAGGATAAGGTAGGCCGTACTTGATAACATCCAGGCTGAATATGTAACCTGGAAAGAATACGTGTTTTTGTGTAATATGTCAAATTCGTGCCAAATGTTTCTACATCTCCTCCCTATCCCTGAGTCGCTTCCCGTTCCATTATGTCTGTAAGTTTAGGCATGGTAAAAGGTAAAGCAGTCCCATTACAGGCCTGGACAGACCCTGAGGTTTCCAGGAGGATGAGGCTCCCAGATTTCATGACAGTCGGTACATGAAGGTGGTAAGGTTGTCAGCCCTACGCACCGGCCGCGTTTACCCCCAGGAAATATTCATAGTACTCATTTCTGTTAGAGGCTGAGTCGACCCAGGGCCATACTGCGGACGGAAGGACTATGTCAATGAAAAATTCCAATGACACCATTGGGAATCGAACCCGCAACCTTCCGGCTTGTAGCGCAGTGCCTCAACCAGCTGCGCCACCGCGTACCCCCTTTAGGTCCGGTAGTGTCATGTATTTAACGAATGGAGAAGTCATTGGAAGATCATTATGATGGAATTACGGAAAAGAGTCTTCGTCACATACGTTACTGAATGTAGCTGTAGGCCTACGCGTAGTACTCTTTGGTTAATTCAGTGTTACTCAACTATTGTGCCGTGACATTAGGAATTTAAACGCAGATCAGCGTAGTAGTTCAGAGAGTGTTATAATGGAAGTGGAATCCGTAAAACGTTTCTATCAGAAAACGCGAATAAAAGGAAACATTTTTAGTACTTCCACGGAAATTGAAGGATAGGATTAAATTATTTGCTGACATAGTAGTAAGAAACTGTGGGTTGGAGCAGTTTGGCTTCAAACAGGGATTCATCAGCCCGAAGCAGAGACCCCTGCCTGACAGCACACACCACGTACAAGAAACAGACATCCAAGCCCCCGGCGGGATTCGAACCCGCAATCACAGCAAGCGATCGGCCGTAGACCCACGCCTTAGACCGCACGGCCACTGGGATCGACAGATGGAATATAATTATGTATGAATTATGTTGAGCATTCGCAAACCTAATATTGTATGTACCGTCAGCCTGTCTAACCAACTCTTCATGCTACTGGAGCGGTGCACAGTTTCCATGAGCCAAGGCGCCTCTTTGGATAGATATTGAACGGTGGCCCGCCTACTTTTTGGTGGGTTTCCAGTATGAAATTTTCTACCTATTACGCTTCTGACGCGTAGAATTTTGGGCGGCGATGGGGTTTTAGGAAAATTTGTTCACCCCTGACACACATACACATGTATACACATTTGAAGTCACAGTGTAATTTGTAATTTGGTGTTTCGTGATCTAGTGAAGTTTCTTGTAGTGTGACTGCGCCTTAAGATAATATTTTAGTGCGTCGTGACGGGAAGAAGATTGAGAAACACCGATTTTGTCAGTGCTTGGTGGTGTGCGTTTTGCTGCCAGTTTGTTGAAAAGCCGGTCAATGTAAGAGTGTTTTATTTGCCGAATAACAGTCATCCAACAAGTTCAGTAATTCGTATTATTAATTAAATTCCACTTCAAGTGTAATTGTTATGATGTCGATTGCATTCCGTGGTAAAATCAAATCTTTATCCAATTTGTGTGTTTATGCCTGCATTCACTAGTAAATATGATGGTATTTTGTTTCATGCCCCTGGGTTTGTGTCTTACCCACGCATTCAAGTCTATCCGGTTCAGCCATAATTTGACTTGTGACCCCTGGCTCTGAGAATGTTCCATTCTCCCTCCTCTCTGACTAGGTGCAAGAAAGAGGCCCCACCCCCATAGAGTCTGTAGACGTGTTTTCATTGGTCGTTCTCCCTAAGTCTCTTTCTCTCTTCTCCTGCCCCCTGACCCAGGCATCCAGCTGACCAGCTTGCCTGCCTTCATGCTTGATCCAGGGCGTCTGGCCTGGTGCAGGGTGAGAAGCGGGCTTTGTTTGTGGTGGCTGGTGCAGCTGCCATACTGACCACAAGTTTGTGACTTGCATGGCCAACTCGATATTACGTTTTTGATCTGTGGTTGCAGACAAACGTCATGCGGATTGTTAATTACGAATGGTTATTGCGTATGTATAACTGAATTGTATCAACTAATACATTATTTATTTGTATGCATTCAAAGCCTGCCGAATTGAACAGAATATGTCAAGTTTTTCACTGTGTCAGTGTTAATTTGTTCATAATTGAGAACGTTGTAGATAATTTGAATTAAAATAAACAGAATTACTGAAACTACAAATTCACATTGAAACAGAACATGCGTCAGTGGAGACAGTTGCAACGTGCTTTGTGCAACGCATTATAGGCCTACTGGACTACTACTACTAATAGTAATAATAATAATAATAATAATAATACTGACTAGCTAACTAAATAATTAACTAATTCAATAGAAGAGAGTTCTTCTGGAGAAAGTACAAGGTCTTCACTAGTCAATAAATTACCCGCATTGTATTGAACATGAAGGCTTGTTGCCCTTCTTACAAGAACCCGCCACTGGTCCCTACCCTGAGCCACATGAAGCCAGGCCACACCCTGATTGTCTGAATTCAGTATCCAGTTTATATTTTCCTCTCATCAACGCTTTGGTCTTCAAGGTATTTCTTTCCTTCGGGCTTTTCAATGAAACCGTGCGTGTATTTCTCCTTACTACTACTACTACTACTTCTACTAGGAATGTGGCAGTAGTAACCGCGGAAAGAGGAGGATTTTACGAAGGATGCTATTAATATGATAATATATTTGATTCACGTAAGTTCGTGAGACTTGCGAGTGGTGAGAATTTCCCCTGAATGGATTACGAGCCCAGAGCAGGGTAAGTCCAAACACATCAAAAGACTGAAAGAACCAGGGAAACCCATTGAAGTGACTTCTGGATGTGAGAAGCCCGAACGGGTCAAACAAGCGGCCCAACTCCATGACAGCCTAATGACGACGACGACGATGATGATGATAATGACGACGTAAGTTCGTAGGCTGTCACCGACGTTTCGAAAGAGCTTACTGTTTAAGTCTTGTCACAAAAGCGACAGTCATAACAGTGGAAAGAGGAGAGCAACTATATCCTCTTTCCGTGGTTCTGATTGGCCACCTTCCTTCCCACCCCTATACGTAGTCGACACACTTCGTCCTATAGTCACTTCAATGTATATCGTCAACCATGAAGATGGAGGCACCACTTCACTCCATAACGTTCCTTTCACCACACGAACCCGAATAATAGCACCGCATATAAATGTAGCGTCAGTTTCCTGCTTATTGGTGAATGGAATCGAATGTTTTAATTGGCCTAATGCTGTGGTTGTTTTGCTAATAAAATCTTACGCACGGCAGTACGACGGCCTATGTGTGATGGTTTAGTGAAGAGAGTGTTTTTATTCAGCAGGTGCAAATGATTGTTATAACAGGTTACGCGCACGGTGGATGTAATATTTTAAGATGGACGCAACGTGTCTGACTTTGAAGTAGTTGAAATGAGGAGGATTTCTTGATTGTATCGACATAAATCTTACAGCATTCTTTTCGGATTCTATGTCTTTCACTCTGGTTTTATAAGTACTTCAGTCTCCTTTACGTGTTCAATAAAAGGACAGTTTGTGTTTACGACACTCTTAAGCATTTAAAAGCAGGAAGTGAAGTAAGCCGAACGCAGTACGTCACACATTGTATAGATATATCTCAGCTGGAATTCTTTTATTACGTCAAGTGATGAAGTTAGATGAGATGTAAATGAAGATGCTGCTCTACATAGCACCTCACACACTAGTGCTACAAGTCGTACCTTCGTTGTGCTAATTTTTTGGCTGTCGCTACATCATTTTAAGCAACCATAAAGAAGTTTGTCATGCATGTTGTTAAGGGTTTGTGCACCTCTTGTTAAAATGCACCCAAATGGTGGTGAATGTTGGCAGGTACAATCGCGCCATATGCCATAACCGTGAAGATTCTAGTTGGTTGAAAAAAAAATTGCCCTAAATTGATATCATGAACGTTGCTAAGAAAGCCTGTACACTACCGGTATGTCTGTAACCGATTAAAGCCCTGTATTTACCGTACATCTGCGACATGTAATATTTAAAACTCTCCAAAGTGGGACCGTTTCCTTAAAGGATATTAATTAATTGGTCTTTATAACACGTTCTCTTCGGGGTAGGAACGGACTTTGTGTATTTAATTTATAGTTAAATCTGCGAATCCTGTCTCACCGACGATACTTAAGTTAAACTAATACATTCCGCCCCTTTAATGTTAGTTCATTGTCCATGTTGCAGTCCATTGTGAAGGTCGAAGAAAATCGGGAGACACAGAAAATTGAGGCAGAAGGTACGTCTGAAACATTTGTACCTAGCTACCGAACTACACGAATCCTGGATAGCTGAGTCTGTATAGTGAATCAGTTACAGGTTGGATGACTGTGAAATCGTGAGTTTTCTCTTTAGTAGTAGGCCATTATTGAGACCAGCTGTAGGGCCCATGAAGCCTCCTTTCCCATGGGTAACGGGGGTTCTGTCGTCGGTGATAAACAGGCCATTTACTGAGGTTAGTAATGAGCGGATATATATATATATATATATATATATATATATATATATATATATAGAGAGAGAGAGAGAGAGAGAGCGCAGATATTTATATAATGTATGTATATATATATATATATATAGAGAGAGAGAGAGCGCAGATATTTATATAATGTATGTATATGTATTATATATATATATACTCCCCGAAATTAGACTTGTAGGCTTTTGAGCGGAACTGTTTCCAATAGGCCTACTGTCTTCTGGGATGTGGTGACGGTGAGTGTGGCAATAACATACGACCGGTTTGGAGGCACCACCCGCTCCCCCTTCGGAGGAACATTCGTCTGGGAAGATGAATGTTCCAGGTTTCTGATAAACGTTGGTGCGTAATCAGACTGTATGACGCCAAATCAAGAAGACATTATTCTTCGTCTAACAAAATGTTCTAGTCCTACATTCGTTTTGTTACAGACTTTCCATGTACATGTATGATGTATGCATATAGAGTAGTTCTTCAGGCATCTGGACAATATAGCCGGAATGGCAGTCCGGATTGCCCGGAAATCGGGACTGCTGAGGGTATCTCCGTGGTGTGGGTAACATACAAAAAATCATCCCTCGTCTAAAGCAAAACACCCTATCGTAGGAACACTGCACCGAAGAGTATAATAATAATAATAATTATTATTATAATATACTGTAATAATTTCAAAGGGAAACACTGGGCTATATTTGGCCCACCATTTGCCGGACCACCTGAGGGATCCGCAGTTTCTCAATCTGTGCACAAACATGTTCTTTTTTCTTTTTCTTCTTCTTGTACGTACCTTATACTCCGTAAAACGTCTGTCTCTTTTACTCCCTTTTTTTAAGATCGTTTAGAGCTCTTGCAAATGAATTGGGTGTTAAAATGAGTCTAGAGACCATTATTTTTTTAGGATGTAATCTTCGTCTTACCTTTTCCCTTGGAAGCCAGGAAATGATGTATAATGGCGCACGTACGAGACATTTCAGGGCGTTTCGAGTGAGGGTGATCTTGGCACAGGAGTGATGGAACAGGAGGGGTTGGGGTGTCAGGCTGTGTTCAGGTTGATGGCATTGAGGGTTATGTGTGGGTACCGCGTCGGGATGAAATTGGAGCTGTATGGGGAAGGTTTCTACTTAACTATATTGTCGTTCTAGAGAAAGAAATTCTCCTACTGCAGAATATTCTGTGGAGATTGAAGGTTGGCTACTGCAGAATATTCAGTCAAGCACGATACGCTTGTGTCAGTTGTATAAAATTTGTTTTTTTTTAACCTTTTGGCGCCGGAATTATTTTTTTTAAATTTTAGCACACCCTGTATATAAAATGTGAATAATACAGGAACAAAATATGTTAGAATTATGAAACAAACTGCATTTTGAAGAGAAAAAAACGGAGAGAATATACCATGTTTAAAATATTCAGTACCTATATTTGTTGAATAAATATATAAAATGCAACTTTAGAGG
>Ga0123354_10016094_pt1 | contig 11718 bp, 6 predicted proteins | sample TergutLab28metaG_2_FD_97872 | JGI IMG/M metagenome (GOLD analysis project Ga0123354, IMG submission 97872) | Labiotermes labralis P4 segment gut microbial communities from Petit-Saut dam, French Guiana - Lab288 P4 | ecosystem: Host-associated > Arthropoda: Insects > Digestive system > Gut ... | reverse complement strand
CATACAGACCACCTAACTATCATAGACCATATAGTCCACCTATCATAGACCATACAGTCCACCTAACTATCATAGACCATACAGACCACCTAACTATCATAGACCATATAGTCCACCTATCATAGACCATACAGTCCACCTAACAATCATAGACCATACAGTCCACCTAACTATCATAGATCATACAGACCACCTAACTATCATAGACCATACAGTCCACCTATCATAGACCATACAGTCCACCTAACTATCATAGACCATATAGACCACCTAACTATCATAGACCATACAGTCCACCTATCATAGACCATACAGTCCACCTAACTATCATAGACCATACAGACCACCTAACTATCATAGACCATACAGTCCACCTATCATAGACCATACAGTCCACCTAACTACATAGACCATACAGTCCACCTAACTATCATAAACCATACAGTCCACCTAACTATAATAGACCATACAGTCCACCTAACTATAATAGACCATACAGTCCACCTAACTATTATAGACCATACAATCCATCTAACAATCACAGACCATACAGTCCACCTTATTATCATAGACCATACAGAATGTGCACCCAGCATTGGTGAACGCGTCATTTACGAGGAATGACCACGATACGGCCCCCTATCGATGAGCATTCCTTTCTTGTAGGACATGACGTCATATGAACTGGTGTATATTTACCAACATTTCACACAGTCTTATTGTGTCCGTTCCCAGAGTGATCCAAAATGGGGTTTGTCAGAGTTTGACGCCTGTGGAAGATCACAGCAGCATACATCAAATGTTGTAATGTGAGAAACATGTGGACTAATGAAGGGCGTCTTTATGTGCCACTGTGTGACCCCTTGCACATCGGAACGGGATGGACTCGAGCAACAGAAGAAAGCGCGAGTAAGAAATCTTTTCAAGGGCGTATCTGTCTTGTCCATCTGTGTTACGACAGAATAAATCGAATTGCTTTAAGTGAAATTCCCATACACAAATAAATTTCACATCTAATTTCAATTCCAATATAATACCAAAAAGTAAATAATTAAACTGAATGCCGATGGCCCGATAAATTGATACTTAACAGATTAAATGCATCCCGAAAGGGTAAAAACTTAATTTAGATTAAAATATTAACAGACATGATTAATACCTTTAGGTATTTGCGTACGCATCATGTGACACAATCGGATATTGGATTTGTCTATTTGAACGCATCAGGTGACATGTCGCAGAGCGGGATGACGTTGTAAACCCGTTAATTGAAAAGCAGTTCTGAATGTATCCGGCGATTTGACACCCTTTTGACTACCATAATTGTCCCAGTGTCTAACTACCGTAAACCTACATATTTAATTGAATTTCACCAAAAACGAACCAAAATTTACCTCCAGCCATCCGAACAGTTTCGTAGGCATAGCCTTGCAATTTCGTTATGGAGCAGGTAAAGCTGTACTCTTTTGTTCTGACGGTGAAAGACTCGAGTCTCAATCAAGCCGCCGGATAGCTTAAGAGGCCCTGTGAGGTTTGATGCACTCCTGCTAGACAAGTAACTTGATATTACTGTCATTAAGCCACGATAGCTTTCTTCCAAACCTTTACAATCATTTGGGTCTGAGAGGGAGGAACTGAGAACAGTGTGGAATAAGCCTGCATAACGAAGAGCTTACTAGTCACCAGATATGGTTTGGGTGATCAAGTGAAGTAAGATAAGATGGACGGGGCAGGTGACACGAATGGGAGAGAAGAGAACTGCATACAGAATTTTGGGGAGAAACATGCGGGAAAGAGACACCTAGGAAGATCTAGGCGTGAAAAGAGTGAGTGTTGGGCTGCATTAACCTTTAGGAACCATGCGTCCTCTACATAGGACAGGCGTTCCTGTTCTCTCCAGAGAAAGCTTTTTGTATTTTTAATCAACAAATATATTTCATTATATTTTCTTAGACTTGCTGCACAATCGCAATTTATTTCTCTACAAAATTTAGTGTACGTGTATTTCATAACGTTACTTTTTTTTTGGTTCTTAAAATATTCACATTTTACATAAATGACGTGGTACCGTTTAAATGTCCAGTTACAGGGCCAAAGGGTTAATTTAGCTCTGGAATGACCTACGGATAAGTGAGGGGAGGTTAAACACTGTAAGTTATTTGTTGAAATCCATATACACTGATTAGATTTTATGTACCTCATTACTTACAATAATTCCTCTCCAAGATATTTCAGCTTTTACTAAGCCATCATCGGGGAAATAAATAAATAAATAAATATATCCCTGGTGACGGCTTAGTAGAAGCCGAAATGTTTTGGAGATAGATTAATGTACATGATACACATAAAACTGATCAGAGTATTTGATTAGATGTTAATAAGTAATACCTTAATACACGAACAACGCATCATATCAAAAGTTTAATGTAACTAAGATTTCCATAAAGTGCGGGAAATACGTGATTACCTGTGCACTATTACTGCCGCAAGGACTCTCTTCCAATTACCTGTGCACTACTACTGCTGCAAGAAGGACTCTCTTCCAATTACCTGTGCACTATTATTGCCGCATGAAGGACTCTCCTCCAATCAATTACCTGTGTACTATTACCACCGCAAGAAGTACTATCCTCCAATTATTTGTGCACTGTTACTACCCCAAGGACTCTCCTCCAGTTACCTGTGCACTATTACGACTGCAAGAAGGACTCCCCTGCAATTACCTGTGTACTATTACCGCCGCAAGAAGGACTCTTCTCCAATTACCTGTGCAAATTACTGCCGCAAGAAGGACTCTTCTCCAATTACCTGTGCAATATTACTACCGCAAGAAGGAATCTCCTGCAATTACCTGCGTACTATTACTGCCGCAAGAAGGACTCTCCTCCAATTACCTGTGAAATATTACTGCCGCAAGAAGGACTCTCCTCCAATTATCCAGTTATCCAACCGTCGACCAAAACAGGCCGCTTCTAGGCTTAAAGATATGTGCTGTAGGAAACATATTCACTCATTTGAGGATTCGAGGCTTCCGGGGTGTTACCGTATCGATTGGTAAATAGTTACCACCGACAAGCAATACAATATTTCTTGAACCGGTTGTTCCTGTAAGTGAAGGCATTAGTATCCTTCGAAATGTCAGTACCTATTTACTAGTTGGCATGACGTGGTGTCCCAGAAAACTTTATAACATAATTAACAGGAGTTTGATAGCCTCAAACATCACACATACTCCCTGCCAGAAATAAGGCTATATTTTGGGTAATCAAAACAAGGATGTTGAAGGAGATAAGGGGAAAATGAGAAGCAGTGATATTAAAAACTGACTTTAAAAATAATGGTGGAAGGCAGACTGGATGCAGCTAGCTAAATGGCGCTCAATGGTGGCTGCTGTAACACAGTAATGAATTATCGCATTCCGTCAAGGAGAGTAAATTTTTGAAGCGGTAAACATTTCCACAAAAAAAGTTCAATACGCTTTCCGCCCGAACTGTTAATGTCTCGAATGCCAGGGGACGCGTAGGTTTCTCCTTCATTTTGCTACCGCCCCAGACCGAAATTTGGCTCATGAAACGCTCTACCCAATGGGTGCCAGAGGGCTGATTTCTTGATGATAAATTGGCTGAAGCAGAAGGTGATCAAGTTCTACTTCAGCTGCAGAACTTGTAACCAATTCCCTTGTGGCTTTATGTAGTGAGGAGCAAGCAGAGAGATACATTTACTATTTGTGAGATGTTTACAAAATTTAAAATATTGCAAGTAAGAGATGTCACCGATACTTCAGACATAGTCTGCCGTCTCAGGCTGGTCTATATCACTGGACTCCAGTCACAGAGGATAGCTTCCAGTGGCAGAGGCTGGTCCCTTTTAAATTGCCAACCACTATAGTTTCTCCCTCTCTTCTTCCCACTAAAAGAAGGAGAGAGATCCATTATTCGAAATGTTGTGGGGGTTGCTTAGCCTACCTTCACGGAAAATGTCCAAAATATGATTCACGTTGACTGCAACACGCCATTGTCGTACAACTCTGAAGTTTAATGTTACGATGTGTTCAGGTACACAGTGAAGTTCCGTGTTTACGCCTCAGCTGGTGTTCTACTTATGACGGACAGGGAGGAAATCCACTGAATCCCCCCCATCAGTAATTCGTGTATGGCGCAATTTTCCATTCCCCGGTTACGTCACAGTTGCAATTTCGTTTGATTTTATTTCCATATTCGTACAAATAATTATAAAGTGTTGTGCGGCGAAGAATTCGAATTCCACGTGTCAGAATGACAAACATTGAATTTGCACGCAAATGTAAATTTACGTTACTAAAGTCCATCAGAGATCACAAAACAAATTCACAACAAACAGCAGTAAAATATAATACGGTTTGCTGACGACATGTACAGACTAGTTAAACAAGATAGAAACAAGACGAATCACAATGAAATTAATACTGTATGGACTGTCGGTACAATATCTGAACTGTAACAGCAAGAACTTACTCTGTTTCTCAGCTACTGCAGTGCACAAACCTGCCCTGGAATTGTGTGACAGGTTCACACACGCATCCTTTCTTTGTTATGGATTATTTATCTGAGACAAAAGAAAAACAATATACACTCTTCAAATGAATAAATTATACTAGTGCCCATTCTCAGTATAACATGAAAAAAAAAGGAATGTACTTGACGTAAAATAGGATTACTCTTTTCAAAATTATATTATTATTGCTGTTATCATATTTTTAATTTTACCTTCATATTACGAGGGATCCTCTCTAAACATTAAGGCTAGGTTTTGCCTCTAGGGCTGATTACGTAATATCATGTTGGAAAATGCTCTGGAAATTAGGTAAATCTCACCGTCAGCTTCTTCCTCCTAACGTTCTTGCAGTGGCCGTCTCACACAAATCCGTACTGAATTGTTTACCGAGGATTTCATCTAAGTACTTCTAAAATATTCTTTACAGAATTCCAGTCGCTTCTCCGTTTGTTAGCATCATTTTATACACTCCGTATTTGCCGTTGTGTTTCTCTTCTTAAGCCCAAGAAAAACAACCAAATACAAAACTATTTACTGTTTCATCCTTCTTATGTTTAGAAAAGACTTCGTCATCTTCAGATGTGAATAATTGAGGGTAAACTATTAAAACTTTTGAAATTTTAAAATAGAACATGTTAATACGATGGTTGCCGCATTTTAATTCTTGTAATAAACTTCATTTACGCAATTATACATCAATAATGATGATACAACCCTGCCGAAACACGCAGACTGTGTGAAGGATTTAATAATAAAATTTATTATTCGCTTCGACGTTCCACATGTGTTTTAATTCTGTCGATAGACGTTGGTATTCCATTCAGCATACACTGAGATAATCTTCTTTACACACACTATTATTATTATTATTATTATCATCATCATCATAATCATCATCATCACTACTACTTTGGGTAGTCCCAGCTATGCCCTGTGTTGATGAGCACCCAGATTACTGATCTTTTGAGCAAGTACCTGGTCTGGAGTTGTGTCAGAGAATACTGAAATCAGTATATAAAACCGGGAACGTGGTAGACTGATATGATTAGGGATTTTCAGCAACTTCATCACATAAATGGTCTTCATCACTGACAAATTTTCTCACGATGGAACAGGTGTTTGGTACGACGTGGGACAATAGGCACGTGGTGGTAAGTTGAGTTTAGTGAGGTTTTGGTTAAGCAGTGAGTGGCGACTTCCGTAGTATACAGGACTAATGGAACAGCAGTAATCTTCTTCAGTTGATTCTATTTCAAATGTAGGTTCCTAATAGGCCATTTTTAGTTTTTTTCATTGTTATTATTATTATTATTACTATTATTATCTGTGGTATATGAATTTTGTAAAACTGTAGGGGCGCCTGAAAATTCCAGGCGCCACAAGGTTAATCTGAAGTCATTTTCACACTGAGGACCAACAAATAAGAAGGCGCCACAGTACAAAATTTAGCAGCCGGACGACCTCGTGCAAGGGACTGCTGACAGATTAGTATTATTATAACTACTACTATTAGTAGTACTAAAGGTAAAGCAGTCCATTTACAGGCCTGGAATGGCCCTGAGGGTTCCAGAAAGTTAAGGTTCCCAGATTTCATGACAACGACTTGTCATGAAATCCAAGGTGGGTGAGGTTGTCAGCCTTACGCACCGGCCACCTTTACTCCTGGTACTCATTTCTGTTAGAGGCTGAGTCGAACCCAGGGCCATAGTGCGATCGGAAGGATTTTTATGTCAATGAAAGACTCCACTGACACTAGCTGGGATCGAACTAGCGACCTTCCGATTTGTAACAAAGCACCTTAATCACTGTGCCACCGCAGTCCCCCCCCACGGAACTCCTTACAAACCATTAACATAAATTAACTAAATGTAAGAATTTGATATTATTAAATCCGCGCATTATTTTTACAATCAATCACATTCACCAAAAAACGCACACAATACGACTGCAAATCGTACACAGTTTTTAAAAACTGCTACACGTTTCGGCATCAAACCGCCATCCTCCGGGAATCTCCAATACAAACGAGTGCAAGCGCCAAAATATCAATCTGGGAAGAACAACGCCAGGTATTGAGATATTAAAATATAAAGATTATATATATATATATATATATATATATATATAACATCGTAAGTATCAGATTAGAATACTGTTCAGTATAGAGCACTTCCCGGCACGGTACACACCGACACGTGCCACTGAGATCGGATCCACTTCAATCGCACATTAAGGGCGCAGACATTTGCAAGCATGCACTGCACTGGCCTGGACATCATCAGTATTGTTATACAAAACTAATATCAACAATGCTGTAATTTTATACTTATTTTATATGCCTTACAATTTTAATATTTTGAATATGTTCTTATAATAAAACCAAATAGATGCACTAATTTTTTCAATTTATTTTGGGAATAGAACTCTACATGTTTCGGACAGGTTTCTCTGTCCCTCACCAGGAGTCTAGCACTGCACACACAGTAACAGGTACATGTCATACAGGTTATGCTGACTGCTGGCTAGCGGGATCAGGATGGAACTGGTCCCATCCTGACCCTGTCAGCAAGCAATAAATTTGAGAATTTAGTGCATCTCGTTGGTTTTATTATAAGAATAAATCACGATGCACGGTCCTCTGAATGACGAATTTTAAATACATTAGTAATAGGCATTTAGTTTCCACATTGACGTATCGGTTTTTGTACTCCTTGATATTTGAGACTCCCTAAGATTGGCGCCTCGTAGCCGAAACATGTAGGGGAGTTACTGAAACATATGTACAATGTGTAATGCTACTGCGTGCATTCGTTGGTGAATGTGATTAATTGCAAGTTTGAGAAACTCACCGCATCACTCATAAAGTTGCATTTCGCTCTGATGGAGGAGAACAAGTCAATGTTTCAGAAATCTCTCTGGTCGCACATAAAATTTCAGCTTACTGCGAATTTCTCATCCGCAGCTTTGAAAAATACACGGTATGGAATCGACCAGTAGGGTCAATAAAAATAATGATGATAATGATTATACTGATCAATTGTGACCTAACAAAACAAAATTATCAAGAAAAAGCAACACACCTACCGGACAAAATAAAAAAATGCGTATCACAGTCACTGTTGTGAGAAATTCAAACACACATTGTAGCTAGCTGTAGTTCAGTTTATCCAGGAAAGGGCCTGGAACGCACAACGTCATACCTTTAGGCAAAATTATTTTAAGTTGTTTTATGTAGTGCTCTTTTCTATCTATAGCTTTGTTACTGTCTGAACACAAGCTTGTGTCTCGTTAAAGAGTACGCACTGAAATGCTAAACGAAGCTAATGGACAGCACGCCAAAGTGTCGTCCCGCTATCATAGGACCTACAGACACTGAGAATTACAAAATATCCGTATGGAATATAAAAGGAATATGATGGCAAAGCACATATTTTCAGAGACAAATCGATGTCATCTTCTAGTCAGTACCAAAGCAGAATACAGCGCCGCCGACTTACGCAACTGGCATATCGAAATTCAAAAGTGATATTACTTCTCACAAATTACTACTACTACTACTACTACTACTACTAATAATAATAATAATAATAATAATAACGCTGATAGGATTTTTTAAATGTTGATACATATTACCAATATCTAACGTGACCAGATCTTTTAACGAACAATGTTAGACGAGAGAGTAATGGGGTTGTGTTTGATTAATGTCTTTAGGCGCCTTTGAAAAACTGCGAAAAGTGACTGTCAGCTTCGTCATGTCTGTCCGTCTGTCAACCCAAATGCAAGGAAAAACCCTGCTCCCACCAGACGGTTGTTTACGGTATTTAAAATGAGTGTTTTTCTAAAATATGTCGAGAAAAACGAAATTTCATTAAAACAAGAATAAACTGTGCTTTACATGAAGAACTGTGTACTGTACTGTACTGTGCTGTACTGTACAGTACTGTCCTGTACTGTACTGCACTCTACTGTACTGTGCTGTGCTGTACTGTACTGTATTGCACTGTACTGTACTGTGCTGTGCTGTACTGTACTTTACAGTATTGTACTGTATTGTACTGCACTGTGCTGTGCTGTACTGTACTGTGTTGTGCTGTGCTGTGCTGCACTGTACTGTACTGTACTCTACTGTACTGTGCTGTGCTGTAGTGTATTGCACTGTGCTGTGCTGTGTTGTGCTGTGCTGCACTGTACTGTACTGTACTCTACTGTACTGTACTGTGCTGTACTGTAGTGTACTGCACTGTGCTGTGTTGTGCTGCGCTGTACTATAGAAACGTTTCAAAATTTGAGAGAAAATCGAAACACACATTTTTCATTCAATAATTTTTCTCTGAAATTCGTGCCGTTTATGAGATAACGTGGAAAAATATGATAGGGGCAGACAGACCACACATAACAAAATAAATGCAGCTTAAAAAATGAGCTTCGAATGCTGGATAACTAAGATAAATACACACAAACATACACTCAGAATATGTAATACTTATTCCTCCATACGCGAATAATTACTTGTGATGTTGCAACGACTTAAATGTCACTGGCATCTGTTTAGCGAATTGTACGTCTAAAGAATGCCATGAGCAAACAAATATTCTTTTTAATGAAATGTTCTCGGGCAGACAGCCGCGTCGGGATGTGAAAGTTTGCGACATTTCGGCAACTAAATCCGTCCCAATCTTCAGAGCGTATTTGTGGTTTGGTAGAACCAAAACTGATGACTAGGTGCCCAAATCCGCGCAACGAGCGCAGATTTCGACACCTAGTCATCTACTACGACTACTACCGCCACCACCGCAAGTAAACATACGTGCTGTCCGCCAACTGGTATGAATCCCGACGTGCTAGGTAAATTGGTCAAAAACGTATGAGATGCATATAGAACTTTCTGTATCACAGTTTCCAAACAGCCCCTGCAGAGACCTTCTTGTCCTACAAGCGCTGCACAGCGATGGGCAATTGGGAAAGAAGTGTTTCATTTAACGACGCTCTTAGTTACTAAGGCGATACGGCGTCAGTGTCAGGTGAAAGAAATAAGATTTACGCAGCAATGCTGGAAAAATATTGACAGGTAAAAATAGGCGTGGAGAAAAACCTCTACAAGTGCCACTTCATACACCACATATACCACAAGGACTAGATAAGGATCGAACATTTTTCGTCGCCTCAATCATATCATGGCTCTGTACAGGGCTGATGAGGTTAAAATGGCTGGAATTATAAGATGGCCACCCACGGCTGACGTAAATGGTGCATGAACTTTACCTCCTCTCGACACATGTTTTCATGGGGCTGTAATAAGGACGAGAACAATCTTCTGCTTCTACGAAATACAGAAGAATATCCCCTTCCCTACTGTAATCTGGTACGAAAATTCTTAAATGTCCTGTTTGAGACGTGGCTTAAAATTTATGGAGATGAAGCCTTATAACCATAAAAAGAGGAGAGACGTTGCTTTCCCTGTGCATGTTTTGAAGCGTATAGGGGATAGAAGTGCAGTTCCACAAGATTTTAAGCTCTACACTTTGTTGATTTGGGTGGCCAGCTTCACGCGTCGACCGCTTTGCCCCCGGAGAAAAAAAGCCCATATACGTAGAAGACAGACTTGCAACCGAGAAATCGTGGTTTGACTTCCGGCAAGGGAGAAATTTTTCTCTTCGGAAAAGCGAACAGCCTCTACGGATAACTTAGTCACGAGTAAAGTAGCCCTCGCCCCTGTATAAAGGCTGATTGATGAAGCCGAGTACTGTCACTAGCAACAAAGTTTAAGAATGTGTGTGGAGATATTCCTCCACAGACATTTCAGCCTTTACGACATGGTGCTTTAATAAGCAAACTTGTGAATATAACACGAATCCTTCCATGTGATCCATAGCCAGTATCACTCTATACGTCGCAAAAAGCCCATCCATAGCCAGGCTCATTCCTAACAGTATAAGACTCACACAATACACAAGGTAAGCACAACTCACTTTCCATCCCGTATAACCTAATTATTTGTGTAATAATTAATTCTTGCTGTATTACTTTGACGGACTATTAAATAAATACATTTGTTTACAGACATGCTGCCACAGCACCAACTCACCGTAACGATGTAAATCACTGAGTGTTTTTAAACTATAACTTTAGCAAGGAACAATGTATGGTACCTGAGGATGATCGTATGATCGAAACATGTAAGAACGTTTTAAGTGTTTTAATGTGGATTTTAGATCATTAAATGAATATATGTGCATTTGTTGGTGTATTAATTAAATAAAACAAAGGACATTTACTTTGCTGACCGTATAATCTCACACGCTCCCGTTAGCAAGTACAAATAATGAACCAAAACAAAGAGCCATGGCGAATTATTGTCCTATGTTTTAAACTGTCATCAAAAGCGCCTATTTTATTTATTAAAAACAGGCCTATATTATAACATTATAAAACACAGCAAAGAGTCGCCACTAATTTGTGAGAAAATGGCCAAAATCTGTGTATTTACATAGACTTTGGCTATGCCTTGAGTAGAGGGGTAACAAAACGTAAAGTGTCAGACAACATTTTCGGTCACCCTGTAGTGGTCTTCTCCGCCCAGTATCTAAAGCCTCGTTCACTAGGTGTTTCTTTTACTAAGGTATTCTCTAAGTTGTTATGGATCTCTTTTTTTGTAGCCCTCAACTTGACACGATCTCTAATACCAGGTCTCAGATAAAGATTAAAATACCCTTCTTTGAAAGAGATAAAAATCTTACACCCAGTCTTCTTTACATACAGCTGAAAGTGTTACCTCTTATTAAAGAAGTAGTATATTCAAGCAAAAGAACAAGTGGTATTTGTCGTTCTAAGACAGGTTGCTCCGAAATGTCTTAAATTTCCTGGTTTTGTAAATCGTATCACGCAGCAGAGCAGTCTGCTTGGTGTACTATAAGAGAAGGTGGCGCTTTATTATCCAGAACAAAAAACGCACAATATATATATATATATATATATATATATATAACAATATTTTATATAAGGTACTACAATATTATTACTATTATCATCATCATCATCATCTCCTTTATGCAGGGTATTTATACTTATATTCCTGAGACAAACTATGTCCCTAGGGAATACAATGTTGCAGCTCTTCTATTGTTACTATTCATGGTGCTTATATCATTAGTTTCAGTGTTAAATCTATTTTACTTTTAAATT
>Ga0123354_10016092_pt1 | contig 11719 bp, 7 predicted proteins | sample TergutLab28metaG_2_FD_97872 | JGI IMG/M metagenome (GOLD analysis project Ga0123354, IMG submission 97872) | Labiotermes labralis P4 segment gut microbial communities from Petit-Saut dam, French Guiana - Lab288 P4 | ecosystem: Host-associated > Arthropoda: Insects > Digestive system > Gut ... | reverse complement strand
TATTATCCTGTTACTGTGTTCTCTTTCTGTAACTCATTGAAATTTAATGTATGTAATGTGTTTAGCATGGACTACTACCCTGACCGAGGTTTTCCGTGCTTTCCCTCGGTTGTAAGGCAAATTCTAGGGTATTCCTCTCAAAGACGGGGCACGGTCCGCATCCTGACTTCCGCCCAGAGTAGGGTAAATGGTTTGCTCTATGTATTGTTGGTGTTGATTGTTGTTATATGTAATTTCGGTCTGTAAACGTGTAACACTGCCACCGGGTTTACACCCAATTGCAGTTAAATATATCATTCATTCATTCAAATATTTTCCTAAATTTCTTACTTTTGTTATATTTGTACAACCTGTTGCTGCCTTGATATGTCAATTCCTCACTCATATTAGCCATTTTTACAGGACTTTTAGTCTCTACTTCGTTGTTTATGGACAGCATGGACCCAGTAGTTGCCTGAACGTGGAGGGCGACTCTCCTTAATCCATTTCCGTTCCACTTCGTTTTAATTTCCAGAATTCTTCTGCCAACCAAGTACGTGTATCCTGTTGCAGTTATGCACCTGAATGATGCTATTTGGTTGCTGAACGAGACTGTCGTCATAATAGTTACTGGGTAGCATCGAATGGACAGTTGACTCTTTATGATGAGTGAAGACGAACTGAATTTGCGTCAGTACTTTGCTGGTTGTTTAACGAAGGTTTATCGATTGAATTATTTATGTAGCGCCGAGCGGTAGGTTCATTTTGAATGTGGAATTTTAAAGAGCGTGGAAGCAGGCGGTCTTTACGTAGTTTCCCCATATTTTGTTCACGGACTGAGAAAAGCCACGAGAAACGTCAACCAAGATATGCGAAGTATAAGTTGAAATTCGATGTCTTTAACTCCTGCAGAGTGTTCAGGTGTAACCTTTAGTGCGACGTACGTGCTGTGTTTTTTTTTTTGACAAAAGCCATCCCGTTGTGCAGTAACAATTGTACAATATATTATATACCGTCAGTACACAACATAATCAATATAGTGATATAATGTATGCAATAGGTTACACTGTGGCTACACGTTTCGACCGTAAACGGTCATCATCAGGCCAATAAAGAACATTTTATTTAACGTACAGAGTACCTTTCTGTACCTTAAACAAAATATTCTTTATTGGCCTGATGATGACCGTTTACGGTCGAAACATGTAGCCACAGTGTAACCTATTGCATACATTATATCACTGTAGTGATGTTGTTGTGTACTGACGGTACATAATATATTGCTCGTGCTGTGTTTTTTGGGGTACTCTTTCAACATTTTGCTTGTATACGAGAACATAAGACAGTAAAGCTCCGGGCGGCAAATCAAACCCAGAACCTTGTATTTTTAAAACAGAAATGCTGGCTAACTACGCTTCAGTTGATTAAGTTATGCCTGTCTTCTAAATGTCCGATTCGACACTGGAATTCCCCTGCCAGTGGATACTCAACTGCAGTTAAGTGACCCTAAAGCGAAAGGGAACTGTGAGTTAGGAAAGAATTCAGGTCTGTCGATCATGGAAGGAAATTGAAATACGGACGACACCATGGCTTCTGTGAAAAGATTCCAATTTCTTTTTCTTTTTTTCGCGAACAGGGAGATGCCTTGGCGGGAAAGGAGGTGGAAAACTGATTTTGTCTGCTGTTAGCAGTCTGCAGCAAGCGGAATGCTACGTGTTGCTGTTGGGGACCTGCTAGTACCTACTGCGAGTCACCAGTATTATGGTTCTGGTGCAGAGAACAGACGTAAACTGAGACTGTACCAGCAGATTGCAATACGTCATAATATCAGAGTAACTAATAAGTCTGTCAAATTTTTTTACGGTTTGTGTAGGCTGCTTATTAGGGCATGTAACATGTTTATAGTGAAGTAATGAAAGGTAAATGACATTACTGTGAAGTTTCCTTGTGCAAGCATATGTTATGGGGTTGTGAAGGTCTAGCCCTCTCATTCTTAACCACGGCAGTAGATGGAGTGGTCAGCAGCACGCCCCAACTTTTGTACCGTTAGGCATTGAGTATCTGGTACCTTTCGGTTGGCCCCATGGCAGCCCTGGACGCTCTGGAAGACAGAAATGTCTCTTGCCCATGCTGAAAACGAAACCCCATTTTACCGGAACTATTTCCCCTGTCCTTGGGATTTAGTGTGCTGTTCGATTTATCTCCACTCCGCCAGTCAGAGTGAGAATATTATTTTCACATATCAAGTTACTATTGTACTGCACTTGTGTTATTATTACTATCATCATCATCGTCGTCGTCGTCATCCTTGTTATTACCTTTATGCAGAGTATTTAAAACTATGCATGAAAAAAACCATGTTCCTAGAGTGTCTAGTGTTGCAGCTGTTCTGTATTTACAGTTTGTACTAAATGTAACGTTATTTCGCCCGTGAAATATATTTTGTACTTTTGCATTAGCACTTCCCGTAGAATGTGTTCAGTGCCCAATATGGCTTTTTTTGCAGTTCCTTAATTGTGTGCTTTCCTGGTATGTTGCTCAGGTATTGTCTGGGCGATGGTTCCAGTCGCCCTTATTACTACGTACTTGTGTCACTTTCGCTTTCACATTCCACTTGCGCTGAATTTCTATTACGAGGTCTTCATATTTTAAAATCTTCTCGACTTCTTTCTTGATCACATTTCTGTGTCCAGGAATTGCAACATTTAGTTTACAAGCAAGTTCCTTTTTTATTGTCACGAATTATGATGTAAGGTTTATTATTATTATTATTAGTAGTAGTAGTAGTAGTATGGGCCGGGTAGCTCAGTCGGTATAGCGACTGACTAGGGGCTGGACGGTCGGGGCTCGAATTCCGGTGGGGACGAGATTTTCCGCCCGTCCAGACCATCCCTGGGGCCCACCCAGCCTCCTGTAAAATGGATGCCGGGTGTTTCCCGGGGGTAAAGTGCGGCCAGGGCGTGCTGCTGACCACTGACCCCATTCTAGTGCCGCGATCATGGAAGAGTAGAGCTACACCTCTACCCACCGTCTGGGCCACACGCGCCTGTACCTTTACCTTAGTAGTTGTAGTAGAAGCACTACTACTACTAGTAGTAGTAGTATATACGCCATCTATCGTTACGTCATGGATTTAGCCAGATCATGTTTTTTTCAGTCACATCAAATTATCTCACTACCTACGAACGTTGCATTCTAGACCAATTCTACATACGTATACTGGAAACTTTCTAGAGATTTAGATGAAGTTGTTTGAAATTTTAACCGTGAGAATCTGAAATGTCTCAGATTACCTTCATTTAACGTACAGTTTCCAGAGATGGAAGGAGATTTAATAATCACGCAACGGTCTGTTAGCCAATACACAAATGGCCAGGACAGAAACAGCTGATACGTCTTCACAGTGTAACCATTCGTGGCACGGAATGTGATTAGCCAGTTCAGTAATGCTCTTATTCATTTAAAAAGATTTTTGGGCAGTTGGTCAGTTACGCCATGCATAGTCGCATAATTAATAGGGATAGGCAGTCCATTGTTCGGTCAGCGGCTTGGCTGCTTGGGTAACGACATTTCGACTGCATGTGTTTTCCTGCTGCATCTCATCAGCTGCAGATTGTGTCGTGTTACTGACTGACTGACTGACTGCAGGATCCAGCAGCAGTTGCGTAGCTCTTCCCGCCAGATGATTCGGCTCATGTTTCCACTTGTTTAAGGACACGCAATAGCTGCTGTGCCGTCGGACGGCCGGCTACTTGCGACGTCTGCCAACTCTTGTATTTTCTTTCTATATCGATTTATCGACGAAAGAATTAGAGGCAACAGTAAGCGAGACATCGACTCTCGCCTCCCGCAGTGTAAGGCCACGCGGCTGTGGTATATCCTGATCACATATATAAGGGTTTATTTTATCCGCCTTCTATATCAGTTGACGATTCACTGACGTAAATTCAGTTACAGTGTTCTTAGTAGTGGGCTGTGCGCCTGCAATGAATTAAGTACCTCCATGTTGAAATAATGAGGCGAATGGAAACTGTGACTGGGATCTTTCCTGATCTGGGTTGCGCACCGTTAGGTGGTTTTTAGACGACGTTTCAGGAGAGCCTATTTGTCTCAGATTCAGGGGTCAAGATGTGAACCATAAACTGTCCCGAAATGTCGCTGACAAACGAGCATACACCACGCAGCAACCCAGAAGGGCGAAGATCTCGACGACACTGCGTCGAAAGGCTGAAATGTCGCTAAACGGTGATCGTTACATTATGTCTCTGTAGATTCCAGTGAACTGTCGAACAATGGATTTGGTTCTGACAATAATTGTACATATATTTTAACTAAGTAACAGTCGATCCCACTCGCACTACTTTCAACGCAGTATAATCTTTTGCTGCATCTTGTCCTTAACGTTTATCCAATAAACACCTTTGAACCAGCCGATAAAAATTCGACAAACATTATGTTGAGCGTACCTCAGAGTAGTTTCGCTTCATTTCCTACCATGACTAACACAAAGACAGGAAGTCATTGCGAATTTTTGGGTTGAAAACTATATTTGCCTTCTATGTTTATGGTTCCGTGCATCACTGATCTATATTAATAAATGTCCAACGAGATGCAACACAAAGCAGTCTATTTATTAATCTGGAAGGTCACTCTACATGTATCGGGTGTCAACCACACCCATCATCAAGAGTACACGAAACTGTAAGCACAGCCTCCGGTACCGTTCAGCTACTGTGCAGCTACCTCCATCCAACGTGGCGAAGCTTGGCCACGTTGGGGGGAGGCAGCTGCACGAACATATGACCAGTACCGGAGGCTGTAGTTACAGTTTTGTGTACTCCTGATGATGGGTGTGGTTGACACCCGAAACATGTAGAGTGAACTTGCAGATTAATAAATAGACTGCTTTGTGTTGCACCACGTTGGACAATTATTAATATATATTGTGCCCCTTAGTATAGGTTGTTCAAATTTTGTGTAGTGCAGATATGTTCTAAAAACTTGGCTTCTTTCATACTACGGAAAGGGAAACGCTGTTGGCTATAAAAATATATGCATTATGTTTTAGTTAAATGGCAGTAACTTACGCGTCATTCACTTTGGCGCTTGACGTTTTTGTTACGAATTACAGTTGTGACGCTTAACAAACGTTCGGGGTCTGTGTCTCGGAAAAAAATTATGTCGAGGATATCTGTGTTGGTTGAAATATTTGTGCATACGAGAAGGAATCCTCATCGTCTGTTCAATAATTAGGAATTCAAGTTCGGAGGCTTCTACCGTATATCCTGGTAATAGGTAGGTATCATGGTTACTTACGGCAAGTTTGGTACCAAATTAGGTAAGAGGAAGCGATCCTGAAGGTTTATATAGCAGTTGGTACAAAATGTTGACCTCTTAACGAGCTCCGGCGTTAGGAGCTGCCATAAGTGTGGTTCATATGACGTCTGTCTTGTTCCGAAACAAGGGGGTTTCTTCACGTGTATTCATTGCGTTATGTTAGTTTTATAGTAATCCAATAATGATATCCGTGTTTTGTTATAAAACCAACAGCTACGTATTTCGGGTTTTAGCAAGCTATCAACAGGCTGTACAAGAATATAAAGTGTAATATTGTTACACAGCCTAATGATGGCTTTGTAGGTAGGTTTTCACCCTTTTCATAGGCCATGCAGGCCCTTAGGGTGAGTAGAGGTATAGCTCTACTCTCTTCTAGGACCTTCGGCACTAGATGGGGTGGGAGTCAGCCCCACGCCCCGGCCGCCTCTACTCCCTGGAAAGACCCCATACCCATTGTACAGGAGGCTGGGTGGGTCCCATGGCCGGTCTAGACGGGCGGAAAATCTCATCCCCACCGGGATTCGATCCCGGACCGTTCAGCCCTTAGTCAGTCGCTATAACGATTGAGCTACCCGAATGATGGCGTTCTATAAAGCCGAAATATATAGCTGTTTGGTGCTTTGTTTATAATGGAGTAACAGATAAGTGTGGAATGTATTAGAGTATTATATCTACATAACATAGCCTAACTGAGTCTAACTGGGACATTCGTGACACAAGTCAAACAGATTTTATGAAATCTTTGTTACAACCGACGCCAAGCAGTGAAGTGTGACGTCTCCTTAAGTCGTTCCCATGTTTACCTGCATTCCGCAGGCCTATACAGTGCACCTACTGTCGAGATCTTGTGCTGTACAGTCAGTGTTTAACGAAGCGGTCACTGGAATTCGCTTAATTTTTGTGTCCGTGTAGTTCGCGTTAGCTTTTCTTTATTAATCTCTTACTGATTCCATCAGCCAGCAATTGCAAATAATATGTTCCATTTTCTGCCCCATTACTTGTAAGATTATGCGAGCTTATTAAAGCTGTCGTGTGGTTATGGTATTCCGATAATGTTGGCTCGCAGGTGTGGGGAAGGGGTTCAGAGAGATTCATAACTGCAGGACGATTTTAGATTTCATAGGAGACTCTGGAAGATTTGATCCCTCCCACTTTGCCACTGAAAATCTCTCGCTTGGCCAATGTTCTCGCAGAATCTAAATAGCGCTTTGTGTGCCAATGGCCTGAAAGGGGTTGGTCCTGGCAGCCAGCCACCCACTACAGAGGTAGATCTAACTCTTTCCTACCCCGACGTTGCCGTTTGATCGAGGCCGTCTCAATTTGATCGTCTGACCTTCACCAGACTGTGAATATGGACGACATAACCTCCAGGCATATATGTGGCAATCACTTGCCTAATTATTTCATGTATAAGATAACGACTTCCGTAAAGATCACAGGTCCTCTTATTAAATAGCTTCTTTAATTAAAATTGAGTTAGATTGTTCAATGGCAACGTAGCAATCAATATATTCCTGATTGGTGACTTAAGATGGGGCCGACAAGAAGTGGGGTGGGGGGGGAGTTATCGTCTGGCGCCGTGGATATCGCAAATGAGAAATCGAACGACACTTGGCACGGACATGCAATGCGCTTGTCGGGTTTCCTCTTTATTGCCTTTTTTCCGGATTACACAAAAAGTGGCCGGTTTTGAGCTGTGTGAGGTTACTTGTATCCTAAGTTTCGTTCTGTGTAAATTAGCAAATTAGTAATAATGTATACACACACACACGCACACACACACACACATACACGCACTACGTTTCAGGAACTCAGTTGCTAGCTTCGTTCCAAAGTGGTTCATTGGATCTCAGAGCAGGCCGCTTGTGATTGACCGTACATGTTAGCAGGTGTCGTTGCAGAATGTTGCGTTTCACCTGCCAATCGTGATTCAAACAGCTCTCTACACGTACGGTACACGTACGTCACTTCGAGAGGTGTATGTCATTCACACGGCTGACCAGCCGGCATGTCATTAGGCTGTGGATCGTCAGCCGGGTGACCCAACTGATTGCCACATTCAGAATAAGGAATTTGGCTTCTTCACTTTACTTGTTTGTTTATTTCTTCGCGCATTATATTTTGACGTTCAGGTGACCGTGCATCGTGATAAATTCTTATAATAAAACCAACTAGATTCACTAATGTCTTAAATTTATATTTGGAATAACAAGTCTGCATGTTTCGGACAGTTCCTCTGTCCATCATCAGGAGTTTTTTACTGTACACACAGCAATGGTATATGTCATACAGGTTTTCTGACAGCTTGTGAGCGGGATCTGGACGGAACTGAGTTCCTTCCAGATCCTGTTCGCAAGCTGTATGACATATACCATTGCTGTGTGTACAGTGAAAAAAAACTCCTGATGATAGACAGAGAAACTGTCCGAAACACGTAGAATTTTATTCCAAAAATAAATTTGAGAGATTAGTGCATCTAGTTGGTTTTATTAAAAGAACCCACATTGTATGTTTGTATGTGCTGCTTTTTTTTCATTTCTTCTGCCCTTACCTTCTTAAGTATTCTTTGTCTGCCACATTGCCTCTCTGTATTTTTTTTATATCTTGAATGTGACAGGCTAAGGCACAAGACATACTTTCCCGTTTCTTTTTATCGTAGAATGAAGACACTTGCATTCCCAAGTTGGAAGTGCATGAATACGCTCCGAATGGCAGAAGAAACTTAGGTCGACCTACAAAAATATGGCTAGACGAACACCCATGAAGACTGAACAAGTCTCGATGTTTGATCGTGGATGAGTTAGAGGTTGTGTCTTGGACGCTGACCTGCTGAACCCTAGAATTTCTTTAATTAATGCCTGGGTTGCTCTGTTGATGTATCGTGATGCACATAATACAGACGCTCGTGTCTGTTTTGCCATCCACTCGAGCAAACAGGAACGAGCAGAAAGGAGGAAGAACTTAGGACCCTCACTTTCTTCAGCTCCAATTTAAAAATGAAAACATCTTACAGAAGAAGGGCTTAAGTTACAAAATATTGAAGGCTCCCTTCTGTAATACACCGCTGCTCAATGGGTCATCGGATTTTGAATTTTATGGGCAGTGGAGTGCCTTCATCTTAAAGGACCACAGCTTCTACGTTCCCTCGAAATGTCATTGACTGGAATCAAACACCAGCCATCTAGACATTTAGATAATTATATTACTGCCTATGGTATTCCGGCTTATACATTTCGTTGGGAAATAAATAATCTGTTCCTTTATAATTCTTTGAGTTTTATCGTTTTTGCTCGCGTAGCTTGAAATGTATTCCATCGTGTCAAGTTTTTATTCATTTTCGTCTCCTCCCTCCCCATACCCCATCCCCTTCTCTGCAAACTCATCCGTCTGTTTCGCGAATGAGCCCTGAAGTCACGTTACATTTAATGCAATGAACGTCGAGTCAGAATTATTCTTTTAGTTCCCTTGTCTTTAAACATCCCCTCCTCAGCCCACTTTTCTTTTTCTCTACACGTCCCCCTTTTCTACTCCCTCAGTGACTTCATTTCATTTATCTCTCCTCCTTCTTTTTAAGACGAATACAGACTGCTCCCAAACACGAAACAGGCACCAATAGAACACGTGTTTTGTTTTTTGCGGAATCTAAGCCAAAAGACAAAACACGCCATGAGCGCGTATTGGTAGTGGAGGTCTAGCGCCAGCAATTCTTAACATCAGGTTTTAAGCCTATTCGTACTACTGGTGAAATATCCCCCGATACCAACTGAGTAGGAGGCTGGATGTGCCCCAAGAGACGGCCAGGGCACTTTAGAGAAGAGATAAATCTTTTTTTCATGATAGGAATAGAACCTCGATTTCCAGTCTGTTTATTGAACATTGATTACTGAAATGCTATAAGGTAATAGAGGGCTCCAAAATTATGCTAGTTTCGCTACACTGGCTTTGTGCAGAGTTCGTCATACAACGTGACTCTCAGTGAAACTGTATTAAGCTGGCAGTACCAAAATATGAATTCACAGATAATGTGGACTATAACGTAATCGTGGGTGGTAGGAAGGAATGAGTAATGAAGTGGTAACTCTTGCTAAAGGAAGAGGTCGTAGCCTATTTAAGGGTAGTATCTAAACGTTTATTTACTAGAGTGAGTAAATTCGTGAACTGTCTAGCTGAGCCGTGATTCAAACCCAACTCTGCACACTCCAGTGTTACGTTCAGTCACAACTATTCATTTGAAGGTTTCTTTCTTTCCTTAAACTATCGTACAGTATTTTCAAAACCTGGGAATTCGATATTTCTCACTAAACTGCCAGTGATGGAAAACCTATGCCAGAAAATAATACCCATAAAGAAAATCTTGGAAAAAGCTCAATACATTTGTCGTGGACGAGACTGTACATATTCTATTATTACGTCTTGTCTACTATGTAGCTCAAAACTTGTTTCGTACATAATTTAAAACACACCATGTGCAAGAATTCTGCTTACCCATGTCTCTTGTATCTGTCTTTCCCTACCATTCACCACGCTTAATTTTTCAAGAGCCTTGGCTTCCTATGTTTAAGAGCCTTATGAAACTGTTTAGCCATTTATAAGTGATTTATTCCGTAGAGAACGTAATTCGGTGGAAGCAGAAGATGCTACGGTAGAAACAGGGTTGCATTGATGACGATGTATCCATGGCTTCTTCTTCATCCTTTGATGTTTCTTTGAAGTCTTCATACCCCCTTCTTACCCGATTTTTCACTCCCCTTTTCTCTGTACGCTCATCTCCGGCCTTTCTAACCAATTTCCACTTGGTGTTTCAGCGACAGAATGGAACAGAACGAAACACAGTTTGTTGTACCTGCTTTGTCAGCTAATTACACATGTTATATCGAACTCGAAATTATCCTGTAAAAGTTCAATGAACAGGTTTTATAATTCGTCATCGTTTTAGAGACTTACTCTTGTTAATTTATGAGGAAGGATGGGTTTGGTCTTTCATCTTGCTTGTATATTACGGTCTGACCTAAATAACGTTTGGAAACAATTCACGTATCTTCATTAAATGTGTAAATGTCATGCCACTAGAGGCGATTATATGCTGTGTCCCGAAAAAACGTGGAATTTTTGTAACGTTATTTACTCAGTAGCGTGATTTTGACTTTTCCAGTTGTTTCACTTAAAAATGCATTGAGCCATCGTGAAGTTGCTTATTGTGAAGGTGAGTTAATTCTACCATGTGATGGATGCTGTCTTATACTTGGTTAGAGCTTTCCATAATTTTACTTTAGGTTTCTTATAAACCGACCACCTCATAAATGGCGAGCAATGGGAAGTGATAGAGACTTGTGTTTTTGACGGGACATAGGCTTTTGTTTTCCGTGCAATCTTCGCCCGGAGATAAGGCACCCTCAGCCACCCTGTCAAGGCCAGAAATTCACTCATGAGCAGAGAGCGGTAGAAGCAGTTGTTTATAAAATGTACAACGGGAAGCCGCTGGATTATAGGCTTACATTAAAATTCGTTTTCCCTCCGGTAACTAGCTGACTGCTTGGGGAATTTCTTCGAAATTTGTATGGCGATAGACTATACTATAAACACACACACACACACACACACATATATATATATATATATATATATATATATATATTATGCGGACCACTTTTTTATGCGCACAATTCTGCAAATATCAGCGCTTCCAATGCTGGAGGCAGTAGGCCTACCTTAAATTTTCCTCTGACAATAAATTTTCCGTGTATAAGTAGGAGATTTGTTTGGGTGTGAGACGTAGTTGCCACAAAAGAATAATCCTTCATATCTTCTCTTTTGTTTTTAACCATGGCCTAAGCGAAGTAAGTGCTGAATATGAACGCTAAGCGGAAGACATGGTGGGATGAGAGAATGATGGAGAAAGTTTTGTTTTGCCGATTCTGTTTTTCCCAATCTTAATTTCGTTTGTAGTATTGGTTTCCCAAGGAACGGTAATGTACGTGGTAACGGAGGTATATTGGAGAATTGTACGTATACGTTTGGTAATGTGTGAAATTTCTGACGGCATTTTCTTAATATCCTTGCTTCTACTTTTCAGTATTTTTTTTTCTCAAGGACATCCGACTGGGAAACTACACGGGATTAAAGTCGTGGTTTTATGCCTGTGGTGTTATTTAAGACTGAACGACAGACATCTCGAAGCAACAACAAACACAATCGCTGTATTCGTGAAGTAGCACTTGATAATCTAGGAAGTGTGTCATCCCCGTTGTGTGTATGAAACTAGGAAAGGTATGTAGTCAAACACAACTGTGTCACATGAGGTGTATTTAATGACTATATAATGGACAACTGCATGTTTCGGCCTGTACTGGCCATCTTCAGGTTGTCTTAGGGGAACTTAAGATCTTTTGTAAGCATACACGCG
>Ga0123354_10016091_pt1 | contig 11719 bp, 4 predicted proteins | sample TergutLab28metaG_2_FD_97872 | JGI IMG/M metagenome (GOLD analysis project Ga0123354, IMG submission 97872) | Labiotermes labralis P4 segment gut microbial communities from Petit-Saut dam, French Guiana - Lab288 P4 | ecosystem: Host-associated > Arthropoda: Insects > Digestive system > Gut ... | reverse complement strand
CTGCAAAGTCACTCTACATGTTTCGGATGTCACAGCACCCATCATCAGGAGTACTAAAAACTGTAACCGCAGCCTCCGGTACAGGTCATAATACTGGTACAGCTACTTCCCTCCAACGTGGCCCGATAGGGCGGTTACAGTTTTTAGCACCCCTGATGATGGGTGCTTTGACACCCGAAACATGTAGAGTGACTTTGCAGTAAATAAATATCTGCATACTGTTACATCTGTTTGGATATTTATTAACATTGAATTACGATGCACGGAATCATGAGCTTAAAAAAAAGATACTGTTTCATGAGCGACATGCTATTGGGATGAGGAAGTGCGTGCAGGATAAGGATGTGAAGAAAAAAGTTGTCCATAACCACAAATCCTTCTCATGCTTTTGTCACTTAGAGTGTAAGACATATTTTAAGTTTATGTGCTTGATACATTTAAACCTTTCAATGCACCACGCTTAAAGCTGGATGCTTGCATTAACGTTACGAGCATTGTAATGTTTCTCTTTACTTAATAATTTAGTCTTTACTTCCAGATTCCGAGAAATAAGCCAGACTGTGTTAAAATATATATGATAATGGTCGTTGGAAAGGGGAAGAAACTGCATTAGTTTAAGTGTTAACAGTTTCATTACTAAATGAGAAAAATTTGAGAGTCTAACCATATAAGGTAACATACCAGAACTAAAAATGACGTAATTGGGACCCAATCAGAAGGCGATTTTGGAGAGTCAAACACTGATGCTCCTCCCCGAGGTAACGCCCAAGATAGTCCATATACACAGTAGATTTAATAGAATTGTTAAAGAGATTGAAGTGTCAGTCGCGCTGTAAAAGTGCCGCTGTACTTGATCTCCGACTCTCACGGCTTACTGGGGCTGTCATCATCTGTACTTCGATTCTACTGTACTCACCTTTACACTTAGCTGCTTGAATTAACAGTGTTGCATATTCAGCTTTGACAAAGTCTAGTACTTTAGCCTATGCTACTTTCAAGCCAACAGACTACTCATCACGTCACGTTACTATCCTACATTACACTACGAAGAATCAGAGAATGTATTCGATCATCTTCTCTCGAAGTATGGCATGAAATTTCTCTGTGGTCATTTCAGTATCAAATCATGTGAAAGAAGACTTTTAAACCATCAACTGGGCAAGAAGTACGTAGGAGAAGTAACAATAACTGGGACTCATCCAAAAAACGCATTTGTCAAGAAAAAATTTTAAACACACTGCGGCATTTGTAAATGCACTTGAACTTCTGATAGAAACAAGCACAGTAAAATTGGTTGCTTCGTGATAGAGAGCATACGAGACGGTGAAGTGATAAATGTGTCTCATGGGACAAAGAAGGAGTAGTAAGGATGGACAAGTAGATGAAACATAATAAAAAAAGACAGACCGTGAAGATATATATGTGTAAGGATACAGTTAAGTAGGACAAGAGAGCTGAGAATGCAAAGGATAAGTGGAAGAGGAAGACAAAAGAGCTTAAAGCAAATGATGATGTTTAGAAGAAAAGTTATTCTAAGAATTAAAAAATGATAAGAATGTATGAATATAATGCAATAGAAGAATAGGGAGTAAATATGAAGAAGTAGTAGAAGAAAAAAGGTAGGACAAGAAAAAATAGCTGAATGTGGAACAGGAAAGAATAAGACAGACGAAAGAGAAAGAGAATAAAAAGACAAAAATAGGAGTATAAGATAAGGATACATGAGAAAAATGGTAAGATAGGGTCAGAACTATGCAGCCCAGAGCGGCTTGTTCTTGGGCACTGGATAAAGCGTCTGACGACACGTGACCGTCATAAAATTGGAACATTCCTCTCGAGAAACGGAGTCCGAGGAGCACGGCATCGTAGTACGAGTCTGTAGGGTATTGGATAATTTCAGCAGAAGCAAGCGACGATGTCAGAGAATATCAGCCTATCGTATCCGGTCACAGTTCTTATTGATCACCACAGGGACACATGCATACGCGATTAGGCCAGGAGTTCATCTGTCCCTTATACAAACAGAAGAACTTACACAACACACCGAACAATTGCTGTAATACTTCGGGGGGTGAAACGGTACTGTTTATGCGGTAAAGACTTCCAGTGGGCTATTTTGATGGACAGCCCGCTGAGTTATAAAAGATTACCTAATAAGTTGACGCTTGTGCCAATAACACGGAAACAGGAGAAATCCGGACCACAAAAAGAGGCAGAACTTAACGGGGTTCGAGAATTAGTTCAAAACAAAAATGCTATACGCCCAGGCCTTGTTCCACGCCCTATTTTTGTTCATGAGAATGTAGACATAAATCAGTATTTGTAAAACAAAATTTATATTTTCATTAAGGACTTAAATAAATGGAAATGAACCAGCGACAGAGCGGTAAACCGAAAATGAGAGGGCATAAATCAAGAAGCAGTCTAAAATTGTAAGGGCCGTAAGGCGTAAAACAAGGCCTTGGTGTTTACAGTATTTTATAGTATTTTACTTTATCACAAAACCAAATGTGCCGTCGATTCACAACTGTAAAGCACCGGCAGTATAAACAAATTTAACACTCCACAAGCATCTTTAAAAATCCTGAAAATAGTAACGCCGAACGGTTTTACTAATTTAACCACAACATTTCAAACCACAAGTTGGTATTTCAAGGAGGTAAAGGTAAAGGTAAAATGATCCCGTTACGGGCCTGATATGGCCCAGAGGGTGGGCAGAGGTATAGCTCTACTCTTCCATGACCGCGGCACTAGAAGGGGGTGAGTGGTCAGCAACACGCCCCGGCCGCTCTTTACCCCCGGAAAAGACCTGGTATCCATTGTACAAGAGGCTGGGTGGGCCCCAGGGCAGGTCTAGACGGGAGAAAATCTCGTCCTCACCGGGATTCCATCCCGGACCGTCCAGCCCGTAGTCAGTCGCTCTGCCGACTGAGTCACCCGGCCCATATTTCAAAAAGAACTTTAAGAATTCAAAATTATTTCGAAGAGAAACCTGATTAATATACAACAATAAAAACACATTTAATTCACTAAGTAGGAATGTTTAAAATTGCATTAAAACCTGTAAACATTTGCAGGTGATATCTGACGGTAACGAAGCTATGCAGGTGTTGTTAACATCTGTACGTCCTTTCTGTATCTTTATATCAAATGATAATGGCCATTTTGGGCAGAAATGTGTAGCTTATTGGTAATAACACATCGGTAGACAATGAATACAATTGTTTTTTATGGTGTTTTAAAATATTTTCATTTATTCGGTGTAACTTAATGTTTGTGTGAGGAATTCAATTTCAGATAGAGCGCTCTGTGGTATGAGGTCGTGATTGTATTGTATTGTATTGTCCCTTGCGACCATTTACTTGGGGGTGAAGTTCTATTAATATACACGATAAAGACTTTCGAGTAAAATAAAATGCTGTAGTCGTCGTCACCTTTCGGATAAAAAATTTATTGTTATATGCGGTAAAGACATTCGGACAAACTTTAATTTTTATGTGTGGCCTTCATTTTTAGATGAAGCTACAGTGTTGTGTTCTGTAATGGTTTTGGTACAAAATAATACTATTTTAAGCGGCGACGGGTGTTGGGTTGAACTGCGGTTGTGTGGTGTTTTGATTTTCGGGTAAAACTTAATTACTGTTTGCGACCATGACTCTCTGGTAGGATTAAAACTTGCGTTGTGTGTGTGTGTGTGTGTGTGTGTGTGTGTGTGTGTGAATACGACAACATTCGGATAAAATATAATTTTCGCGTGATGAATAAGATTAAACCAAAATCTACAAAATTGCAGGATGTAAAATCCTATTAATACTACTTTCAATGGGTTAATAGATATTGAATACTGTTTTATCAAATTCATCCTCCTGCAATCCTAAGGTCCTGTTCAGGCCTTTATAAGGATAGCTTTACGTTACGTTTTTCATCAAATTAGTGGGTAATTTTCCCCATCAAATCATAAAAGTTACTACAAAAACTATTACTTTTTATGTTTATGGTTCCGTGCATCGCTGATCTATATTAATAATTGTCCAACGAGATGCAACACAAAGCAGTCTATTTACTATTCTGCAAGTTTACTCTACATGTTTCGGGTGTCAACCACACCCATCATCAGGAGTACACAAAAATGTAACTACAACCTCCGGTACTGGTCATATTTTTTGTACAGCTACCTCCCTCCAACGTGGCCAAGCTTGGCCACGTTGGAGGGAGGTAGCTGTACAGTACCGGAGACTGTAGTTACAGTTTTGTGTACTCCTGATGCTGGATGTGGTTGACACCCGAAACATGTAGAGTGAACTTGCAGAATAATAAATAGACTGCTTTGTGTTGCATCTCGTTGAACAATTATTAATATACATATAACTATTACTTGTACATGTTTCTATTCACCATAGAATAATCTTCAGGTGTACTCTCAGGACGTTAATTTTCAGTGTATGAGGATTAATTACGTAAGTATCAAAATTGTATTAACAATTTTAAGAGAAATGTAACATGCACTGCACGATAATACTTAACCCTTTAAACGCCGAGTTAAATCCCATCTGCCATCTGCTGGCATTATTAGAAACTCACCATATTCTCCACGTTAGCAGGATAAGGGTTAAAGGCTAGATTTTCTGCTAATCTTTAAACCTTAAAATATTAGGTCTTTCAGGGCTGTGCACTATTTTTTTTAACCACAGATCCCAATCTATCCTGCTTTTAACAATAACTTTGTTTCTATGAAAGTTACGCTGTTCTTCTATACGTACTTGTAGAAATCAATTTGCCTTTTTAAAACGTGCGATACAGAAGTCTACGATGTTAAAACCCAAATAAAAAATGGGTTTACTGCAGTGTAACGAGAACAAAAAAGAATGCTCCAAATCTGAATTTTCAAATGCTTTGTTTTTGTTGCAAATTTGCATACATCATTGATCCTCACATTTATATACTAGAGGCATAAATGGACTGTTGCCTAAAGCAATTAACACTGAATTGATTATTCTGTGTTTCATTAATTACAACTGAGTTTAGAACAAAACTTGCGGAGTTAAATTGGTTCTGTATTTTGTGTGGCTGTCTGTTTTACGCTAGATGAACAATTTTTGCTCAAAATGGAGGACTTTTGAGATGCTTGTGCCGACTATAACGAAATGAACAGAAGTGAAATAGTGTAGCTCTACATGCAATGTCTCCTACGCCAAGCTCAATTTAACTGAATTCCTTTAAGCAGATTAGAAAATAAAATATGCATAAGACAGGAAGAAAAAAGTACATGTCATGCCGAATTAGATATTCATTTTAGGAAGTTCACTTCCTGCGAAGAACGTGGTAGGAGACGGACATAAAAACTAGAAACACAAATGAAAAAAGTCTCTTTTTTGCACAAACCTACGGTACAAAAAGGCTAATAGGCTAATCCGGTTTCGTCAGCGTCCCATCTGCAAAACTTATTTCCGTATTATTCAGTTTTATTTTATTCTGCCATATAATTTCCTCCAACAGCACGTCTCTTCACGCCATTCAGCACAGCTGTGCGACTCTGTAACACAGTCAGCTTTGCACCTGTTAGTAATAATAATAATAATACCAAACACTCAGCCCACTGTGCACCGGCTAGTACAACAGAGACACTCAGCTCAGCTGTACATCTGTAATAACACGTGCAACTTAACACAGCTTTCCATCTCTTTGTCATAACTCCAAACAATCAGCACAGCTGTGCACTTGTTGGCAATAACACGCAACAATCAGCACAGCTCTGCACCTGTTAGCAATAACACGCGACAGTCAACACAGTTGTACATCTGTTAGCAATAACACACGACATTCAACACAGTTGTGCACCTGTTTGCAATAACACGCGACAACCAACACAGTTGTGCACCTGTTAGCAATAACACGCGACAGTCAACACAGTTGTGCACCTGTTAGCAATAACACGCGACAATCAGCACAGCTGTGCACCTGTTAGCAATAACACGCGACATTCAACATAGCTGTGCACCTGTTAGCAATAACACGCGATATTCAGCACAGCTGTGCACCTAATAAAACCATGCTCGATTTAGCAAGTGCCCCGGGCAGAAAGTTTTACAACGAAACGAGATAGTGTACAACGGGCTTCGCTAAACTGTAAACGTTTACATATAGGTCCAAGATTGAAGAATACAGAAGATTCGAAATAATGTTCATATGTATTCGAAACGTTATTTCCTTAATAAGAAAGATAATACAACCGGTCAAGAACAAATACCTGTGGAAATTACAACAACGGTAAAAGAGAACAGCATATCAGAAAATCAATGAAAATATTCTGTTAAAACAAATTTTCTATTTTGTCGTGGTAGCCGCTTTGGGATATATAATTCCATAAAACAACATCAGCATTGTTGTAAGTTTTCTTCTTTTTTTAATCAGTATTCAGTCCTTCCAAATTATAGTAGCACGGTGGAGAATTCTTCGAATATATAAAACATACTTCAGAAAGACAGGGGTGCATTGATTCTTTCTTACAAGTGGGCCATATTCACCCTGAGTGTTGAGGTTCTATTTTTGGAGATATCAGTGTTCTGAAATGGATATTTCAGGAGTGACAGGCAAAATTGTTTCTGCTCTTATTTAACATATGGAGAGGAGGGGTTGTAACGTCACCCGCATCTTTACTCCGGTACTTGAACGAGCTAAGATGAACTGTATGGGCCGGCCACTCTACCCCAATGGGAACCACCCGTACCGTTTGGATAGGCGAGTCCCAGGACCGTTCTGGAAGTTTTGGAGAAGATAAATAACTTTGATACTGCCGAGAATCGAACTATGATGCTCCGGTCACTCAGCCCGTAACCACATCACTGCGCCCACTGAGATTATAAATTTAAACATATTTTCGCTTGCCACTGACCACCAGACGGTTGCTCTAACGACCCTGACCCGCTCACTGATGCACAATTTTGTGAATTTACCTAATTTCGTGCTATGACATAAAATTTCCACAAGTTCAGTCATATGTGGTATTGTTAAAACCAACTGTAGAACACACCTGATTACAGCAGTTTTAGAGTGGCGGCCCCCAAAATTGGGTAAGTTTGCCGTAAGTTAGGAAAATTAAACAAGTGGCCAGCGAGTAATAGGTGGGCTGCTTAGCCACAGGGCGCGGCCACCTGAAGATTTTAGCAAAATTGTTTGACCATTAGCCAACACAGCAGGCCAGTAGGGTCTAACCACCTGCACGCGCAACTATTGTATGACTGTGTCACCAGATGTCCCTGCATTACAATTTGTATTAATTTCGGGGAACTAACAGGCTATACTGGGCACTGACATCAACAAACAAATACGGTAATGTGCGCATAAAGTAACATGACAGTGCACTTTTTCAACAATTCTTGTAATGAAAAGGCAACAATGTCTTTTGTGTGTATCGTTGAGCTACATTTCGCTGTCAAACATATGCTGTATGGTAATGATTTTATGGAAAAACCATGTCGCCAGCAACAATAAGACGCACTTAGGTCTTCGTATGGTGGGTCGGCATAGTTCAGTCGGTATAGCAACTGGACGGTCCGGGGATCCAATCCCGGTAGGGGGCGAGATTTCTCGCAGTCGTCCTTAGCGGCCCTGGGACCCACCCAGCCCCTTACACCGGGTCTTTCCCGAGAGTAATGCGGCCAGGGAGTTGCGTTGACCCCCCCCCCACCACGCCTACCTAGGACCGAGGTTAAAGAAAAAGTAGAGTTGTAACTCTACTGCCACTGTGGACCTTCGTGACCAATTCTAGGGTGGACTTTGCCTTACCCTTCAGGTCTTCATATGTTTGCCAGATATTTATGTCCGTTGTTAAAAAATTTGGATTGTCCCAAAAGATTTCCATAAAGTCCACAGCATAAAACTTTCACGGTAATCGGTCTAGTGGGACCGCACTTATGCATGTGGACATATAGACAGAAAGACGGACGGACGGACAAGACGAAGCAAATAGGCGCTCGCGTAAAATACACGCGACGTGTACACATACAGATTTATCACATAGCCAGCGACTGAAGACAATTGATTCCCTTCTGCCATAACTGAAGGTAAAGTTTGGGAAGAAGGTGGGGTGGGTGACTAAAGATATTTGAAATCCTTGAAACTTCAGAAGCTGACTGAATTTTAAAATTGTTCTGTCGGATGAACTTTGTATATAGTGATGGTTCGTCAGTGCTGGGGTCAGGAAGAATGATCATAAAGTGTTGGACGAAAACCACGTCGTGCGAAGTTATTATGGGGAAAATAGGGTTATGTGAAGGCAGACGCATACTGGCCCCATGCCCCATCGCTTCAAATAAACTAATGTGTATTTTATGTATGTTATATTATGTGTAAAATACGCATTGCTTGGGGTATCTGACGCTGCCAGCTACAGCGGGGACTGAGCAAGTAACGGCCCGCTTTTATCCGCTTGTGTTTACACTGTTCAGCGTTTGGCGGTATTTTCCCCACACGTTGAATCGTTTTGAATTGCTTGTAGTCAAACTTCCTGGGCAGACCGACTTTGGGCGAGGAAATAATGTATAGCATTATGGTTCATGGACTTGTGTGTGTGTGTGTGAGTGTGTGTGTGAGTGTGTGGGTGTGTGAGTGTGTGTGTGTGTGTGTGAGTGTGTGTGAGTGAGTGTGTGAGTGTGTGTTAGAGTGTGTGTGTGTGTGAGAGTGTGTATGTGTGAGTGAGTGTGTTAGTGAGTGTGTGTGAGTGTGTGTGTGAGTCTGTGTTAGTGAGTGTGTGTGTGTGAGTGAGTATATGTGTGAATGTATGTGTGTGTAGATGAGTGTGATTGAGTGAGTGTGTGTGTTGAGTGAGTGAGTGTGTGTATGTGAGTGAGTGTATGTGTTAGTGTGTGTGTGTGTGAGAGAGAGAGAGAGAGAGTTTGTTAGTGAGTGTGTGTGTGTGTGTGAGTGAGTGTATGTGTGAGTGTGTGTGTGTGAGAGAGAGAGAGTGAGTGTTAGTGAGTGTGTTGTGTGTGTGTGTGAGTGTGTGTTAGTGAGTGTGTGTGTGTGTGTGTGTGTGTGTGTGTGTGTGAGTGAGTGTATGTGTGAATGAGTGTGTGTGTTAGTGAGTGAATGTGTGGGTGTGTGAGTGTGTGTGTGAGTGAGTGAGTGTGTGTTAGTGAGTGTGCGTGTGTGTGTGTGAGCGAGTGTGCGTGTGTGTGTGTGAGTGAATGTGTGGGTGCGTGGTTGTGTGTTATAGTGTGTGTGTGTGATAGTGTGAGTGTGTGTGAGTGAGTGTGTGTGAGTGTGTGTTAGTGAGTGTGCGTGTGTGTGTGTGAGTGAATGTGTGGGTGCGTGAGTGTGTGCGTGAGTGTGTGTGTGAGAGTGTGTATGTGGGAGTGAGTGTGTGTGAGTGTTTGTGTGTGTTAGTGAGTGTGTGTGTGACACGTTTACTGTGAACTTGTGACCTCAGCCTTCTTTTACAAGTTTTTAGACTCAAATTTTGTACGCACTTACCATATCTCCTCGAGGACTGATTTCCACATACATGTCTTCATTTTGATTGTGTTACTGAAGTAAGATGTAACGAAGAATAAAAATTATTATCCTTGACTGAATTTTCTTGTTTCACTACAACCCCTTCTTGCGCTCTTCGTTATTGTATTGTTTAAGGACGTTTTCAGTGTGTCACATTTTATAGCATCAGGTGAGAATTTGATTAGTGAGTAATGAACTGGGAAGGGTATGGTTGGATCCTGCCGAAACCTAATTAGGATATTATGCTGACATCTTTCTGGAGAGACCAAGGAAAGCCACGAAAATCTCTCAGTGTAATCAGCGCCGACAAGATTCGAAAGCACACTTCCCCAGTTCTGATCAAACCACTATGCAGCCGATCTGAATCTACAGCCTTCCCCTTTGAGGAGGGAGTCAGTGGGTCAGATTTAACAACATGTCATGTTATTATTGTGCACAAATTTATAATTTCTGGTAATACAGAGGGGAAACTAGAGGGTGAAATTTCTCTGTCGAATGGGATGTAATAATTAACTTTTAATTTAATAGTGACAAGCATTCCGAGAACTTTATCGGCTCCCTAACTATTACAATAAACATTTATTTCTCTCATCCTCTGTTATTCTAATTTTGCTGCATTTATAAGAAGAAAGAATGGACCAAATTCTCCAAACTTCCTCCAAAGAATTTACATCCTTACTTTCAGCAGTAGTGGGAAATTGTGTTTACCTTTCATTTTAAGATGAGATATCCCTGTTTGGCGTTAACAGTTCACAGGTATTTATATTAAATTAATCACAAACAAAACACTAGTTCTATCAGTTTTTTCATTAGTGTTGTATGTGACAGTGTAAATACATACACTTGTGATCTGTTCACACCAAAGGGGACGTCTCATCTTAAAATTACTGTAGTTAGTGAAGCTTAAGTTCACTGCTTGAAGCCGTGAATAATTTACAAAACTAGTGGTTGTGTGTGATTGTGTTCATACTTATAGTTGGGGAAATTGTGTTCCATTCTGTAACACAAGTATTGTCAAGCTGCCATCTTTCCTTTGTTCCTTATTCCAAAGTTATTTATGTCCCTTTGCTATATATAATGGAGCTTCAGTTTCTTATACAGGATCTTCAAAATCGTTCAACTTAAATAAAAAATATAAATTTGAATTAAGTATCCAGAAGGCGCGGTGTATTTTACCGTAGAATATGTCGTGTGGAGTGAAGTTCTGAACAAGATATAAGAGAACATATATTGGTTTCACAGCAAGTGGATGGAGCCACACCCCAATGTCGCTAAGAGCTTTTGCCCATGTCTGTGTGATACTATTTTTCACCAGTGAATTCTATGTTTTGCTATTCTTATCCCCCACCTTACCTTTGCCAGAAGAGAGACACCGTGGTTTGGTGCAGCGATTATCAACATCTTCCACACCAAAGCACACTAAATACATACATGTATTAATAACTCTCCAAAGGATGCAACACAAAGCAGTCTATTTATTATTCTGCAAGATCACTCTACATGTTTCGGGTGTCAACCACACCCATCATCAGGAGTACACAAAACTGTAACTACAGCCTCCGGTACTGCTCATATGCAGCTACTTCCCTCCAACGTGGCCAGTTGCGGTTGACAGCCGAAACATGTACAGTGAACTTGCAGAATAATAAATAGACCGCTTTGTGTTGCATCTCGTTGGACAATTATTAATATAGATCAGCAATGCACGGAACCATAAACATAAAATTCACTAAATACAATTTAACAGCTCACAGTACTCACGGTCAGGCAAAACAAGGTAGAGGTTTCTGGAAGGGCTATCTATTGTACGTTGACTAACTGTAATTTGGTATTGTCATTAAGAATTCTGTCGATGTCTGTTTCATTGAAAACCACAAAAAAAGAGATCACATTAATGTTGTAAATAAACTAGCCACACGTGCCACTCACATCTATCTAGAATCGAGTTTAAAAACGAACGCAGTCTGCAGCCATTCCCCTCCCCCCCCTACATGTCTTTGTGTCATGCAGAGGGGACAACATTACCTTCTACCATGTCATATGTGCCAGTATAAGAAAGTCTGCGACCATTTAGGTACAACTTTTTGCATTTCCATATCTTGTTATTATGTCAATATTAAAATACACAAAATATTACTTTCCCGATATATCTTATAATAAATTGTTCATTCTACTCGGAAGAGAGAAGAACTGTCAAAACATTGGAAGAGATCTCTCATTATTTTAT
>Ga0123354_10016090_pt1 | contig 11720 bp, 12 predicted proteins | sample TergutLab28metaG_2_FD_97872 | JGI IMG/M metagenome (GOLD analysis project Ga0123354, IMG submission 97872) | Labiotermes labralis P4 segment gut microbial communities from Petit-Saut dam, French Guiana - Lab288 P4 | ecosystem: Host-associated > Arthropoda: Insects > Digestive system > Gut ... | reverse complement strand
GAAGAATGATCTCCTGATGATGAGCTTCTAGAAAGCTCGAAACATGTAGAGAGTGAATGACGACTACCCATGAAAATAAAGGCTAGTCTACAAGTGACATCGTGTTGGTTATTTTAAAGAATTTTCAAAAACTTTTACAGTAAATAAACATAATCCATCTCTAGAATTCTGTGGACGGTTACACACATGTTGGCAAGGATCCCTTAAGCGTAGAAAGTGAATATTCGGTTCTTCTAGGAAATTGTTACTTATCGAGTGGTAATTATTTATCTTCATTTCGCTGTACGTAGCGCTTCCGACTGATTCGGAATGTGAACGCTGGACGATCCTCGAAGCTCTGGTAACTGTTTACTAGTTGCTATGCCTAGAATTCTCGATGACTTGAAAATAAATGCAACACCGCTGTGAGAACGTAAAATGTCACAGAAACTTGTTTCACGCCAGCATTTTCCTGTACATGATACAAAAGTGAGCTTTTGGTGTAGGTTTGATGTAATGAGAGCGAAGGCTATTTCTGTACAAAGCAGTGCCGTATATTTTAACATGTCAGATGAAGGTTCTGTTATTGGTGAAGTAAATAGGAGTTAATGCGAGATATTTCTCTTCGCACGGAACGACGTAAATGGGGACACGGAAGGTTATACGGACGGTGTCGGGTGGAAATGGGTCATGGACGGCAAGTTCAGGGCAGATAGGTCTGGTACCGAGTGACAGCAGTCTGATACTGGATTGGGAGAACACAGAAGTGAGGCTTGTAGAATATCATTTCAGAAATGATCCCCAAGTGATGTGCAGATTACATTAAAACAGATCCGGTAACTTAAGATCTTTCGTTATATCTTAAGCCAGGTCGAGGCTATGCCATTTTGTCTGCTTATTCATGAGCGGCTAATTTCCGCAGATTTTGGTAACAAAAGCTCCGGGTCGCCATGTTGGTATATTTCTTCCTCTTTAAATCGTTTCTTGGTTTATTTAGCCTAGCCTTACTTTTTGTATTAATCATACTGGAATACCCAAATAAATGACAATTATATCTTACAATTATGACGCGCGGCAGAAGTGAAATAAGCGGTCGTCACTTTCTCTAATATGCTGATTTTAATTGCAAGGACAAGAAAAGTGGAACAAGGAAGAAAATGGAAACATGAAAAAATGGAAGAAAGATAAAAGTTACAGGATAGATATCTTACTTACTTACCTACCTACTTACTTACTTACCTAATTACTTACTTACTTACTCCATGGAGAAGAGTCCGACTTGAAAACCTAACCGGTTTTTATTTAGTCAAAAAATTCACCGCATTTTATGGAAACCGAAAGTTCATTACTGCGTTTACAAGAGCCAGCCACCTGTCCCTATCCTGAGCCAGATCAATCCAGTCCATGTCCCATCCCACTCCCTGATGATCCATCTCAATATTTTCCTCTCATCTACGCCTGGGTCTTCCCAGTGAACTCTCTCCCTCAGGTTTCCCCATAAAAAAACTGGATGCACCCATCTTCTACCCACCCATCTCATTCCTCTCAATAATATGATCACCCGAACAATATCTGGTGAGCAGGAGAGATCATTAAGCTCCTCATTATGTAGTTTTCTCCATTTCCCTTTTAACTCGTCCCTCTTAGGCAAAAATATTCTCCTCAGTACCCTATTATCAAAAAATTAAACGGAAAGCAGCAGCACCAGGGAATTAGCAAGGTATAAATTAGATTTAGTGGGTGTGCAGGAGGTTAACTGGGACAAAGGGGGCACCATAAAATGATAATTTCTTCTATGGAAAAGGAAACGAAAATCACCAATTTGGGAACAGGATTTTTTGTACAACACAGAATAGTTAGAGAGCAGAGTTTGTTAGTGTCATATATGGTTCTGACAGTTAGCTGGTATATCATTGTTCTGAATGTGCATGCACCAAGTGAGGAGAAAAGTGATGATTCAAAAGACACTTTTATGAGGAATTATAGCAGGTTTTTTTTATCATTTTCTTAAGTACCGTATGAAAATTCTATTAGGAGATTTGAATGGAAAAGCGGGGAGGGAGAATATTTTCAAATCGACAAATGGAAATTACAGTCTACATTAGGATAGTCATGATAATGGTGTTAGAATAGTAAACTTCGCCATATCAAAAAATCTAGTTGTTAAGAGCACGAAGTTCCCGTAACGAAACATTCATAAGTACACCTGGACCTCTCCAGATGGGAAGACTCACAACCAGATTGATCACGTATTGATCGATAGGAGACGGCAGTCGAGTATACTGGATGTACGAAGTTGCAGGGCAGGTGACTGTATTATTGACCACTATCTGGTGGTTGCAAAAGTTAGGGAAAGATAGGCAGTAAGTAAACAATTAGCACAATATTTAATCTCAGAAAGCTATATGATTTGGAGGTTAGGAAAAAGTATGTGATTGAGATTTCAAACAGGTTTGCAGCTTTGCAGAACTTAAGTGATGGCGAGGACATAAATAGGGCTTGAGAGAACATCAAACCCTCAGCTAAAGACAGTCTAGGTCTGAAAGTATGGAAGCAGCATAAACCATGGTTAGATGAAGAAGGTTTAGTTTTTTTAGATCAAAGTAAGCAAGCTAAAATTCAGTGGGTACAAGATTCAAGCCAAAGCAATAATCTGAATAATGTAAGACGTGAAGCTAGCAGACATTTCAGGAAAAAACGAAGGCATATCTGTAAGCTAAATTTGAGGAACTTGTCATTAACGGTAAGATAAAAAATATTAGGTACTTGCATAGGGGCATCAATAACTTTATGAAGGGTTACCAGGCAAGAAATAACATAGTACATGATGAGAAGTGTGATTTGGTTGTAGAATCCCACAGTATTTTGGCTAGGTGGAGGAACTATTTCTCTCACCTATTAAATGTACATGAGGTTAATGGTGTTAAGGAGACAGAAATACACACAACAGAACCACTAGTGCCTGAGCCAAGTGTCTTTGAGGTTGAGATGGCTATTGAAAAGCTAAAAAGTTGCATATCTCCAGGTATTGATCAAATCCCAGCAGAACTGATGAAGACAGGGGGTAAAACAATTCCCTATAAGATCCATGAACTTATTATTTCTATTTGGAAAAAGTAGTTGCCTGAAGGGTGGAAGGAATCGGTCATTGTACCTATCTACTCGTATAAGAAGGGCGATAAAACAGAATGTAGTAATTACAAGGGCATATCACTTTTGTCAACTACATACAAAATTTTATCCAACATGATGCTGTCAATGTTAACTCCATACGCGGAGGAAATTATTGGGGATCATCAATGTGGATTTCGACGCAACATGTCAAATACTGATAATATATTCTGCATTCATCAAATACTTGAGAAAAATGGGAATACAACGAAGCAGTGTGTCAGCTCTTTATAGACTTCAAGAAAGCTTATGATTCAGCTAGGAGGGAGGTCAGGTCTTGTATAACATTCTCATTGAGTTTGGTATCCCCATGAAACTGGTGAGGCTAATAAAAATGTGTCTGATTGGAAGGTATGGCACAGTCCGGGTAGGCAAGAATGTGTGTGACATGTTTCCTAATAGGAGTGGTTTGAAACAAGGAGATGCTCCATCGCCACTGCTGTTCAACTTTGCTTTAGAGTACGCCATTAGGAGGGTTCAGGTAAACCAGGATGGCTTGAAACTAAATGGTACACATCAGCTGCTGGCTTATGCCGATGATGTTAATATACTGCGAGGAAGCATACATACTTTAAAGGAAAACGCAGAAGCTTTAGTAGCTGCTACTAGGGAGATTGGACTGGAAGTAAGTGCTGATAAAACTAAGTACATGGTCATGTCTCGAGATCAGAATGCAGGACGAAGTCACATTATAAAGATCGATAATAATGCCTTGGAATGGGTGGAACATTTCAAATACTTGAGAACAACCCTAACGAATGAAAATTCTATTCAGGAAGAAATTAAGAGCAGATTGAAGTTAGAGAATGCTTACTATCATTCGGTGAAGAAACTCTTGTCTTCAGTTTGCTATCCAAAAATTTAAAGATTAGATACAGAACTAAAATTTTGCCTGTTGTTTTGTATGGGTGTGAAACTTGGTCGCTCACATTGAGGGAGGCACATGGGCTGAGGGTGTTTGAGAATAGGGTGTTGACAAGAAGAGGGACGAGGTAAAAAGAAAGTGGAGAAAAATACACAATGAGAAGCTTCATGATCTGTACTGCTCACCCAATATTGTTCAGGTGATAAAATCGAGAAGAATGAGATGGTAGGGGCATGTAGCACGTATGGGAGGAGGAGAGATGTATACAGGATTTTGGTGGGGAAACCTGAGGGAAAAAGACCACAAGGGAGACCCAAGCGTAGATGGGAGATTAAAATTAAGACCAATATTCAAGAAGTGGGATGTAGACGTATGGACTGGTTCGATCTGGCTCATGAAATGGACAGTTGGCGGGCACTTGCGTATGCGGTGATGAACCTTCGGGTTCCATAAAATGCGGGGAATTTCTTGACTAGCTGAAAATCGATTAGCTCTTCAAGAAGGACTCTGCTCCTTGCAGTAAGTAAGTATGTAAGTAAGTAAGTATTTGACGAATGAAGAATATATTATCAGTAGCTGACCTGTTGTGTCGAAATCCACACTGATTGTACCCCTTAATTTTCCTCTGTATATGGAGTTAACCTTGACAGCCGAATGTTGAGTAAAATTTTGTATGTACTTGACAAGAGTGATACTCATCTATAATTACTATAGTCTGTTGTATTACCCTTTTTATAAATAGGGAGAATGATCGAATCTTTCTACTCCTCAGGCAATATGTCCTTATTTCAAATAAAATTAATAATTTTATGAATCACATAGCGAATTGTTTAATCAGTTCTAATGGGATTTAATCAATGCCTGGTGATTTGTTTCTATTTAGGTTTTTAATATCTATCTAAAACTCAAAGGCTCTCGACTCAGGTACTAGTGGCTCTGCTGTTCGTACTTCAGTCTGGCAAACGTCATTAACCCCAAAATATATTCAATTGCTGAGAAAAATGGATCCTCCACCTAACCACAATACTTTGGAAGTCTGTAACAGAATCACCGTCCTCATCTTTGTATGTATTAATTCTAGGCTGATAACCCTTCTTAAAGTTACTGATGCCCCTATACTAGTCTGTGATATCTTGGTCGTACTGTTAGTTTCAAACTCATCAATTTCAGCTTTCAGATATTCCTTCTACTTGTTTCTGAAATGTCTGCTAGCATCACGTCTTCCAGTGTTCAGACTATCTACATTGCTTTGGTTTGGACCCTGAACCCACTGCATTTTAGCCTGCTGCCTTTGATATAAATATCGCAAGCATTCTTCGTTAAACCGTGGTTTATGCTGCTTCAATTCGTACAGACCTAAACTATCTTTCGCTGAAGTGTTGATATTTTCTGTAGTGTCTTCCTTAGCCCTATTTAAATCCTCGCAATTGTGTGAGTTCTCCAACGCTGCAAAATTGTTTGAGATATCAGTGTGATATTGTTTCCTAACCTCCATGTCATTTATTTTCCTGAGATTCAGTCTCTCCACATCAAACTTCTGTGTTAATTGTTTACTTATTGCCAGTCTTTCCCCAACGTTTGCAAACACCAGATAGTGAACACTTTCACAGTCAGCTCCTCTAAAATATCGTACATGGAGTAAACTCGAATGCCATCACCTCTCTATCAATATGTGATCATTGTGGTTTGAGACTTCCCATCAGGAGAGTTCCAGATATATTTATGAATGTTTCGGGGCAGGAATATCTGCTCTCAACAATTAGATTTTTGATGTGGCAAAGTTTGCCATTCTAGCACCATTATCATTACTATCCTAATGTAGACTCTCATTCTCCATTGTCGGTTTGAATGCAACCTCTTTCCCCAGTTTTGCATTAAAATCTAACAGAATTTTCATATGGTACTTAGGAAAATTCCTCACGACATGTCTTCTGAATCATCAATTTTCTCCCTACTTGGTGCAAGCACATTCAAAACAACGATATTACACCAGCGACCTCTGTGAACTATATATGACATCGTACCACTAACAAACTCTACTCTCTTAACTTCTGACAATATTCTGTAGTGTACAAAACGTCCTGGTCCCAGTTGATGATTTTCATTTCCTTTCCATAGAAAAAATATAATCCCCAAATCTTATAGTGCCCCTTTGTCCCACCTAACCTCCTCTACACCCACTAATTCTAATTTATATTGTGCTAAAGAACAGAAAGAAATGTAGATAAATAACATTCCAGATGTCTTCTCTCTTATACCTCCTATTCTGCAACAACTGCAGAGCATATAAGCTAAATTAAACGCCACATAATATTTCGTTTTGATATCTAAGTAAAGTTAAACACTCGATAAAATAGGGAGTTTGTAAACGAGCAATGGAAGCTATTACAAAAGAAAGAGCTTTGTGATTTCTTAAGGTCACATACTATTGTTACAACAGGATACAGTCTTGAAAGCTACGAGGAGCTGCAGCTTCAGGGCGGCAGAGACGAGCAATGCATACAAAATTTTGGTGGCAAATATCTCTTGGGTAATATTCATCTTCAAACCCCAAAATCAGGAAGCATAAAAACCTTACAATGGGTATACAAAAAAGCGAATGCAACCGGTTCAGAATCCTGTCGTGTAACGAAGTGCAGCACCTTATATCTCTGCCACTTTAGTAGTAAAAAAACTAGAAAGTCAAAATTTTGCAATCAAGTAAAGAATAGTCAATAAAATTAACAAAATACACGTCTTGTTTTGTTTAATGTTCTGATTGGTCCGCCTTGTCAGCAATGCACATTCTGGACACATTGTCCATGGCAACAGTTCCTCGTCCTCATACTTCCCGCTTCATTATTGAAGCGTTATGACAGGCCATTCACACGTCTCACTTGCATACGAGGTCTTGCAATTTGTTGGCAACTGCTAACCGAATTGTCACCCAAGCCTACGATACAGTCTCATGCAGCCATGAAATTAATCACATCATCTCTTCACAACTTAGTGGTTTAACACCAAACTTTGCGTTTTGCGCGAACATATATGCCCTGTATTATTCTTAGGACCAGTAGCCATTACACGTATCGTATCACAGGCTACCATTATAGTCTACCTAAGCGCCGTGCATATTGGTGTGTGCTTGCAATGCTGTTAGCCAGCGTTCACAAAGTGTGTTCGTAGATCCTAGTGGATCAGCGACCAGTTCCCAGCACATCACGCATACAGTTCTGTGATGACTACTGTGAAGCTTACTTATTCTTTAATTAAAGAAATAATGTATTGTTGAGAATAATTGTGGAACTGCTTAGTTGACCTATGTTTATTGCTTAAGACCGCTGGGATACTTAATTAAGAAGCCTCCTATACCCACGACGCGAGCGACAGTCAGTTTAATTAAAGCCAAATAACACAATGAATTCTTACGTACGCCACGGGTTTGTATTCGTAGTTATCCAAAATCAATTCTGAGACAATTTTTAATTTTGGATACCGAGCATCCGGACGCCGATTCCAGTTTCCGCGCTGTCCAAGGAGTGCGTCTGCAGCTGCTTGTTTGGTTGGGGTTGTGGGTTCCAATCCTGCCGGGGGCATGAATTTGTTTGTCTCTTGTAAGTGTTCTGTGTTGTCAGATAGAGGTCTCTGCGTTGGGCTGATCACTTGTCCAGAGGATTCCTACCCAGTGCGGTGTGTCTAATTGAGTGTGATCGTGAAGCCCCGATAAGGAGGAGGCCCTGCCCCACTAGGGGCTGTTGTGCCATGAAAAAAAAAATCCTCCGGACACTACATTTACGTGAGCAAGGATACGAGAATCCGTGATTATTTGTCGAAACCAAAAGGGGTCAGGGAACAAAAGAGGCTGGGAAACAATGCTTTAAGCATGTACTCTGGAGATAAATCCTTCACATCTGTGCTGGGTTCCTCGCCCAGTCACTGTTTAACATGATCTAATTCACTTTATTACAGTGTGTGTACATGAAGCTAACAGCCAATTCAGCCCATCACTACGGTGCCTTAGCAACCAAACACGATCTCATAATAACTGAACACGCGAAACAAAACAACAATTTTTACGCGCACGTAAAGTACCGATGATATTTTATGGATGATGTTCAATTTCCAAGTTTTATTAATCTGATACTTGGGTGACACAGGTTTAGACATTTGTTGTATGAAAAGATACTAGAAGCCCCAATATGGCCAGTGGCTACACAACGTATTGAAAGCGCTGTGTCAGTGTGGCAGGGCGCCAGGTGCCACTGACCGTTAATGCCAACCCTACAGGATACACAGCGCGCTGCCATCCATTCAGCAGCTCGGTTGACACCTCCCCAACAGCCCTCCCCTTCACCGACGGCATCAGCAGCGACGCCTTGAATGGAATGAATCCGGAACGTGTTACTGCAACCCACACACATTGGCCCCGGCATTCCAGGGTATCACACGCATATATTGACCCCAGCACATTTATCTGTCCTAGAACCTTATGCCTGACACTCGGCTCCACGAATATATAAACTTTCAGGCACATCAGCAAAATATTTCATTGTTCATCTTTATTTTGCCAATTATGTTATCCAGTTATGACTTCGTGGGAACTCCAATGAAATGTAAATATTTAAATGACACATATATTTTGTTTAAGCTCTCAAAAACCGCAAGGGCTTCGGAAAACATCAGACTGGTTGAAGCAGGCAGCCAGTGAACTAAATGTTGTGCCACATTTATAACAGGGAAAGGTTAATGCAAATACAGTCGCATCGTATTAAATATTATCAGTCCGCAGAGAATCCACGTGTAATTTGTACATCTTAAAGGTAACAGAACTGCAAGCAGCAGAAACAATATGTGGTGGAATAAGCAAAATGCTGGGCGTCCAGCTGTCAAGGTGGGTATAGCAATGGGAAGAGCCTCACATATCGTCTTTGATATAGATGGTAGTTGATATTAAACTGCTGGTAATGACTGTCTTGTATTTGGTGTGTTTATTATTATTATTATTTCTGTTGTTCTCGTTCTTGTTTGATTGTGCTGTACAGAAGCTTGCATGTACATGCCACGATCCTAGTCCAAGCAGCAGAAAGATCTCCCTCACTACAGCGACCGAGGTTTGATCCACCCTTTTCTCAAACAAACGAATTATACAGGAAGGATCTGAAACACTTCGACAAAGTTCAGTACTGAGTTCTTCATACCAAAACAAAGAAATGCGTTCATGTAGCCGTAAGCCTGGCAGCGCACGGCTTGTGGGTTTAACTGAAATATTACATTCAAAAAGCAGTACCTTAATTATGTAATATTTTAATCAAAACTAATATAATATATACATAATATAATACAGTACAAGTTCCCAACATAATAATTGTTGATTTTCTATCGTTTATCAAGCAAAAATCCAAACAAGATCCCAAAACATCCTCCACCGGAATCAGTGTACGAATGGACAGACTAACCCTGGACTCTCAGACGCTTCCAAAGGTCCCGGGATGGTTGGGAATAGTTTTACAGGGATCAAAATGCATATGTGAAGTGTCTCTTCGTTTTATTGTGTAGGCGGGTGCTCTGATACTGTTCACTTTGGGGTGAATAGGAATGTCGAAGTGGCTACGTTACTTTTTAGAGTGCAAATCGAATAATTTACACTTAATAACGAACATAACTTCTCCAATTAATTTCGCAAACGATCTAACTAATCTTAAAATTAACGAAAACCATAAATTCATCATATACGATATAAAGTATCTTTTTGTTAACATCCCTGTAGATGAGGTACCGAATGTCACAAAAATCGTTACTCCAGCTAAGAAACACCGAACCACATTTTAATACACCAAATATCATAACTAATAAAAGGTCCTCTTACATAACTACCTTATATTTGTAAGCCAAGCAGAGACACGAGTGACTGTGAGTTCCATTTCGAGTTCATCGGCTGAAATATTTATAAAATTTGATGAAAACAAACAGTGGCGTACCGAAGGAGGGGGGTTGGGGGGTTCAAACTCCCCACTCCCCCCCGAAATTCCAAAGGCCCTCCAAAATCTTGCCAAACTCAACCCGATTGTGAAAACTGTTAAAAATTGCTGAATTTAGGAAGCAAACACCCCAAGAAGTTCGAAAAAAAGGCAGTAAAATTCTAAAACTACCGCCGGTTCGCAATTGCTTTACATCAGCAATGACAAATAAATTGGTTGTCATCGTAAATAGTCTTAAAGTACTAAAAATGAAGAAAATTTTACTATATGAAATGAAATTTCTTGAACCAAATTACAGCTGCCTCCAGAACCCTTAACTAGGGGGCTACCGCCCCCAGATCCTCGTTCTCTCTGTCCTCAACTGAATTTGTTGAACCCCCCCCCCCCCCCAGAACAAAATTCCTGGGTACGCCACTGAAAACAAAGACATAAAACATATTTTTTTTGAGACCTAAAATGCAACTCCGCATGCATGTTATGTAGAGGAGGACATCACGATTATATCTGACTGCACACAGATCATCACCTCCAACATGAACCAAATACACAAAAATATTACAGTTAGTCCAACATACGAAGATAAGGGACAAATAAATTTTTAGATTCACTACTCATACGGAAGGAAGGCAAGACTGATATTGACATAAGCCTTAAAGCTACTAGCACCAATACAACTGCCAATTTCATCTCAAGCCATCCCACAGAACATAAAGTGACTGCATATAGATGTTGTGTGACACTCATTCACTCACTCCCACTCCTCCCACTCTACTAGAAAGACAACAAAAACAATCGACCCGTTACTAATTCCCTTTCAACAATTCTATATTCACTCGCATTATGTTCACAACAAACTTGTTCCGGAACAAAACACTGGAGAACGTAACCCGATGGATCAGCTCAAACTTGACCTTCACATTACGTTGCCATAAACACAATCAAATTCCGTACGCTTGTCTCCCCGTACCTTCCGCACTAAAATACTGCAGCACAGTCCAGCCTATAGAGCACCGCCTATCGGTTGGTACCGTAACTGGAATTGTGTATTAAATTTTACGTCTTTGCACTGCGGATTGTAATATTATTATACAGCATAAACAAACAAAACGCACTTCTTCTAAATTAATATTTTAATTTTTAATTTTTTTATGTCTTATATATGTCTCGAAACCGAAGGTTCATCTTCAGGAAAACAGCTGTATATACTTACACTAATGTATGTAAAACACACCATACCATACCGTACCTGTATATATGACCGTCTTCCTGAAGGGGAACCCTCGCGTTCGAAACATGTACAAGACTCCATAAAATAGAATATTAGTTTAGAAAAGATGCATTTTATAGGTTTATGTTGTATAATTTGCACTTAAATTTAAACTTTACGACTTCTGTATTATTTTTAACGCAGTGTATAACCACTTTTATACATGTAATTGTAAAGACAAAATATTTTACACTGTTCGCACAATTTAACTTTTTGTTATTTAATATTTTACAATTTCAGTGCACATATTCGCCTCCCTAACCTTTTGGGGCCGGAATTATTTTGTTAATTTTAGCACATCCTGTATATAAAATGTGAATAATACAGGAACCAAATACTTTAGAATTATGAAACGAATTGCATTTTGAAGAGAAAAAAACGGAGAGTATATACCATGTTTAAAATATTCAGTACCTATATTTGTTGAATAAATATATAAAATGCAACTTTAGAGGTTAGCGGTGCGGTACGACCACTGTAG
>Ga0123354_10016089_pt1 | contig 11721 bp, 6 predicted proteins | sample TergutLab28metaG_2_FD_97872 | JGI IMG/M metagenome (GOLD analysis project Ga0123354, IMG submission 97872) | Labiotermes labralis P4 segment gut microbial communities from Petit-Saut dam, French Guiana - Lab288 P4 | ecosystem: Host-associated > Arthropoda: Insects > Digestive system > Gut ... | reverse complement strand
TTTATAAAAAAGCAATAAAAATAATTTAAAATTTATTTGTTTCCAGAATTTTTCTTTTTTCTAAATTTCCAAAAAAAAAAAAAAAAAAAAACACATATTTCAGAAATTTAATCTTTTTTTGTACTCAGATGAGAAGTTAAAGGAGCACTTATTCATCCAGAACCAATTTAAATGGCTGTTCTCAGCCACTGGTCCTGAGAATAATGAATTAAACTATCATCAGAAACCTTTATAATTGACAAAAGATTCATTGTTATCAAATTCCGTCCAGTTCACAACTTCAGGAACTATTTCTCTGTTTTACAATTAAAATTGTACTCTGATTCATTTCACAGAGGCTAGACTTTTCCTATGAGATATTTACATTTAATGGTGATGTCAGTAGCTCAGACCACATAGCACTGGATGAAGGGGAAGGCATGAGGAAGAAAACAGCCATGACCTAATATGAGGTGCTGTTCTAGAATTTACCTAGATGGACTAAGGAAACCTTTAAAAATCCTAGTCAGAACACCTTTGTCCAGAATGAAATTTCAACATGGGACTTGCAGAATAGTAAGCAGAATGCCATCCGCTTGACCATGACAGTCATTATTACTGTTTCAGTAAATTATTCCTCCACTGCAATTTTAATAGATTTATCTATGGCCTTGCTCCTATAAATTGTTAGTACACATTCACTCACTAGGAATATCAGCAAAAATCCTTGAACATCAATCACATACCACCATTAATCATCATTAGACACTTATCTAATAAGATTACACCTACAGATTTTATCTGGAAAGAATGTACTAAAATTACAGTAACCCTTTCCCTTAATATCTTTGTGTCAATACCTGTTCATGTGCCTTATAAATGTTAATTACTGAAAGTTACATGTATGTTAAAATCACAGCACTGATCTTGAAGTAAAATACTGCGTATGTATTAAAAACACGTCTTTTCCATCAAGAAATTTATTACCTTCTGCTAACTTTCAGTATCATCAGTGAATTAAGACAGAGAAATAGAAACAAGGAGCATACAGCACAAATTAATTTAATCATACCCATATGAAAATTGTAAATCTTGCCTGTTTGTATTACATTGAATTCCCGGTACATATTTCTTCTTCCATTGTCATTTCAGTTACAAAACTGAACTTAGGAGCCCAGCTCTTGTACTGCCTGGATTCTTAAAGCAGACCATGGTCAATTCACACCTAACCAATGATAACTCATGACTTATGAAACTTTTAACAACTTCCATATTTATAGAGCCCATATAAGACTGAATTACAAAGATAATATTCTCTCCATTTTCAGGGTCAAATTCATGATCAGCAGGGTCGACAGATGTATGACTGGTCCCTTTTGCAATTATTAACAGCAGTACTGAACTTCAGGTAATGTAGTGTTCCATATCTGATGGGTCACAACCACTAAGGATCAAATGAATGCAAAATAAATTGAATTGAATTGAATTGAACTGACTCTCTGTCACACACACACACACACACACACATGCACATGGATATGTGCACACATGCATGCACGCAGAGTGTACATGTCTACATAGATCAACAAACCAACCACTTGCTTGTTCATAATGAGCAACAAGACTGCAAATTGTGTATTCCATGGTATATTTCAGACCTTACCATCACATTCTTTTCTTTCAGAAAGTGTTATTGTCTCACATTACACAGGTAAATGTAATTTCCTTTATGCCAATATGATAAGTATGGTCTTCCCTGTGCCACTTTTCAAAAAACTCATAAATGATCAATAGAATTACGTGTAGATCTATGATACTGATTTCATCCAAATCAGACAATAAGAACAGAGAGAAATTCATGTATGCCACTAAATAATTATGGCTTTCACTGCACAAACTTTCATGAAAGTCAGTTACTCAGTACACTTTTGTGCACATCTCTTGGACCAAATTTTGTCCAAATTGGACTAATCCACGCAGATCACCTTCATATTACATTGATGATTTTTGTAATTCAAATGTTTTCGGCAGGTTCCTTGTCTAAAATATATTTGTCATTCTCTGACCTAAATGTTATTTGATTCTCATTTATTACTGGTGTGATTTGGTTTGGGAATTATTCCAGGAACGTAACAGATTACAACATTTTCCAGTAATATTTCTTTTAAATTCACAAATCTCTGTCTAAAAATAACCAGCAGTCTTCTTCAAACTGTGACTCACAGCCAAAGCCTAGACTTATCACTCTTTTTATTGCTGTTTTTTCTTTGTAACAAATATGAGGTTTCAAACATGTCATCATTGTATTCACATAATTGTGTTGACATTAATGGCATGCAGTAGACCCCACATTCTATAGTGAAATTTATTGTCAGACTGTATTATGAGTGTGTCTTGAGTGCTTTCCAAAGCAAAGTGAAGGTATGGAGGCATATGACCTTGGCACTAAATAGGGTTAGTGGTCAGTTCCTCATTTAAATAGTAACTGGGTGGGCCCCAGAGCTGGTCTGGACGTTTTGGAGAAGAGAAAAATCTCTTGTCATGGCCAGGAATTAAATCATAATTCCTCAGCTGTTCAGCTTGTAGCCTAATCATTATGCTGACAACATTATCCCAATTGCTTTTTGTAAAACAAGTGAGGTCTGGTTCCCAGGTGCCCTTAACATACACAGTACTAGAGACATTCAGTGACTTACAAGGAGATGACAACGTAAAATATTTGTTTTATTAAGTGGAAATGAATGTCATGGTCTATTGAGTAGCACTCCTGTTTCTTTTGCATAACATACTGAATTCAAGTCTTCACCCAGAGTACAGTGTTATGTGGTTTTCTTCAGTCCCTCCAGGAGAATTCCCTGCTGCCATGAACATTTCCTTCCACATCCTGTTCAATTAATTTTGTAATAATTATGGTACCATTAATGCTACAAAGTCAGAGCTGTTATTAAATATGTAAAAAATAAGTGAATGTGTCTGACATTCCTCAGACCATGCTGCTTGCCACAAATTAATTCCTCTGCTAAAGTAAAACCATACAGATTGCAGGTAGTTGAGTCAAGGGGCCAATTCAAGAACTCAAGAGAATTACGGCTTCTCCAACAGCTAACAAGAGGTGAAGCAGATATTGGTGCTTCCAGTATTATCGTCACTCATGACAGAATAGGATTAGCTGAATACACTGTGGCTGTTGAGAAATTCAGGTAAATCTTTGTCTGTTCTTTCAGTTCTGTTGTGCCATTTACCCTAACACAAGAATGCTGATTCATAAAGGAGTATGAAAAAAGTGGCTGCCATGCAAATTTCATTGTTCCCCTGTCACATAGAAAATTAAAACCCTTCATTATGATTTGAATATTTTAAGGCAATTGTAATATAAATCTCCATGTACAGGATACTCATAACTCAGAAAAGAACTCCCAAGACTCTCTATGTTTGATTATGGCTTCCTCTTCCCCCTATACCAATACTGCCAGTAAGTGTACTTTCATACATTAATTTCCCAGTATTGAAAAACTTTACATCTGGATGGTGAATTTAATTATTCTCCTGTGGTTCCATTCTTTATGTATGATCTCTTTGCTATGATACAGAAGGCAGAATGATGTAGGTTATGATTTTATGACTTGGGTTTACTGTATGTAATTACTGTCTGTGTCATTTTCTCCAAAATTTATTTATTTTTGTTCTACGTATTATGTTCTAAAGAGTGCAGATAACTGATATGAGATAATACAGATGAGTCTTTCAAATAAAACAAAGTAATGAATAATGCTATTGGAGTCCCATCTGCCTGTGTCATAATGAAAATCTCAAAGATTAAATAAATATTGCTGAAAATTTATATTGAGAAGTTTCATTAAAATAGAAGTCTAAACTTATATTTTTGAAGGACATTGACCAATTAGGGTTGTGAAGTCGTTTGGTTGCCTTCACTTAAAACATGTTACGATGAATCATTCATTTGCACATCTAGAATAATAATGCCAGAAATCTTAGAAGGAAAATGTTTTACTGCACTATGTGTAAGCCAAATTTGCTTTCAACACTGTGTACATGGGTCAAATCTATAACTGCCATCCTTCCACTAGATATTAGTTATGTCCACAGTCAGTACAGAGTGTGCTGTGGTGCTGTTGGTTGGGACAATGTGCCACAAGATTGGAGGTTTCAGGTTCAATTGCCTTGGGGTCCTTGGAAACTTTCAATTAGCCCTAGAGTCCATGTACAGAGGCATTTCCTTTGGGATATAAAGTGCACCCAGCATGTAGAGCCAACACCTCTGCTGTCCTAATTGTACCAAGCATTGAAATAAAGATGGAAGCCCAACATTCCATCCCTTCTCTGGGTCTTCATGAATTCTCATGAAAAAGCTTTACCTCAGCAGTGTACATGCATTTATATAAACTACTTTAAAATACTCACCCTGTAAGAACCTAGTTTATAGAGCTGTCTTGTTATTGTAGGGGCACAAATTGTGTCAATCAAATCAAATTTGATAGTAAGTGTGACTGAATTCTAATTCAGCATTTTTTCTGTCACAGAATGGTGTCCTATATCAATACCCGTTATCAATATTCTTCGTCTCCATCTCTAAAAATGTTCATTTAATGATTATTTTGGGGGTTTTCACACTGTGTAGTGAAGGTATGTCCCACTGTCTCAGAGGAATGTCCTGCTGCCATCTTCAGGGTGACTGAATCTGTTTCAGGTAGATACTGAAGTAATTGACATAAAGCCCCCCCCCCCCTACCAAAAAAAAGAGAGACCATCATATGAACAACTACCATGAAAACCTGAAAACCTTTAAAAATGTTATCAGCATCATATATCAAGAAAAATATATTATTACCATACTCCAACATAATTTATTTCAATGAACTGAAAAGGAATCCTATTTTCTGACTAAAAGCCTGCACAGTTCACTTTTCTTGACCGTTACTACTTCTGCATATTGCCTGTGATCAATATCTCTACAGCAGAACTTTCCAAACTTGGTTATAATTTAAATTATTCACTGACACAAAGCAATGTCAATGCACATAAAAGCTGTACCATACATGACAGACATTGATTGACAATCACTTTGTGTGTCAGATGTAGTATGTACACTGTTTTGTTTGATCTGTATGCAGTGACACTTGTCAAGGCAAAATCACTTTCCTTAATTGTGGCTCTGTGTGACTGACATAACTCCACAGAAAGGAACTAGTATTACTTGAAATTAAAATCATGTCAAAGACAAGGTCAGTGTACAGAGTTCTCAGTGATGTAAAATAAATTACCAGCAAAAAACTTCATTTCCATTATGTCAGACATTTTTTATCTCCCTTCAAAGTCACAGTTCCATTAAACAGAGTATTTGGAGACAGTCCAATAGAACACTGCACTGCGATCCCTGTTCTATAGGAATAAACTCTAAAATAACAAAGGGACATAACAGTAAACAACCATAATTTAATGCAAAATCAATTCTCTGTAGGTGCTTTGGATTTCCCTCTACCCTTACAGTAATAATGTAAAAGCTTCTGTGATGTACATAATCAAGGCATTGGTATTTTCATTAATTGACTGTGGGACCAGAACCCTGCCTGACAGAATGTCCTGTACTAAGACGTCATAACATCCATATGATACTTAAATGAATTACGTTAAACCTATAGAGACACAGAGTTTGTATAATCATTTCAAATATAATTTTGTCTCAGGCAGACAAATTCATGTTGTAAGGATACACTAAACTACACTAATGTATGAGTTGTGATACAACTTTTAAATAGCAAGTGTTGTCTGTACATTACAATTTTGAATAGCTCTAATACTCTCCACCTTATTCTGCTTGCATAGAAACTGCAGATAATTTTCAACAGAATGTAAGTACTTATCAACTGTATATTAGCACCATTCTTATATGGTAAATATTGATTTCTTCTGCGCTAAAAATATATAAATGAAGCCCTCCAGTCACTCATTTTAATTATTTTATTGCAAGCACTTCCATGTCAAAAAGTATGCGATATTGCTCATCGAAATTAAATATACTACAACCACCAAGACTTTCCTTCAAAAATTAATGAAGCAGAAACAAAGCAGGAACACGTCTTTCTTAACTCCCCACCACAAACCCAAAAGCAGTTTCTCACATAAGAAGGTTTTACAAAATACAGTAGGTAGCCCTTGGATCAGATTTTACTCAGGAATCTGACAAATTTAATTACAATCACTTCACCCACTGCAGTACTGCTGCAAAAATTAGCTGTGTCTTTTATACATAGAGCAGAAACACAAGAGAGATTAAGATTACAAGCAGCAGATGTGAAAATCCCAGAGATATATAAATATTGATGAAATAATAGGAACAACTGGACTCACTGATTGCATAAGAAGTGAAAGTGATTAATGAATTAACACGAGGAGCCTAGGCATTGGGTGTAGAGCAAAACAAGTGAGAAAATGTATATAACACAGTAAGTGACAGAAAGAAACAAGGTATAAAGTGAATGCTTTTGGAAGGACAGAGAATGGAAGATATGATCCATCATCTTGGAAACATAAATGGATTAAGATGAAAATTACCAATTGCTGTTATAGTGGGAAAATTTGCTTTAACACAAAACTACAAAATGTTCCTGAATAAAATATAGTGAACAAGTCACTAGGTCACTCGTTCTGTATTCATTTGTGTGGCATTGTATGTATTTCTGCTTACACACACACACACATCATGTGTGTGTGCATATAGAACATGCAGTTTCATTTTCTTCTATTTTGCTCTTTAGAAATACATGAATTACAAAAAGGAAATAAAGTATTAGGATAAAAACCATTTAGTTAAAATACAACTAAGTTTTTAGTTATCTTAACATTTGCTAATCAGTTCTGTTTAAAAAATAATGGTTTTTTTTAATGTATGACATTTCTGTCACAGGCCACAATTGTATTATAAAGTGCAGTCTGTACGGGCCGCACGTAACATCTACATCCTACCGTTCTCAGTTGGTGTTTGGGCATCGTTATGCTCACTGCTGTTGGCTATCACTGTTGCACTCACGTTTATTCTCCGCCGGGAGTCACAGCTACCTAAACATGATTTTGGGCTATTGATGGATGAGGACACAGCTGATAAGTCAGTGCAGTTGAAGTGGGAACTTAGTGAGGTTCTGCTGGTCACCACTGGAGCAGTTTGTCAGCAAGGTATGTCATACTCACAGGTAAATATTTCATCCTTGCAGAAACTGAGGACATCATCTTAAGATTGCATTTAGGAAAATGCAAAAAAGACAACATCCAGCTGAGGTTGTACACTTCCAGTTTATGCGCAGTATGTAGACCTGTAGGTCAACAGCAATGTTTTAGAGAGACAAGCTGCCTTCATATTTGGGGTCAAAGTTAGTACATTAATATGCAGTTAAGTTTTACAGGCAGGGAACAAGGAAGGTGGCTGATCAGATTCACAACAGGGGAGAAGGTGACAAAATCTTGTGCAGACCAAAAGGGACAGTGGGGGGGAGTAAGAAGAAAAAGACAGAAAGAAAGAAGAGAGAGAAAGAGAGAGACAGCTTTTGAGGAACATAAAGTGTTGTCATAAGAGCAAAGACAAACCTTGAAGACAGAAGAAGCATATTTGTCCAAATGATTGATATTCACCCATAAGACTACATGGTGTCACAGTCTAGAAGACCAGCCTCAATAAAATCACCAACAAAAAAACCTGAAAATTGCATAACAAGCCAAGTGTTTAAGTATACAGACTGATTGAGGTACTAATACTTGTACAGGAGATGGAAATTTAAAATGTTCTGAATTGAATAGAAGCATGCACTTCCCAATATCAGTTCCTGTTAGCTTCTGTGTGAAAAGTAATTTTGATTTGTTACTGCCATTCAAGGCATTTGAATGCTATCACTTTTTTTGGGATTATTTTGTCCTTTTATATTATGATGTCCCCATTTCCAGCACTTCTTACAGTTTTTTGTGATGCTGTCAGCAACTTAGTCTACAGAGAGTCAAATGATAGGAAAAGTGAGGAATTATGAATTGAAAAGGATTTCAAACAAACTCGCTATGGACTAATCAATGTACTATCCCAGCATCTGCCTGGAAGGATTGCAGAACCACAAAAACATCAGGATAGCCAATGATCCAGGTGAGATTCAAACCAGGCAAACAAGTCTAGAGCATTATCACTACACCAGTTAATTAAGTGCATTATGGTTATGAGACACACACATAACCTTTGCTAACTCAGTAATACAGTATATTTCCATATTTAGTATGCTGCTCTGGGGTTCCAGGTTTGCTACAAACTATTACAGTCAAGGCTGATGAAACTACAAGGTCTACATCATTCACCCAATAATTTTCCTGTAACCACAATACTGTCAGAAAATTCAGAATTACAAACATAGCAATATCACTCGAAGTTTGTACCTCATTTTATCACTTAATACTTCCATCTGACACTATGCACATATAACACTACAGAGAAACTCAGCACATCTCTCTTTTCTTGATTGTGCTCTTCAAAGACAGAACACTGTACTGATTAACATACCAAGAGTTTTACACTACAAAACCAACATAAAAATGTCATCACCATTACAGCTCTATACAAACATGACTTACAAGCATCCTCATGCATAAAATAATACAAGTTTAAAACAGAAAGTTACAAAAAATTATGACATCATTGCAGCATGTAAATATAACAGACAAAAAATTAACCAGAAGTGAATTTACATGACATGGAGTGCACCTAACTACATCAGGTAAAGAAAGAATAGCTAATCTTATTGGACAGAATAGAACCAACATCTTGACAAGACAGAAGAGTCTCCCTATTAGTTTATTATGGAAAGAAGACTATAAAGGTACTACTGCCAAAGAGGACAGGAAGACATTCACAAGCGAGTGTCCTGCTGTTATGCATATGAGGAAAGTAAGGACATGAGGAAGACTCAAAAGGACTCCCATAACAAGAAATGAAGATATTTCGTGGACAACAAGCTTATCAAGGACAACAGTGTAAGAAATGGTGACAGCAGTTTACAAAATAGTGACAATTACAATCCTAAACAAGCGGATATATGTAATGTAACATCAATCAGGCAATAATAAATAGTCAAACCTCCACAGTTACTCCCCAGAATATAATGTTAGGTGGAATATACTCAATTCAAAATTTCTCATATCAAACTACTCTAGTAGGGAATAGGTCTTCACCAATAAATAACTGTATGAATTATCTACCTAATAATCAGTTCTTAAAAAAACTTTACATCATAACATCAGAGGTTTAAAGAATAAAACTAATGAAATTTTTTGTCATATAATTCATAATCTACCAAAAGTGTTACATTTCAGTTACAAGAGTCAGTATTTTTATTCATAAACATTTAAAATTCACAGCTACAAATTTATGTACATACTGTATTGAACAAGATATTGCAGCATGTGCAGTCGAACTTAATTCCACACACACAAACACATATGCATTCTAACTATCTACAGAGCCCCATTTGGTAAGTTTAATAACTTCTTAACCCAGCTAGAAGAGATACTACAGACAATATGTAATCTGAAATTAGACTTTTATCATTTGTGAGGATACTAATATAAACCATCTTACTGAGAGTAGTAAAAGATGTCAATTTGATGCTGTATTAATGTCTTATAAGGTTATAAGTACAGTTACTTTCCCTACTAGAACTGAAAATAATTCCAGCTCAACCACTGATAACATTTTTATTGATACCTCCATGTTTGAAAACTATACTGTATCTCCTTCAATAAAGAGGCTATCAGATCACGAGGTGCAAATGATAATAATTCACATTCCACAGAGGCAGCTAGATGTGCATCTAACCCACTATAATAGACTTCTAATATAGCCTAAGCTGCAAAACATGGGATTCCATCTTCAGCAGGGACAATGTAAATAAAATTTTTAATATATTTCTAAATACTTACTGAAGAATCTTTTATTCAAGTTTCCCCCTACTTAAAGCATAGCAACTAATAATTCTTCGATTCCCAAAGGTATAAGAATCTCTTGCCAATGTAAAAGGACACTATACACAGCAAGAAGAAACAGCAGTAATCCATCAATTAAATAAATATTACAAAGATTATTGTAAAACCATGGCTAATATTATACAAAATGCAGAGAGATTACACTATGACAATCAGATAAATAATGCTCATAATAAAATAAAAAATACCTGGGATTTTATAAATTCAGAAACACAGAGGAAGACAAGTTATGGGGAAATACAATCTTTAACAACTGGGAATAAGAGCATAAATAACCAACAGAGGATTGCGGAGGCTTTCAGCACCTATTTCCTCTCCGTAGTTGATAGTATCATGAATAATAAGAATAAGGTTTTTACAATAAATGAGGTTAATAGCATAAACAATGACAGTTCCAAACTCTCAATTCATATATAACATAATTAAATCCCTTAAAGCAAGAGACTGATATGGTTATGATGAGATTTCTACAAAGATTCTAAAAAGAAGTTCCACTTTCATAATTTCACCATTAAACTAAATATGTAAAAAGCTCTCTACAATCTTCCCAGACAGACTGAACTTTTCTGTAATAAAACCACCATAGAAAAAGTGTACTAAGCTTGATATGTCTAATTACAGACCAATATCATTTTTAACTTCCCTTTCTGCACTCATTTTCTGATGGTACATGGGACAGCACAAGTTATAAACATGGCTCGAGGCACATTACTCTAAAAAATTCCAAATGCAAGTAATATTCATAATGTGCATATAATTAGAATAGACACATATTTTGGTGCCAGATTTTGTACAACTCAATTCTATGTTTCATGCAAAAGAACAAGAATGTTGTACATAACACTTCAGCATAAAAATCACAAAATCACATGTCTGCTAACCAATAAATCTGTTAGTCTATAACATCCATATATTTTTGGATCGACAATTTTTTCCTTAACATTTCAACATCATGGTCATAGCACAGATGGGCTCCACAAGTGAACAAATGTCATTACTACAACAATTCCAATGGGATTAAATTTAAGCTACAGTGTTTGTAAATAATAAATTGTCAATACTATCTGTAAAGATAAGTCTGACTGAAACATATAGCAGAGTCCGGGTAGGCAAGAATGTGTATGACAGGTTCCCTATTACAAATGGTTTGAAACAAGGAGACGCTCTATCAACAATGCTTTTTAACTTTGCTTTAGTGTACGCCATTAGGAGGGTTCAGGTAAACAGGGATGGCTTGAAACTAAATGGTACACATCAGCTGCTGGCTTATGCTGACGATGTTAATATACTTGCAGGAAGCATACATAGTCTAAAGGAAAATGCATAAGCTTTAGTAGCTGCTACTAGGGAGATTGGACTTGAAGTAAGTGCTGATAAAACTAAGTACATGGTCATGTATCGATATCAGAATGCAGGACGAATTCATGGTGTAAGGATTGATAATAGTACCTTCGAGAGGGTGCAAGGGTTTAAATATTTGGGAACAACTTTAACAAACAAAAATTCTATTGCGGAATAAATTAAGAGCAGATTGAGGTCAGGAAATGCTTGCTATCATTCGGTGCAGAACCTTTTGTCTTCCAGGTTGCTATCGAAAAATTTAAAGATCAAGATATATAGAACTATAATTTTGCCTGTTGTTTTGTATGGGTGTGAAGCTTGGTCGCTGACATTGCGGGAGGAAAGGAAGCTGAGGGTGTTTGAGAACATGGT
>Ga0123354_10016088_pt1 | contig 11721 bp, 4 predicted proteins | sample TergutLab28metaG_2_FD_97872 | JGI IMG/M metagenome (GOLD analysis project Ga0123354, IMG submission 97872) | Labiotermes labralis P4 segment gut microbial communities from Petit-Saut dam, French Guiana - Lab288 P4 | ecosystem: Host-associated > Arthropoda: Insects > Digestive system > Gut ... | reverse complement strand
ATTCTGTTGCTAACAAACTGTATCTGCAGCTACAGTCACGTTATTCTGTTGCTAACAATCTGTAACTGCAGCTACAGACACGTTATTCTGTTGCTAACAAACTGTATCTGCAGCTACGGTCTCGTTATTCTGTTGCTAACAATCTGTATCTGCAGCTACGGTCTCGTTATTCTGTCGCTAACAAACTGACGTCCCATTCGTAAAAGGGCCAGTAATGTAGCATCTGGACATAGGGGACATTATGTTCAAACACCTCACATGGCACACAGACAGGCATGTGCGTATGTTCTATAGACATTCAGCCAAGTAAGGTGAGTCAAAAGTCACGAATATTGTACTTGCATAAGTTTTTAATCATTTATTTAATACATACAGGCTTGCTAAGGAGAAGCTGCGTAAATTTTTCATAACTTAAATTATTTCAGAGTAAAAACAACAGTGTTTTTATTTTTTGTAACAAAAATCCTCGACAGAAAGTAAAGCTGAAAATGCCTGCTGTATTCGAACTAACAATACATTACATACGTTCCTACTGTCGTTTAATATTTTAATAATACATTTGAAATAAAAGTTTGCGAATTATATCTATTCTCCCCGGAGCTCTGTATTTATAATCTCATCTAGTGCGTCACCTTCAATAAATCTGCCGGTACGACGTACCGTTGCATACCGTCAAAAAAAGGCAGAAGAAAACAGTCACATTCAGAAGGTTTAGCCACTCATGGTACTTCAGAAATACGATAAAGGTGTTCCCGTGCTTTCAATGACAACTTTCACATTGAAAATGAAACAAGGTTATTTAAAAAGAGATGTTTTACAAACTTCAACTGTTTTACGAGTACTCTCTCGATTAATGTCTCGCTGAATTTCGACAGACTTCTCCTGAATCATCCTCTACCTTTGTGACTGATTTCGTGATAGCTTCAGGAGCTCGCAACGTAACACTTGCACTTGTGTGCGACGACTTTAAAAAACCTGGCAGGAAGCTGTCGTGGAGTAGTTGAAGGTATTATCCCGGCATTTATTTGAATTGGATAAGTAAGTAAGTAACTAAGTAAGCAAGTAAGTAAGTAAGTAAGCAAGTAAGTAAGTACGTAAGAAAGTACGTAAGCAAGTAAGTAAATAAGTAAGAAGTAAGTAAGTAAGTAAAGTAAGTAAGTAAGTAAGCAAGTAAGTAAGTAAAATAAGTATGTGATATGTAAGTAAGTTAGTAAGTAAATAAGTAAGTTGTTAGTTAGTAAGTAAGTAAGCAAGCAAGCAAGTAAGTAAGTTAATGAGTAAGTAAATAACTGTCTGAGTGACTCACTAATAAACTAACTAATTAACTAACATACTCCAGGGAGCAGAGTCCTTCCTGAGAAACTAATGAGTCCTCAGCTAGTCAACAAATTCCCCACATTTTATGGAAACCGAATGTTCATTACCGCGTTTACAACAGCCCGCCACCTGTTTCTATCCTGACCCAGTCCACACCCCGTCCTATTTATTGAAGACAAACTTTAACATTACACTCCCATCTATGCATAGGTATTTCATATTTTCACTTTCCTCAGTTTCCCCACCAAAAAACCCTGTGCGCAACGTTCATCTCTGTCCCATACGTGCTACATGCAGCACGTATCTCATTCCTGTTGATTTGACCACCCGCATACTGTTTGACCACGAGTATTGATCATGAAGCTCCTTATTACGCACACTGCTCCACCGCCCTTCTCACCTCAGCCTTCTCGAGCAGACTGAAAGCTTACGAAATCCCTCGCTAATGTCAGCCGGCCTCAAGACCGAGGTTTGATCCCAGGACTTCCCGAATACGAAGCTACACATTCGACTGGAGACGTTGTTACAGAAAGCTGTTGCTATGCTACTGTACATCCCTGTAGATGTTCATGGTCATGACGTGACCGCACGAAGCTGCGAGACTGATGTCCTAACGGCTTCAGGGCGAGGACCAAGCCGACGGCGTCCTCTGGTCTGTGGTCCTGCAGTCTGACAGCATTTTACCAACAGCCGACGGCGTCCTCTGGTCTGTGGTCCTGCAGTCTGACAGCATTTTACCAACAGCCGACGGCGTCCTCTGGTCTGTGGTCCTGCAGTCTGACAGCATTTTACCAATAGCCGACGGCGTCCTCTGGTCTGTGGTTCTGCAGTCTGACAGCACTTTACCAGCAGCCGACGGCGTCCTCTGGTCTGTGGTCCTGCAGTCTGACAGCATTTTACCAACAGCCGACGGCGTCCTCTGGTCTGTGGTTCTGCAGTCTGACAGCACTTTACCAACAGCTTTCCCGCAGCCACTCCGTTTCAGTCATTAATTTTCTTAAATCCGTTAAGATTCAGGTGAAGTCTGTCTTAGACATAACAACTTCGTTTTGCGCCATGTACAAAGCTTGTTGCCGCCACATTCCCCTCTGATGCACATACAATACTCAGAGTGGCGCAAGACTCACTTGTCAGTAGAAGAAAGACTAACTGAAATCACTGACACAGTATTTATGATATTTGAAATTCTCAAAATGTCTTCCTTCTGCAATGCATTGTCACATTAAGTCTTGCCAGAACGTTTGCACATTGAAAGCGCGTTAAACATCAAATGATTTTGCGCCTCTCTCTCTCTCTCTCTCTCTCTCCACACACACACACACACTTAAAACGAATTGTTCTCAAAAAGGGCGCAGAAACGCGCACGGTTCCTCACGTCGAGTACGCCATTTCTGTCTTACTTTAGCGTAAAGTGGAACTTGTTGGTACATTTTAGTTCAAATTCGCAGCACAAAATTTCAAGTCAATAATTTAAGCAACTCTCGATTTATTTTATGCGTACGGAAGGACGGACGGAGCGATCTTAATAGGCACTCAACAGAAAGGACAAATGAATATTTAAAGGAAAACGTATAAGCCGGCTGCGAGCACGTCAGGATATTTGAAAGAACCTGCGCTGCGTTACCTTGAAATAATCATAACAATTACAAGTAAAAGGTAAAGTAATCCCGTTACAGGCCCGGTTTGGCCCAGAGGGTTGGTAGAGGTATAGCTCTACTCTTCCATGACCGCGGCACTAGAAGGGGGTGAGTGGTCAGCAGCAGGCCCCGGCCGCACTTTACCCCCAGGAAAGACCCGGTGCCCATTGTACAGGAGTCTGGGTGAGCCCCAGGGCCGGCCTGGAGGGGCGGAAAATCTCGTCCCCAACTGTATTCGATCCCCTCCAACTCGTAGCTCAGTCGCTATACCAACTGAGCTACCCGGCCCACACAATAATTACAAATAATTATAAAATAATTATAAATACACTACTGTGAAATGACAGTAGACAGATGCCGTGTTTCTTTAGATCAAAGGCAGCTGGGGTTTCTCGCACCCAGACACGTGTGCAAGTTGTGTTACTGTGTGCTTATTTATTGCTGTCGCAAAATGTATCGATCTTCCAGCAAAAATAATGCTTAGGCTACTATTTACGGTATATATACGATGGCGCCGTCGATGGCTGAGTCTCCTTTGCGTCGCAATTTATAATGATAAGTGATAACGACTGGAATAAGCGTGCGAGGTGGCGGTCGTAGCCTAGAAGGACTGATTCCTTCGTGAAGACTGTCATGTCCTAAGGATCCATTGCAGGCTCCTCTCGAATGTAAACTATCGGTCTAAGTGAGGGAGCGAACTCGCTCAGCAATTGAGGAGGGGTATTTTTTAAGTCAAAACACAACGAACGTATGGCGTTGTTTTTGTATATTTTTTATTTATGCTGACGAAAGGTTTCGGCCCTTACACTTGGCCATTTTCAGGTCACAAGACATATATTTGACTATACTACACATCTTCAGGGGGGACCGCGGTAGCACAGTGGTTAAGGTGTTGTGCTACAAATCGGAAGGTCTCTGGCTCGATCCCAGCTGCTGTCAGTGGATTTTTCATTGACATAAAATCCTTCCGATCGCACTATGGCCCTGGGGTCGACTCAGCCTCTAACAGAAATGAGTACCAGGAGTATTTCCTGAGGGCAAAGGCGGCCGGTGCGTAAGGGTGACAATCTTACCACCATCCTGTGCCGTTGTCATGAAATCTGGGAACCTTAACTTCCAGGAACTCTCTGGGCCTGTCCAGTCCTGTAACGGGACTGCTTTACCTTTTTACATCTTCAGGTCTTGTGACCTGAAGATGGCCCATTGTAAGGGCCGAAACATGTCGTCAGCATAAATAAAAAATATAAAAATCACCATAAGTTAGTTGTGTTTTGACTTTAAATTACCCCCTCCCCCCCCCAGTTGCATAAATATCACAACGGGGATGACGCATCTAAAGATTGCTCAGTAATGTCCGTAAGGCAAAGACGAGCGAACAAAATTTAGCGCACATTTTGCTGGTAGCATCGTTTAATTTTTCAGATAATTTTTTACGTCACTTTTCATTGTAAGATCTACCATACACAGCATATGGTTCTGACCCAAGCTTATGACTTGCTGTGCCTACATTTGAACATAATAGGGTATAGATTTTTTTTTTTGCAAATTTTAAGGTTTTTTCATTCCACTAATAACCGTACATTCTGTTATCAAAAAGTACAAATTATTCAAGTGACTTTTGAAACACCCTTTACACAGTATTGTACATAAACATAACATCACAAGGCTTTTAAAACTTGGGCTATAGTGCCTCAGTAACAAATTTACACAATCTGTTATTAATTTTTTTTTTGGGTTTTACACTGAGAAGATGTGTACAGTTTCTTACGAGACACTTTACCAATAAGCACGATGCAAAGTCAACAAATTCAGGAACATCAGTACAGACACATGTTTTCAGTGGTCGATAAAACTGGCATGTCGGAATAACAAGCGCAGGAATACTGGACACTAGCAACAGTAAATACTAGCTCTGCAGCAGTAAGGGTAATCAGGAAGGACGTCGAGTTGGGAGACAAATCAATTACTGGAACAGAGGGTGTCTAGGTCTACTGAATTACGTCCAGTGTGAAAACAAATTTGACAAAAGGGTGAATGAGTCCTATAAAATATCTAGACTGAAGTGAACATTTTTTTACCGTGGACTATTCTGGGTGCGGACAGCAAAGAAATAACAATTAAAATGATGCGCCCCTTACACGCACGGTTTCAATATCTTAACACGCATCTGTATTTACTGCTCCATGCGCAGCACTGTTCTAATCTTCATGTCGAGAAAGTCGCTAACAAGATACAAGTAAGTCTCTATTCTAAACAATGTTATCAGGAAGACTGAATAAAATAGGAAAAATGAAAAGTGGGGCAAAACCGGTGAAGAAATTAGACCGGCACATATGTCTTGTTTAGGGAACTGCCCCCGAAACTGCATGGTGATTGGTCACCTTAATCTGGATGCAGTAGCGAAGAAACTCTTTCTGTTTCTGCCACGAAATGAATTCCTTGTCCAGCCGGTACCCAAATGACACACTGATGTATATACCGATCTTATGTTTATCATCTTGATAGTTGAATAAAGAGAGACCAACTTGATGTCACTTGTTTTTTTATTTCATTATTTAATGCTCAACATGTTTCGGATATTAATACATCCATCCTCAGGAGCTTGCGACTTATTTGTTGAGTTATTTCATGTATTGTATTGCTCTGGTTCGGTGTGTGTTGGTGTTACGTTGTGGTTTGGCTGGGGTGGTGTGGTATCTGGATGCAGGCTGTAGTGCTTCAGCCTGCATCCAGATACCACACCACCCCAGCCAAACCACAACGTAACACCAACACGCATCGAACCAGAGCAATACCACCCATGAAATAACTCAACAAATAAGTCGCAACCTCCTGAGTATGGATGTATTAACATCCGAAACATGTTGAGCATTAAATAATGAAATAAAAAAGCAAGTGACATCAAGTTGGTCTCTCTTTAGTCAAGTACATACCAATCCTTAAGCAGTTGGGAAAGCAATGTTAAAATGGACTAGACCGTGCCTGAGTCCGTTAGGTTCCTAGGTGCGTTCTTCGAAAGCTGGCATTCTGAACACGCACATGAGTGTAGGCACGTTGTATACGGCTTTACAATTCGATAATGTGTTTAGTATGGTGACACCGCTGTTACCAGTTACTGTTTCACTATGATTACCAGACCAGCAGTCACTGTATTGTCTTTCTTACCTTTCAACTTCATGCGTCTGGCACATTGCTATTACCGATTGTAGGAAAATAATTAATGCGAATATGCGGTGGCCTCCCACTGTAACAATTAAGCAAAGTCCCCCTGTACAAGCCATTAAGACACATGGAGAAAATGAGGCACAACTGCAATCATTATTTGTTCTCGGCCGTCAGTCTCACACCACACTCGCTTTACCTTAAGGGGGAAAAAAAACTCAGGTTCCCACTATATAGGAGGTTAGGTGTGTTCCAGAACCGGTCTGAAAAATTCGGAGAAGGGACAAATCTCTTTCCCTTGCCCGAGAAACGAAAAAGGATTCTTCGGTTTTGCATCCTTGATACCAAACATGGTGTCCGGCTTCACCCAGCCACATCAAGTTTACTTAAAATTTCGTCAAACCCCGTCCAGAAGAACTGGAATTGGTCTGTGTGGACAAACTACATGACAATCGCAATACATGCTGTGTCTTTTAGCCGGTACAAAGAAAGTACCACGACCAGTGTCCATGTTAAAGTTATGACCAAATGTAAATGATCCTAGATGACAGGAAGCAAACATTCACTTACCACTCTCCATAGACACTTTAGCCTTCAGGCCTCCGTAGTGGTGAGAATAGTCGGACACAAAGCGCAACAGAAGTCGGGGTCCTCGGCTCACATACCGGAGAAGCTTCAGCTTGGAGCTCCAATCTCCACAGAGTTTCCGGGTGGCCACTCCGCTAGAGTTGCTTCCCGGAACACCCTCAAAGATCTCCAAGTAGTCGTAACTGCAACTGTGAAGACCACAGGAACATATTTATCGGTTGAAATGGGGCGCAATGATTCATGGAACTATACAAAGTAAATCACCATCCACAGTGGTATTTGTGTGAAGGTACTGAAGAAAATTACTGGGAAAGTCTGACATGACAGTCCCATTCTGGGCTAGGATTTGAATCACAGGACTCACACTTAGGAAGGAGTGCTGCGCATTCAACCGAGTCATTCGGTAGACTGCGTTTGAAATGTGATGGCACACGCGCAGAAACCAGATTTTGTCTTTCGGCGAAACGGACGAGTCCATTTAAATCGGTGGGGTCGTTAGTTCAATCGGCTTCTGGCAGCCGAGGTGTGCGCATCGGTGGTAGTAATGCTGGATACACCATGTTCCGAGGTAGTGTGAAGGGTACTGGCTACTCACTCCATTCGCCAGTTTCCCCCCTCACTTCCCCTCCCGTGCGTCATCGTGCGTCATCACATTTCAACTGGAATCTACCATACAGTAATGACCCTGAGGAACACCGTACCCCGAATGCGTCGATTCCAGTCCACTTCTTGATAGCCCATTTCTAACACATTCCCCTTATCGTTCCTTTAAGTTCAGATATTCCACGGAACTTTTATCAGTTTTTCGATATTCCTCGTTTTTATCATGCATGCTACATACCCCACCCATGCTTACCTTACTTCGCTTAACTGCTTAATAAAGCCCTTCCGCATATTTCACATACGAAACTTTAAAACACACTTCAATTGAGGCTTGCATTTTAAAAAGTGGGTTTCAGTAAAATCGCTGGGACGATGTCACCCTTCTCCTTAGATGTTCAATATTGAACACATCAGGGCTGAGTGGAACTTTACTCCCACAATAAGTCTTCGTGCCATATACAGTCGCAAGTTCACCGTTACTTCGCCGTGCTTGCCGTGAAGCTATTGCCTGGTAAATCACACGGAAAACTAAGCCACATAACACAAATTCCGTAAACTGTAGAAGACGCTAGTTTCGCTGTCACCTTGAAAGCTCACAACGCCGTCAGGTTTACGCCACTGATGTCACGACGTTTGAGAGAACAAGGGTAAGGCGATATTGACTGGCATAATGTTAGTATCACATTTAATTAAAAATCAGTTTCAAATATCTTTGCCTTGACATACATACGGATAATACACATGCTTCTGATTGCTCACTAAGTAATGAAACTAGTCTAAAAGAGTTTCCAGAAGAAGAACACTTTTTAACAGAGACGTAAAAAGAAGACTTTTTCTAATAATTGTTCCATTCTTCTAACGTTGATTTGAAAGTTAATAAAGCCGTTTCAGTCAACTACTGGGTCTTGCTATGTGGGAATAAAGGAATACGACAACGAAAAGAAATATACAGGAAAATTGGTTGATTATATGTAAAGAACCCAAGGTATGCTGTTATTTCTTTATATCATCAGGAGTCTAGAACTGTATGACATATACCTGTTGCTGTGTATACGGTACTAGACTCCTGATGATGTACAGAACACCTGTCCGTAACATGTAGAGTTCTAATTCCAAAAATAAACTTGAGAAATTAGAGCATCTTGTTGGTTTTATGATAAGAATATATCACGAGGAACGGTCACCTGAATGTCAAATTCATCGAGCAAAATTTACTGAAGATGAATGCAGTCATTTGGTTCAACAAAACATGTTCGAAAAGTGTACATTTTTTCATTATACATATAATAAAAAAAAAGCAGGATACAAAGGTTAAAATGAAACAAAGCGGCTGATTCTGCTCAAGGAAATACAACCTCAAAACTCAAAATTCTGTATGAGATTGCCATATTATCTGTGTTGTCTCCATTTTAACTTCTGAATAATTTAACCGATACTCACGAAACTTGATAAGAACGTGACGTCATTGGCGGATATCCCAACCTATTTTTTATTTCCTATAATCAACAATAACAACATGGCCGACGCGCGAAATTCTAAGGCTGGAGTGAACAGCTGCCATTACTTTTACAGCCTGAAGTGATAAAACATCATGCAGTGTCACAGACGTTTTAATGGGCGTCACTTATTAAACACCGGGTTTTATGCTTCATAAGATGCTAAAAGTGATAAGACGCACCCTAATATTAAGAAGGTAGTTTTGCGGATTTAATAGCCTACTTGTGTAAAAATTCATTATGCAGTGTTGAGTCGCAGGGTAATTTGCGGGGAAATTTTCAGGAAAGAATGTGTCTTATGGGGCGTGAAATACGGTTAATAAGATAATATCCTGACGTCTCTATCCATTATCAGCCTTTTTTTTAGAGATAATGATAATTTAATAAAAAGGGCAGATGTTAAATGTGGTTTTCAACAAGAATTTATCACACTGACTCTGATGATGAAAGCAGGCTTAAAAAAGGTAATAAAATATCAGACAAAAGTAAGTCAAAAGAAATGACATTGTTCTTAGACACAGCTCTTTAGCGACACTCAACTTCGCGTAGCGAGACCTACGGTTTACAAGCCACTCATCGGAGCATTCACAGATGACTTTTACTGCGCGAACAACAACACTTAGTGTGCTCCATTGAGCAAGTGACGTCAACCACAGCAGCCATCTTCGTTGCACAACACACACAGATGTACGTAAAGTAATTGCTGCGTCTTTATAGTTTGCGATGCGCTTTTGGAGGTGTTTCAAACTCTATGTATGGCATGTTGAAGAACAAACAAGATAGGCAGTGGACGCATGGCGTAACCGTTAGGCGCGTTCTTGCAACAATTGTTGCAGTGGAAAAACAATAATTATTACGTAATCTGAGTTTGTGTTTGTAGTCTAAGTTATCAAGCATGCAGTGCGCATGCGTCATGTTATATTATCTGTGGCCTGTACTGCTGTACACCATTTTCCCACATAATCTCATAAACGGCACGATTTTCAGAAAAAAAGTTACTGAACATAAAATGTGTGTTTTGATTTTCTGTACAATTTTATCTTAAAAATTTTTCTCATTCTAACAAGAAATGAGCGAGATATTATCACAAATCTACGTAGGTGTTCGTGAGAGTAGTCGTTATTTTAGTCAGATTTTAGCGAAACTTGACCTTTCTCGGCAGATTTTTGAAAAATAATCAAATATGAAATTTCAAGAAAATTCGCCCAGTAGGAGCCGCGTTTTTCCAAGCGGACGCACAGGGGGGCGAACAGAAAAACACGACAAAGTCAACAGTCGCTTTACGCAATTTTACGAACGTGCCTAAGAAGGCAAAACGATTGTGCCAAAGCCTTAGGCCTGATTGTGAAGGCACAGCTCCAGGCTGCCTTTACCTTCAAAACCAGACGGCTTGCCCCATGGATGCTGTGGTATTGCTCAGTCCCTTTGGACAAATTTCAGGGACAGTACTTCAAATTAGGAAACGACCGCGTCCTCTAATATCCTATGCTATTTATCTTTCACAATCATCTTAGCATTTAAGACAATATAGTTTATGTTAGCAACAGTGTTGTTAAACAAGCCGTTATGACTCGGTCGACTGACTCTCGTTTGTGGTAACAAGAAGACAATGTAAGTCTGTACTCACTATGGCTCCTTCTCTAGGACAAGCTCTTCAAAGTCGAGGACAAGTCGGTAGCCAGGGGGCGCAGTGATCTCAGTGTCACACTTCGCGTTGTCTGGGTACTGGTGCGGAAACCCCGGGCTTACGACGGTGGCGCGAGGCTGCTCCCTGCTCAGAGTCACGGACCGGTTGCATTCCGGGGGCCACGCCTCTTTAATCCCTATTATGCACATACAAAAGAAGAAAAAGTTAAAACAGTGGAACATTGCGAATGCTATGGGGTGTACTTCTCTTCACCGGACGCTACTTACTTCTACGGCGCGCAAAATTGCCAGATAAAAAGTGGAGTAGAGGATTCCGCCTTTGGGATGTAACCCTACGTGAATAAATGATTGGATGCCGACGTTTCGGGTAACGTCTCAGCTAGAATGGCCGATAGGTCCCAGAAGAATATAGAACTTATTATTGGACTTCTCTTCCTTTGAAGATGAGGTACGCCATCTTTCCTCAAAACGTCCTTATCCAATTACTCATTGAGGCATCATAAGGTTTCACAAGAAATGGATCCTGAGCTACAAAACTGGAAAAACCGCAAAATTCTCGGAGCTGGAGTACAGACGTAGCAACATCTGCAAATGTTGTAAGGAACTCATTTTAAATTGTCTTCGTTTGTTTGGTACACGTGTTTCGAGTAGATACAGCCAAGTGGTGTGACGAGGAGTTAATGTATGTAAACACTGGATGCTACATATATCAAGTGCAATAACTTTAATATTTATATCAGTAATTAACCAACTTGATGAACAAAATTTTTGTTTTACAATAATTTCTATAGCAACCAGTGTCAGTGGAAGACGAACATTTGTGAACGAGTGATATCAACTTTCCTGTGTCTTTGAACGTGTTTTAGAGGTCAGGCATAAGGGGCATTCGATTTTTGTACAGCCATTGAATGAAAACAACAGTCTTGTGATGATAGCAGAGGCTGTGTAATGCAATTTTGAACTCATGATGATGAGCACATGTGCTCGAAACATGTACAGGCATGAAATAAACTTATTGTAAAACAAATATTTTGTGTATCAATTTGGTTAATTACTGAGATAAATCTACTGAGATGCAGCACGGTCAGCAAAACGTTAAAACTTTAGTATTGTTTTTAATGACATGTAAGGTAATCTTACCGCCTCTGTGGTTTAGTGGTCAGAGTTTCTGGCTACAGATACAGAGGTCCCGGGTTCGATCCCCGGCGCTACCAGATTTTCTTAGTAGTAGTGGGTCTGGAACGGGGTCCACTCAGCCTCGTGAGCCTCGT
>Ga0123354_10016086_pt1 | contig 11722 bp, 8 predicted proteins | sample TergutLab28metaG_2_FD_97872 | JGI IMG/M metagenome (GOLD analysis project Ga0123354, IMG submission 97872) | Labiotermes labralis P4 segment gut microbial communities from Petit-Saut dam, French Guiana - Lab288 P4 | ecosystem: Host-associated > Arthropoda: Insects > Digestive system > Gut ... | reverse complement strand
TTGATCTAATGAAGTTACATTTTATGGTCCTTTAGTTTTAAGTCACAAAAGGTAGCTGTAAAGGTAAAGGTCTTCCTGTACTCCAATCCCGCAATTTTGCGGGGGTAGATTCCAACACCCCCATCCCCCGCGGAAAGAAAAATCCTGCTAATAACTGGTCGCCCGCTCCCCCCCCCCCAAAAAAAAAAAAAATTGTTATATTTTTAATGTATAGTTGTTTTCTGCAGTCACACTCTGAAGAGAGCTGTTCCTGTCTTGTCCTTCACTTCTTTTAACATCTTGCCGTGAACTGTACGGACTCTCGAACAGTTTCGGCACGCTTGTTTAGTGAAGGTCCGACTGGTGTATTTATGCTCCTGGAGCGATCCTGCAAATTTACGAACCCGCGAAATACGAACCGAAGAATAGCGACGAATGACTGTACTGAATTAACTAAGCACCACTCCATGAAGGCGAATTGGGGTGTGGAATTATGGGTCCATGCGTCCTTGACACCGGTGTTCTATAGAGATGAGTGATAACCTTGTGACCTCTGCTGCTCTTAGCCCGTAGAATTATCGCCCACAACACATTGCATGGGTAAGGAATTGAACCCCGATTTTTAAAGTAATCTGCCTTGTCACAGATACTACACTCACTGAGCTACAGCCATTCTTTACAAGTTTCTATTTTCGTAAAAGTAAAATGAATTTCTGCTGCCCGTAAAAACGTACAAAATTGAACGTGTGAGATAACTTGGTAGTGTGTCTACGAGATATCGCACAAATTGGCAAGGTGACTACGAGATATCGCACAAATTGGCAGCGTGACTACGAGATATCGGACAAATTGGCAGTGTGACTACGAGATATCGCACAAATTGGCAGTGTGACTACGAGATATCGCACAAATTGGCAGTGTGACTACGAGATATCGCACAAATTGGCAGTGTGTCTACGAGATATCGCACAAATTGGCAGTGTGACTACGAGATATCGCACAAATTGGCAGTGTGATTACGAGATATCGCACAAATCTATTAATCGGTTTCAGAAGTTTTGTAGAATTAATTCTGTCTCGAAATTATGAAGGATTATGAAACACAAAACAATTATTTATTCAATGGACTTCGGAATTCTAAATATGCTCTCGTGTTACCACAGTAGAACAGGCTTTCGTTGATTTCAAAGCAAATTGCTTAGAAAAGTGCTGACCCCAGCAGTCGAACATCGCAACGTTCTGTTATACCGTGTAAGGACCTCTCGCACGTGCCAGCTGAGAGATTCTCAGTTCGCAAGTTTCAGTGACAAAGACATAAACAGCAGAACTGAACTGACATTTGGGAATGTGGATTTGAGGATTAAAAATTGCCTTAAATAAATATGCTACAAAATTTGGTCTGGACTGCAGCAGGCCATTTCCCAATGGGGATGTGATATGAGCAAGGGGCACGGTATGAGCACGGGCACGGTATGAGCACGGACATGGTATGAGCACGGGCACGGTATGGGCACGGACACGTTATGGGCACGGGCACGGTATGAGCACGGACAAGGTATGAGCACGGACACGGTATGGGCAAGGACACGGTATGGGCACGGGCACGGTATGAGCACGGACACGGTATGAGCACGGGCACGGTATGAGCACGGACGTTGAATGGGCACGGACATGGAAATTTGGGTGATATTAAGGGCGAAATTTTGTGACCAACTGAACGATTGTCAGCTTGTTCGTCACCAGCTGAACTTTAATCACACGCATAAAGAGAGCACTTCTGATCAGATCATTATTCCGACCGCCACGGCCACCCTGCCCCTACCAAATTTGTGCGAGAGCGTTTGGTTTGAAAATAATGCATTTATTGTTCTTTGTTTTCGTTTTTGTGACTTCTTTGTTCAACGTCCAGCGAAGCAATAACTATAACAATGATCATGTCTGTCTTTCTGTATTTCTGTCTCTCCCTCTGTCCTCCAATCCGTCCGTCTCGGCCCCACTGGAGGGATTTCCATGAAATTTTATATTGGAGTATTCTTCGAAAATCTGTAGAAAAATTTAAATTTCATTAATATCTCGGAAGAATAACTGGTACTTTACATGAATGCATATGTACTTGTATGTTAATATCTCCCTGAAATCTTAGAACAAGAAATTCTGCGGAAAAGAAACTTGTGCAGAAAATCAGAACGAATTTTGTATTCAATAAATTTTTTCCCGAAAATCGTGCCGTTCGTGAGATAACGTGGAGAAGATGTGGCAGAGCAGACAAGAATAACATGAAAGTATAAAACGGCGCATGCGCATTGCAAGCTGGATAAATAAGGCCGTAGACACACAGAGTACATAATACTTACTGTTTTTTTTCCAGACAACAATGGTTACTAGCACGCACCTCATTATTGCCTTTATATTTACACTGCTTGTCTTGTTTATTCTTAAGAGCAAAACAAATACTAATCTTCTAACGGAGTACTGCCATCTCTTTCTGACATGTTGTGTTATATGCTTGATGCTCAATTGTTTCTTCTTCCTCAATGCATACGTCACACAAAAAAGGAACAATGTCACCGTGGCAGGTGGGTTGTGACTCACACGGAAGGGGTGACTCTCATGTGCTCTTGTATCCAGTAATAATAATAACAGCTGAGTGGTGTCTTGCTGTTTGAATTTTTCCACCCCCTCCCCCCACCCTCAGTAAATTCCGAAGAATTTAATGAAATTTCCCTACTGTTTTTGTGAACACCATACCGCTCTGGCCCACCCCCACCCCCTCACCACTCACCCCCCACCACCCACCCCTCATCCCCACCCCCTCGTTTTCAGTCGTTAAATTTATAAAATCAGTAATACAAAAATCATGAATGTGTGTTTTTATGAGGTTTTCTGAGATACGAGAAATGTTCGCACCTCTAGTAAAACAATCCGACTAGCCTAGAGTCTTGAAATTTTGGTTGACAATTTATAGACGTTGGAAGAGGGTACGAAATTGATTAAGATCAGGTTTTGTAGAACGTCAGACATCACCGTATCATCAGTAAACGTGCTCCTGTGTTTATATTATCGTTTGATGATCATAAAGAATGAACTGTAAGGCGTGTGGAATTTATGTGTGCGTGGATAGTTGATATAGCTTCATTGCAAGTAGAATGCGAGACATTAATTATGTATTGCGTGCTGCGACTGCCGGAGAGTAAGAAATTATATCTGATAAAATCTCAAGGCCAACTGAATGTGCATGTGTGCTGGAAGAATTTGTACATAGAAAGTTGCTAGTTAAACGTGTAGTTTTGAGATCTGAGGTTAACGTGGCGACAAGTGTCAAAGTTACACTCGTCTAGCTCGCGTTGAAGTGAAGTTAGCAACAAAACACTGACAGTGCAGAGGCTTCTGCGGCCACAGCTTCAGGGTCAAAGGATCCTTTCAAATGCAGTGTGCGGCTTTCCATACCAGGAGGCAGAAATATCCACCAATTAATGATAATATTGTTTTTATATGAACACCATGCAAGCTCAAATCTAGGAACTGAAAATTTGGAGAAAATTAGTCACAAATAATTCCCAGATTATTTTTTTTTTAAAAACATCGCTGCACAAATCACCACCATCATCATAATAATCATCATAATCATCATCCACATTCCTTATATGACAGTGGTTTAGTTGGTTCGCAAAGAATACGTGTCTGAACCAAGTAGTTCTTATGCAGTCTTTTGCCAGAACTTTTTTGGCCGTACGTCATGTATTATATATTACTGCTTTCTGGGTTAGAATATATAGACCAGGGCGAAGATTAAAGCAGTTTTAAAATGTGCTATTTGTTTGGAACAATAGGTGTTGTGTATATTGCTAGTGGTATTGTACAGTTTCGGAGAAACCTGCCACCAACACCTTCCCAGCAAAAAAAGAGTCCCACACGCTCATCTACAGCACACACTTTCACTCAACTGTACACGCTTTTTGCTTTCTTCCCCATCTGTTTTTTTTCCCTTTCTTTATCATTTACTTTCACTGAATTGAAATATCAGTCTCGTAAAATAGTATAAGAAGTGTTGACAAAAATTTTCCCTCTGTAAAGTTTCCAAAAAAACGGAACTTATGAATATTTTAAGAACTCCGATTTGAACATATTGCAGCATAATCTGAACATAGTACAGCATAATTTGTACATATTTCAGGATAATTTGTAATTATTATTATTATTTTGCGTTGATATTTCTGCACGTAGCTATTTCTTACTATACACATATTCTTACCCTGACTTTATACTGCATTCTTGGGGCGAAAGATTTGCTTCTTTAAATATACTTTTCCTCTCAATCCAGATTCGCTTATATTACGTTTTGTCCTCTGATATCATCACCTTATCACATAGACACTTTTCCCTGTGCCAGATTTTATCTTTGTTGAAAGAAGTCACGAAATGAGTTTATGTTTGCTACTGTTTCGTTCACCTCATCTTTAGGGAATAATCTGTTTGTGAGGGCCTGAGACACAATATGCATGTTTATCGAGAGCATCGGAGGGAGGGGGAGTTAAATATATTCAGAATTACTTGTCATCAATACAGACGAAATCCACATGTTATGTTTTTATATTAGCATATGGGAACCATCTGCGGTATTGTCTATAAGTCTTCATGTGTCCTGCGTCACGCTGTTCCTCAGGGTAAGTTAGTTATCACCACTGAAGTGCTAATGCGCAATGTCAGCCAATCCTTAGTCAAAGTTACATTCTTGGTGCATTTTGCTGAAACAATTGAACTGACTCTGCAGCTGCTGCTATAATTTCGCGCGCTTTTATGCTGATTTCTTAAGTGCAACACACAGGTCTGTCATCCTACGTAACTCTTAAGAAATGTGTTAGTTCTTCATAACATGTCTTTGGATATCTGACGAATTTAAGTGATATCAATCCACTACTTTTAAAATCCTCTTTTCGGAAAGGTACACTCAGATTTTATTCCTTAGTTTAAGTACACGAAAGTTGTCTTGGCGTTTGTCATCATAAACTAAGAAGAAATGGTGAAGATTTCCTTAAATTTTCTGACTCGTTTGGTAATAGTGAAAATTGTTCTGAAATAAGAGACATTTAAAACACAAAATTACTCATAATTTACTTTAATTAATGGCTGACTTTAAGATGCCTATGTTGTGCAGTGTCGAGTGGAGAATTATTGTTTAATTAATTGGGGAAATTGTTGGGTGAAATGGATAGCATTTTGTGTTAACAAAGTAAATAAGGCACGCTACTCCTTTGGTAGCGACGACTAGATTACCAGCTCCGCACCTAACATGAGGCATGAGTACTTGTTCTAGCAACAATGAAGCATGTGCAGTCTGTGTAGAATTGTGTCTGGTCTGGATAAGTGAAGCCATGTTACAGCACTTCATATTCTGTCTGTGGAAAATGAAATGTACAGATATAAGTAATAGTTTTTACAGTACCCCAATTTCCTAGCAGGGGAAAGTTATTTTTTACTCAATTATTACACCAACCACTGCACATATATAAAATTTACACATTAAAACATTAAAAACGCTCCGACATGTTTCGGTCCTAGGACCATCATCAAGGAGCTATATATTCCTTTCTAAAGTCACACTAGAAATAATCACAGATTAATTTCGTTGTACAAGTTGGGTGTTGTGGCAGCATGCTGTTTTGTGTAATGTTATGTTGCGAAGAGTGCCCTGGTACGGATGTGCATTCTGTGTTTCGTTGTGTTGCAACGAAGCACAGACTGCACATCCGTAGCAGGTCATAACATAACATTACACAACATGGCATGCTGCCACATTATCCAACTTGTACAACGAAATTAGTCTGTGACTATTTCTAGTGTGACTTTAGCAAGGAATATGTAGCTCCCTGATGATGGTCCTAGGACCGAAACATGTCGGAGCGTTTTTAATATTTTAATGTGTAAATTTTATAAATTTTATATATGTGTAGTGGTTGGTGTAATAATTGAGTAACTCAAAAACTTGCACGGTGTAACACTAAAAATAAAAAAAGAAATATATTTGTGTTGGTAGGAAATCTTGCCTTTCACATTTTCCATTTCCTGCATTATAATTAATATTTACTTTTATTTACGTTTATAAGCAACTAAAACGCAAAATTGTTATTAGGTCCGAAAAATGTAGGGGTTTGTTGATGTTAGAAATATAATTGCGAACCGGCTGACAATAATGTGTTTTTGTTGGTTAAAACCGTAGATATACAAACAAACTCTTTCCTGGAATTGAACCATTATTTCTCTCTAGCCACGGACGCGGTCCTAATAGTAATCAGTCTACGTTCAGTTATTTAGTTAAAGGTGTCTGCTAAGAAGTGTGCCTGTTAATTATAAATCTCTTCATTGTATTTTATGTTATTATTTCTCCAGTATTTCGGAATATTCTCCAGATCGCCACATTTCTTGACACACTCCGTGTCTCCCCTTAACACAAGATGCCAATTTTCATGCCCATGCAAAAGATAGAAAAGAATTATAATTTTTGTGTTTTAATTCTTACGTTTTTAAACATAAAGTGGAACACAAAGTTTTTGAAATGAATAGTGGCACGCATTCCCACAGCCTGATCTAATCTTAGTTTCCTCCATAAACCAACCTTAGTTTCTTACTGCTGTTTTGGCGCAGTGCATCACTGAAAATGTAGGCTGTCTGATTAGGCCTATATCATTGCCATACACACACACACCACACACACACACACACGACACACACACACACCACACACACACACACATACACACACACACATGACACACACACACATACCACACACACACACACACAACTTTTTATGACTCACAAAATCCTCCTAGAAGTCTGATGTCTGCATTTCTATAAACCGTTCCAAAATCAATCGTGCGGCCTCTCTGTTCCCCTTACCTGTCGCAATTCGTATTAGTGTTCGGTAGTACGCGCTTCTTATGTGGGCCAGAGACCACATTTTCTTCGGTCGGACTTTATATAAGCGACAGAGAGTCATTTAGATTTTCTTGCATCATCGAGCAGGACTCTCTCATTCGATGCCACGTAGAATGTCAGTAAATGGCCTAAAGGTTAGTACTTCGATCGTACTGCAATGAAAATATAAAGAAAGACGAGACGCAGAATGTGCGTGTATAGCAGGAGATACTTAAAAAATTTGCTGTCCTTAATTTCCCTCTGCCTTTTCATGTCTCCAGGACATCTTTTTGAAATTTCTAGAGGAATTCACTGTATATGGATTATTAAAAAATGCCTGCAAAATTGCAATAAAAATAGTTTGTGTCTAACAAATACCCAGCCTCGATATAACACTTTCTCGCTCAAACATCACAGTGTGCGCTGACCAGTGCTGCTCTCTGGCGGTGCGCTATGAAGTTCTCCTCGAAGATATGAACACTTGAATGCCAACTTAACGTAACTTTCGCTGCCATTTGTGACATTGTACGATCTTGTTCTTAACTCTCGTAATTAACAAGACACGCAATGCGTAATGTACGTATAAGGGCAATATTGAGGCGCGTTCGCGTGATCATTGTTGCCGTGGAAAACAAATATATATTGTATATTCTAAGTGCGTCTGTAGACTTAGTTATCCAGCACACACAGCGCATGCGCCGTATTGTATAGCCATACGTGGACTGACAACCTGCACCACATTATCTTATAAACGGAACGATTTTGGGGGAAAAAAAAAGATAGAACATAATATGCGTGTCTTGATTTTCTCAACGTCGTTTATCCGACGTATTTTTCATTTTGAGAGGAATTCAGCGACGCATTTCCACAAATTTACAGTACAGCACAATACAGTACAGTACAGTACAGCACAGCACAGCACAGCACAGCACAGTACAGTACAGTACAGTAGAGCACAGTACAATACAGTACACTACACATGTCTTCATGTAAAGTACTCGTTATATTTGTCAGATATTAATCAAAATTTAATTTTTCCAACAGATTTTAGATAAATACTCAAATGTCAAATTTCATGAACATCCTACCAGTGAGAACCGTGTTGCTGCTGTTCCGTGCGGGCGGACAGAAGGAAAGTCGGGACAGGCTTGTCGAAGATAATAATCGATCTTCGCAATTTTGCCGACGCTCCAAGAAAGCTATGGATACGAAGCCGATAACCATCATAGATGTTACAGTTCTTAGGTTCAGAAACACTGTTTATAGGGTTATAAAATATTCAGATAGGGCACTTCGTAGGAACAAAGTGTGTTGCTGCTACGTGCCTCACTACACTTGATAACACTGTGAGTGACTTTATGTTTGTGGCGCCAAACAGCTTGTTTTGAAGTGATAAATTCTGAGACTGAGCTGCACGTAAAACGGGCTCACACATTTACTGTAACGATGTGGGGCAGGGCACAATATTTGAAGTAATTTTCGTACAAGACTTAATTTTTCTGTAGGCATGTATTCCACGTATATAAGAGGCTAAAGCTTGATCTTCTGTAATCAGTCTGTCGTTAGATTAGCTATCAAAGGAACAAATTCTGACAGCACCGGGCGTTACGTTTCAGTCGGTATTGCACTATTCACCTTTGCCGAAACACTACACAGGGTTTAGTGTATTTACATAATGTATGAGGTTGAGTGCTACGGTTGGTGTGGCTAATTATACTTGTAGAATTTTCAGTCTACACTGTAGAATTTTGAATTTTTTTTCGCCTTTTTTTGACACTTTCTCGGTGAAACGTTTTAAAAACGTGAATTTAGCCTTCCACTTATGTTCTTTATTGATTATAATTAATTATGGTTTTAGAAATTATTTGCAGGCTGTTAACTGAGAATCTGAAATGCTCGGAACGCAAGCAGAAGACGCTCGGTATTAGTAAACCTTAACATCCAATCAATTTAATATTGCGCGGTACGTGAGACAAACGGACGGACAGAAGTGCAGATGTGACCTCTACACGAAATGTAAATTTTTGTATCTACTGCAAACAATGCGTAAACAAATTCGAATCGTGTCGCCTTGTCATTATCAATGAATTCGACAGTAGGTAGGATTTATTGAAGAAGATTAATGAACTTATGCGGAACTGAAATGTGATGCGCTCTGTTGGTACATTTCAGAAACTCTGGCTTCACGCAGAACAACAAATATCTAAGTTTTGATTATGAGAATTTATTTTTCTGTTTATTGTTTCTTTGAACACTGATGTAACTTTTTCCGTTATGGACGTCGTGTGACTTTGCTGTAGACAATTCGTGGCATGAGTTGGCAGACACACAAAGGGGGTCACTTACTTTAAGTGTAATTTGGGATAGAAGGTAACCTGGCGGAGTGCGTAGAGAATGCTTATCAAATTTAAAGTAACTCTAAATTCCCTATAAAATTAGGTGCCTCCTATAGCTGTAATAGCAACACCGGCACCATTGTTGGAGCAGGAAAATCGTCTTCTTGTGAAAAACGATGTGTTTTGGCCAGTGCTGCCTCGACATTGTCACTTCACGCAAAATTGCGGACAGCGACTACTTGCATCGTCATATCTGTCCGTTAATCTGTTTGTCCGTTTGCATGGAGCATTTCGGCCCCCATTGGACGAATTTTCATAAAATTCAATATTTGAGGAATTTTCGAAGATCTGTCAAGAAAATTCAAGTTTCTTGACAATCTAACAAGAATAACGGTAAAGGGAAGACCGGAATATATTGTTTAATCTTGTCTCGCCCATTTCTCATAAATGAGAAGTGTAAGGGTAAAGGTAAAGGTAAAGTTCGCCTTATAACAGACCAAGAAGGCCCAAAGGGGGAGTAGAGGTATAGCTCTACTCTTTCCTTAACCTCGGTGCTAGATGGGGTGGGTGGTCAACGCCACGCCGCGGCCACTTTACGCCTGGGAAAGAGCTGGCACCTATTGTATAGGAGGCTGGGTGGGCCGCAGGGCCTTTATGGACGGGTGCGGAAAATCTCGCCTCCACCGGGATTCGATCCCCGGACCGTCCAGCCCATAGCAAGTCGCAAAACCATCTGAGCTTTACCGACCCTAGAATGAGAAGTGTTTCGGAGAAAATATGTACAGAAAATCAAAACACATTTTGTGCTCAAAAACCTGTTTTTCTAATATTGTACCTTTTGTGAGATAATGTAGAAAAACATGGTGGAGACGGACAGGCCGTAGATGGCAATACAGTGCGGCGCATGCGTGTTGCTTCCTGGATAACTATGGCTGCAGACACACACTGAGAATTTGTAACATGCATTGCTTTTCCACGGCGGCATGGTTACGCGAACGCGCCTGTTTTTACATTATACGCACGCTGCTGGCCTTGTTAGATGTTTACATGGTTGTTTCAATTCGCTATTCGCACTAAATTCCTGAAGCCCCAATTTTGAGAAAATACATTTAAAGACGGACCCCCTACGTCACATTAAGCACGTGGCAGCCTCGCTAAGAAAGACTAGTCAGTGCACCTGCGGATGAGAATAATTGGTGCTTATTTTGAGAATCATGCCAAAAGCGTAAACATGCTGTGTTACCAACATGCAGAGATTTTTTACTGTTCAAACGGGTGGCAACTGCATGTAGAATTGGACAGTACTTAAAGGATTAACTGTGTACTGTCAGTTTATATTACTGCTGGCCTGTTACAGACCTTTAGATACTGTGACTCATTTTAGTAAGAGGACGAATTACGTAGGGTTTAATTGAATTTTTACTGCCCATGGGGCAGATCTGAAATTGAGTACAAAATTTTGAATACGAAAACTTTATCAAAGAAGACGAGAGAAGATCTGTATATAAATAAGAGGAAAGTGCTGAAGGAATTTTAAGATATTAATTATGGTTGGAACTTTGAGTAGCTTTAATAGTCAGGAAGTTGTGATAAGTGTAGGAATATTCATGTAAGTGTCTCTTCTGCATTGGCCACTGTCACAGAACAAAACGCATCTGTTTATGGGAGACACATATCACGTACCGATATACGTATCGGGGATCTCCCAGCGGCGCAACAAACCAAGTTCAAATCCCTCTGTACGTTAAGATTTTTGTATATAAGAATTGTATTCGGACTTGGATGTAGTGAATCTTCGTACTTTGTAATAAATTCCATACGTTGCAAGTGGAGCGCAGCTAAGGATACAGAGCTTTTGTGATGTTACCTGCAAGACAATATATTATCACTACATGCTGGCTGGTTTTAACGACGACTGAATTCACCCCACTGTTACAGCCATCTGCCTCGATCGTATTGATTTAAGAACGGTAGGGAACATCTGCCCTAACTGTCAGTTCCACCCGCGATATGGGCTTTGGCAAGAAAGTGTCACCATAAAAATATGGGCTTTTGTGTATAAAATTGATATAGCTGGGATTATTTCTTTCTTAGCGAGAGACTTTTATTCTGGGATAATAAAAACCGGATTAAGGAAGTGTCTTCTGTTTAGTGGGTGCTTCAGATATTATGAGACTCTTCATAAGCAGAAGAAAGGTTTGTGTTAGTTTGAATGCTTTCCTGTGTCGTCCTAGAGCAAACATTGTGGTGTTATTTGTCGAAGGACCAATGTCTTTCTGAATACCACTGGAAGCGAAACGGAATACCTCACAGTAACCCTGTAGTTCACCTACGTAAATTAAAGAACATTACATTGTAAGAAAAGGTTGGTTTATAAATTTGCGACACTTCACCAACTGTTGAAGTCAAGTAGCGTGAAATGGGATATTGAAGTGACGCTGTATATAGTCATTCCTTTCTGTAGGCCCACACAGAACATCAGGATAGCTACT